>Ga0315902_10003174_pt1 | contig 24838 bp, 16 predicted proteins | sample LakEriMetagenome_9_FD_203523 | JGI IMG/M metagenome (GOLD analysis project Ga0315902, IMG submission 203523) | Freshwater fungal communities from buoy surface, Lake Erie, Ohio, United States - Buoy 12 MA117 | ecosystem: Environmental > Aquatic > Freshwater > Lake > Lake biofilm | place: USA... | reverse complement strand
AATGACCTATAAGGATATTCCAAAATTGCTTTCCGAAGCTCTTACATTAAATATCGATGTTGTAAAAACAGAAAACTTATACGAATTTGACGGAAAGCCAGCGTTTTCCCTTGGGCAGGGACAATAGCCCAGCATGGTTCAGATGGAAAGCCTCGCTTCGGCGGGGCTTTTTAATTTTTAGTAACTTGGCGAATTGAAAGTAAACAAGCATCTATCCGAAATAAATACTGGGCAGGTGACTATGTTTCTTGTTTTCATTGGATTGTCAGGTTTCATTTGGTTCAATTACCAATTTTGTGGGTTATTCATTAGGTTTAGAATGAAATGATCAGGAGAGTAATAATATCAGTTTTCAGATCAATAGCGTTACTTATTCCACTTCTGTTGGTTCATTGTACTCCTTTGTGGGGACAGAAGACATTTCTGAATAAAGCCTACAAGGAATGTGACAGCAGTATTGCATCCTATTATCAGCTGATTCATCCACTTGAAAACGATCGCGACGCCGGCACCATTTCCATTTACAGGATGGATGGAACCATCAGGACTGTTAAAGAGTATTCTTCGCTGGAGAAGAAGATCCTTCAGGGAAAGTACGTGAACTACAATGATACGGGTAGAATTATGTCGACCTTCACGTATGACAGGGATACCCTGAACGGACCGTTTTTCAGGTATCACGATAATGGTCAGCTGCATGCCAAAGGGCTTTACAGGAAACAAGCGCTGCACGATTCTCTTTATTCGTTCTATCCGTCCGGGAATCTCAGAAGAAGGGATCTTTATCGGGATGGTGAACTGCTTTCAGGAAATTGTTTTATCGAATCAGGAGCCGATACGACACATTTCGTATTTGAAAAAGACGCGGAATTTCCCGGAGGATTGCAAACAATGGCTAAATGGATCCAAGAGAATGTAGTCTATCCCCAGGAAGCGATCGAGTTTGGAGAGCAAGGCAGGGTTTACGTATCGTTCGTGGTGGAAAGCTCAGGCAGCATCTCAACGATCGAGATCGAACGCGGTGTGAGCGAAACACTGGATAAGGAAGTAAAACGATTGATAAACGCAATGCCCGATTGGATACCGGGAGAGATCGATGGATATAAGGAACGCACGAAACTGAGGTTGCCGGTCAATTTCCAGCTGGATGGTTTCGGAGATTTTTCAGCTCAAGATACGGTTGCACTGGAGGCTAATTACAACTGGAAAATAGGAACAACACTAATTGATCCCTACAGCGATAAAGTGATCGTTCATGAGCTGGATGCAGCTGGTAAAAAATTCAAATTATATTATCGGGACCCGGATACATACAAGCTCGTGAAAGTCAGGCTCACCCGTCCGGGAATTCAGGAGCTCAGGGCTTTGAAATTCAGCAGCCGAAAGTCGTGTAAAAGATGGCACTGGTTCAATAAATATCCATAAGCCACTTGATTTTAGTACTTTTGGATCATGGCAGGATCAAGTTTCGGGACCATTTTCAAGCTTACAACCTTTGGTGAATCGCACGGTGTTGCGATCGGTGGTGTTTTGGATGGTGTTCCTGCCAATTTTCAGCTGGACTTGGAAGCTGTTCAACTCGAGCTGGACCGACGAAAGCCCGGACAATCAGCCATAGTAACACAGCGTAAGGAATCGGATACGGTTCAGTTCCTCTCTGGAATTTTAGAAGGAAAGACAACGGGTGCGCCAATAGGTTTCATCATTCAAAACGACGATCAACATTCTAAGGATTACGATGAAATGAAAGATGCCTTTCGTCCTTCGCATGCCGATTTTACCTATCAAATCAAATACGGCATTCGTGATCATCGTGGGGGTGGTCGTTCAAGTGCACGTGAAACAGCCTGTCGTGTGGTAGCGGGTGCAATAGCTAAACAGATGCTGGAATCGCTTGGAGTGGAATTTTCGACCTATGTAGATCAGGTCGGACATATTCGTCTCATTGACACGTCTTTCTTCCTAAAAGAAGCCATAGAATCGAATCTTGTTCGCTGTCCGGATGAGCGCACGGCAGAAAAAATGGAGCAGCTCATTCGTGAGGTTCGCGCTGACGGGGATACCATCGGAGGTTGCGTGCGCTGCATGATCAACAATGTTCCTGCAGGGATCGGGGAGCCGGTCTTCGAAAAGCTGCACGCAGAATTGGGCAAAGCAATGCTTTCCATTAATGCCGTCAAAGGAGTTGAGTTCGGAAGTGGTTTTGCTTCTATTGAAACGCGAGGTTCAGCCCATAATGATCTTTTCAATGAGGATGGATCTACGATCACCAATCACAGCGGAGGTATCCAGGGTGGTATCTCCAATGGAATGCCGATCGAATTCCGGGTGGCTTTCAAACCGGTTGCGACCATCATGAAACCTCAGGAGACGATCAATACAGAAGGAGAGAAGACGGAGCTTAAAGGAAAAGGGCGTCACGATGCCTGTGTAGTTCCCCGAGCTGTTCCGATCGTTGAGGCGATGGCGGCAATTGTGATTCTCGACTTCTACCTTCGCAATAAGTCAGTAACTTTATAATCCAAATTTCCCCTATGATTCAACGCATTCAGACCGTTTACCTTGCCATTTCCATGATCCTTCTCTCCATCGTTACAACTGGAAGTGAGATCGTTCGGTTTGTAGGAAAGGAGCATTTTTATACGTTCAACTCTTTTGGCCTGTATAAAGGACAAGTGGGTAATGAGGATCAGCTGGAGAAGATGGCATCATATCCGTTCTACATCAGCCTGATCGCTCTCGTACTTTTTATGTTCGTTACCCTCATGGGCTATAAGAACCTCAAGCGTCAGCTGAAGCTGGCAAGAACTTCGTTCTACGTTTATCTTATCCTTGTTATCGCTGTGGTGACCTACACCATGATCGGTTCATCCTACGTGGGGGAAGATGGTACAAAACGCGAGCTTGGACCTGGCTTTTTTCTTTTTGTTTCCGGTTTGCCCTTCGCTTTCCTCGGTAACTTGGCGATCAAGCGCGACAAGGCACTCATCGATTCATTGAACCGCCTGAGGTAATCCTATGAATTACCTTTCAGTTGAAAACCTTACCAAGTCCTTTGGCGACAGAGTGATCTTTTCAGATCTTACTTTCGGTATAGATCAGGGCCAAAAGGTGGCTATTGTTGCCAAGAATGGGAACGGAAAAACCACTTTATTGCGTTGCCTGATGGAGCTGGAACACTACGATAGTGGGCGTGTGGTTTATAGAAATGACATCAGGGTGGCATTCATGCAGCAGAGTGAAACGCTTGACGAATCGCATACCATTCTTGAGGCTGTTTTTTCACATGACCTTCCTGAACTTCAGGTTGTTAAAAGATATAATAAGGCACTTAGAGAAGGGGATGAAGCTGCAGTGAACGCGTGTTTTGAGCAGCTAACGGAACTGAATGCCTGGGATATTGAAGTGAAGGTCGAACAGATACTTTCAGTTCTAAAATTGGATAACACGGACCTCCTCATCGGCAGTCTATCCGGTGGGCAGAAAAAAAGAGTAGCCCTTGCGCAAGTGCTGATTGCTGAAGCTGATTTTTTGATCCTGGATGAGCCAACCAACCACCTTGATCTGGATATGATCGAATGGCTGGAGGAATATCTTTCAAAGTCCAAATCTACGATACTGATGGTTACCCACGACCGTTACTTTCTGGAAGTGGTGTGCGATACGATCTTCGAGTTGGAAGACAAGACGATTTACAAATACAAGGGGAATTTTTCTTATTATCTAGAGAAAAAGGCGGAGAGACAGGAGCAATTACAGTCTACCATTGATAAAGCGAGAAATACCTTCAAAAAAGAACTTGAATGGATCCGACGTCAGCCAAAGGCGAGGGGAACTAAACAGAAGGCTCGAATTGAGTCTTTCCAGGATATAAAGAAGGTTGCAAGCCAGCGGATCGATGAAGATGAGTTGGATATTCCGGTTAAAATGGAGCGACTTGGTTCTAAGATCCTTGAACTGCATAGGGTTGGAAAGAACTTTGGGGACAAAGTGATCCTCGAAAATTTCAGTTACAACTTCCAGCGAAAGGAACGATTGGGAATTGTTGGAAATAACGGAACAGGTAAATCAACCTTCTTAAATGTAATTCAGGGTAAGGAACCTTTGGATAAAGGGAAGGTCGTTACGGGTGATACTGTAGTTTTTGGTTACTATAGTCAGGAGCTGATCAAGGTTGATGAGGATAAGAAAGTGATCGATGTGATCCGGGATATAGCTGAATTCATTCCCCTTGAAAAAGGCCGTCAAATGTCTGCTGCTCAGTTTCTCGAAAAATTCCTCTTCGACCGAAATATGCACTACAACTACGTTTATAAGTTGAGTGGAGGAGAAAAGAGACGATTGAAATTGATGACGGTGTTAATGTCAAATCCCAATTTTCTGATCCTGGATGAGCCGACTAACGACCTTGACATTTTTGTCATGAGTGTCCTTGAAGATTATCTGAGGAATTTTGAAGGATGTTTGATCGTGGTATCTCACGACCGATATTTCATGGACAAGATGGTCGATCATTTATTCGTTTTTGAAGGGAATGGTGCGATCAAGGATATCATTGGAAACTACACTGAATATCGTAAGCAAACGGCTGCAGACTATAAAAAGGAGAAACAGGAGGCAAAGGATGGCGGTCCGGCTGAAAAAGTAAAGGTTACCCAGCTTTCCGAAGCTTTTGAAAAACCTACTGAAAAGAAGAAATTGTCCTTCAAGGAAAAGGCTGAATTCGAACAGCTCGAAAAAGACATGGAAGTCCTTGAAAACGAAAAGGACCATTTATCGGTTCAGCTTTCCGATGGATCACTTTCCGGTGAAGAGTTCATGAAGGCCGGCATGCGACTTTCGGAGGTGGTGGCTGAGCTGGAAAGGGTTTCGGATCGATGGCTGGAACTTTCAGAGTTCTTGTAATGACCAATATGGGTGGGTATTTTTTAGCCTTGTTGGGGACTGCAGTCTTGGGAAGCTTACTTAATATTCTATTTTGGTACATTGAAGTTCAGATACTTCCAATCCATGGCTTCAATTTTGGAATTGACTTTTTCGTGTTCGCTTTTTTCATTAGTACTTTCATTAGTTTTTTTGTTGCACTTCCAGCTTTTGGAATCGCTTGGTTCTTTGAGCAAAGGCGATCTTTCAAAAGAAGATCTTTACTTCACACGATAATTTATTTGATCTACCTTTTGATTGCAGTTTTATTATTGGGAATGCGCGATTGGGAGGCTTTGGTTGGCGGTCATCTTTATCTGTTCAGTGGAATATTCTGCGCTTACATGTTCATCTGGAGACACGAACTCAAAAAAGAGTCAGGTCTGTTGGACGATTGATCTTTTTTGTTGCCATTCTTTGGGGTTGTTTAGAATGTAAGTTGTGATCCGTTCAAATGATTCATTATTTCGAATAATATGATCATAAAACCTCGATTGCCATTGAAAATCAAAACCTAAGCGATTTGCATGTTTTGTAACAGCCGATTTGTAAGATCGAACGATCGTGGAAATGGAATTCTTTTCCGGTGAAATAGCGGACATAAATTCATTTTTGTTGCCCGTTGGTACGTTGCATTCTGTAGGCACGTTGCATGCAACGTGCCTACAGAATGCAACAGGATCATCGTTTTTTTGATAATTATTTTCTAAAATCAATATTCCATGAATATGATCTGGCATAACGATATATTCACCGAGATAACAATTCTTTGTATGGTGCTGTATTTCATGCCATAATACATTGGCTATTGCGCCGAGAGGAGATAAAATAATCTGACCGTCAATGATTTCACCGAAGTAATGTGTCCGATCCTTTGTGCATATAGTTATGAAATAGGCGCCACTGTTTCGGTAATCCCAAAAAGGTTTTCGGTTAGAGCCATTTCGGTATCTTCCTTTGAACAAGGTTTCCGACATAAGATTTAAAGGTTAGGTTGACAAAAAGCTTGTTTAAGATACAAAAAATCAATAAGCGATTCAATTTGCCTGAAAACAAAAACCCTCTTTAAACCGGATCTTATAATCATTTCTGTTCAACCTTCACCCTGATCCCCTCGGAATGCGATGTGAATTCCGGTGCATACATGCATTGGATAGTGGTGATCCCATTCGAGAAATCTCCCAAGTGTGTGACGCGGACATCGTATTCAAAAACGTACGTTCCTTTGCGCACATAATCCATGAAAAAGTTCGTGGCTGCATCTCCGGTGCTCTCATAATAACCTAAACCATCCTGCCACTTGTATTGCGAGAAGACGTTGATCGGTTCAAAGCCTGAGGCGCGCATGTCGCGCATGTGAATGTACTCCATGTCGCGGTCACTTCTCAGTTCGATGCGAACGCGGATCTTATCACCTGGTTTCAGGGCTGTCTGATCTGTGATGGGGGTGATCACCGGACCACTTTCTGTATTCACCACGAGGAACAGTTTTTTGGCAAGCTTCAGCGGTGTTTCGTGGGTGGTAATTTTGTCCAGGTCTTCGAAATACTGCCAGTAAACAGCGCCCCAGCTTACACCTTCCGTCTTACGGGTCACACTGATCTGAGCCATTTCGGGTTTGATCTCAGCTTCATTCCAAGATGTTCTGAAGTAACCGGTGCCGGCTTCAACCTTAGCACCGAGTTCCTTTGGATCGATCACTTTACCTGCCATTTTGATTTCAACAGCCTCTGTATTCAGCAGTAAATTAGTACCTCGAAGCAACAAGGCATAACATGCTTCTGCCGTCGCTTTGGTTGTTTTCCAGTCTGTTGTTTGCTTTTGTTTGAGCAGCCAGACTTTCAAATCTTCTACCGTGCGCAGGTCTCCGGTTATTTCATCAAAAGCTTCGATCATTAAGGCCTGCGTTTCAATAGGCGCCTGGTACCAGAAATAACCTGTTACATTGTCCTTCCAGTACATACCCAGCTCTTCATGCTCAATTGCCCTTTCTTTCAGAGATGCCATGATCATTTCAGGTACTTCGGCTACCCCACTTCGCTTGGCAAACAGCGCGATCATGCCTTCATTGTAAATATTGAAATTTTTCCAGTAGGTGATAGCCTGGTCATGGAAGTACTGGTAAGCCTCCTGGATATTTTCCTCTTGGATCGGTATATCTGAGAAATAACTTCTTGCATACAAGTATTGAACATGGAGTTCGCTGATATGTTGTTCATTCCGATAAGCTGGGTAATAAGCTTGTATATTCCTGTAGTTATCTACCATTCGCGCGTCCAGGTAATTCACGGCCTGAACCACCATCTTCCAGATACGCTTGTTCTCGCGGATCTCGCGCACTCCCAGTTTGTCCAGGTGTCCGAGTCCGGTAACGATGTGCTGTGTGATGTATCGGTTATCTTCCATGCCGGGAAACCATGGCCAACCACCGTTGCTGACCTGCATCTTCTCCAGTTTTGAAAGCGCTCTGTCCAGCTGTCTCTCCATTTTGTGCAATTCGAAGAGCAAGGCTATTCGCTTTTTGCGTTCACTTTCGTTCTTGGCATCGAGTAACCATGGCGTTTCCTGCAGGATCACACTTTTCAGCTCTTGGTTCTTTTCCAGGTTCGATAGGAAGGCTTCCGGGCTGCTTTCTTTCCAGCTGTTGAATACTTCCTTGATCTTAGGGTTTGAATTCACCACCGCAAATGCGAGGCTGTTTGCATAGAACCTAGAGAAGATCTGTTCTGCACATTCATGCGGATACTCCATCATGTAAGGCAACGCCTGAATGGCATACCAGGCTGGATTTGACGTGTATTCCAGTGTGAGTCGATGGTGCTTGATCGAAGTGGATGAACCGCTGTTCTTTAGCTTTTCAAAGATAAATTCCTTCTTTCCGATACCTCTGGATGGCAACGGAAGGGATTCCGTCACCAGCATTCGGTTCGAGAGGATCGGTAGTGTTCCTTCTTCACCGTCTGTGTGATTCTTAGCTTGTGCAACTACTTTGTAGGTAACGGCTCCAATTCCTTCTGGAACCTTGATCTTCCAGGAAAGTCCGGCGCTCTGTCCTTTCAGTGCCGTGAAGTTGATTGAAGTGTTCGACAGTCCGAATAGTTCATCCAACGAAGCGCCTGTAAGTGCATCCGTTAGGATCAGTCGAGCAGTTCCGTTGAGGTCGCCTTCGGACAGGTTAGAGACCTTGGCAGTAAATTCCATTTGGTCACCTTCTCTAAGGAAACGCGGTGCGTTCGGTATGACCATCAGCTCTTTCTGCGTTACGGTCTGTTTCTGCAGAACTCCTGATTTAAGGTCTTTCGTGTGTGCTAGTCCAATGAAATTCCAGCGTGTCAGTGCCTCAGGTATCGTGAAACTGATGATAATCTCACCCTTCTCATTGGTTTTGAGCTGTGGCATGAAGAAAGCAGTCTCACTCATATCAGATCTGGCCTTGATGTTACCCAGTTCACCATATTGTTTCTTGTCATCCTGCTTCTCTCCAGTTCCGGTAAAACCGAGAACGGTAGAATCCTCGATTTCATAATTTGATTCCTGTAATTCCCTTTTATCCTTTTTTTTCGATTCGAACGCTCCTTTACCTCTGGCCACTGTTCTGACTTCTACATTTTCAAGTAGTATATCTCCGTTAAACCTATCCGCCCCGCGAATCATTCCATCAGAATCGTCAAATCTCATGATATGACCTTCGGACACCATCCCGTAATACATAGTTTCAAAGCCCCAATAATTGAGTAAGCTGTAATTGCGGGGCGTATAACTGTAGTTCTGGTTCCAGTTACTGTAGTAAATACGCGATTTACTGGCATCAAAACTCTGTGTACTCCAGTAGCGGTTCGTGTAATAACTGTTCCATACGTTGAGGTAGAACGAATTTGGGGCAAAGGCATCCAGTGAGGCATCGTACAATGCTGCCACCATTTCCGCCGCAACCTTTTCGCCTTTAGGGCCCTTGATTCTGATACGCCATTCTTCCTTTTGTCCGGGTTGTAATTTATCTCTGAATGTTTCAAAAGTAACATCGAGCTCCTTGTTTGAGAAAGGTACCGTTACAGCGCTGCTGCTGCGGAAAGATCGGCCAAATTTGACAGCTGCGAAGTGTACGGAGAAGTTTCCACGATGTTGTTCCTCCACGGGAATACTGATGAGCTTCTGTCCTTTGTTCAGCGTAATGAATTCTCGGTGAACAACTTTATTTTTGTGTTCAATCTCAAATAGGGTGGTGAGGTTTTCTGCTCCCGCTGATAAAAGGAATTCAGCATTTTCTCCGGGTTCGCAGTTCGTTTTAAGCGGTGTGAGTGTCCAGATCTGATTTGTGGGATTTGTTGACTCTGTGCGATCCAGCAAGGTAAAATAAATGATGTCTGTCACGGTTTCACCAAATGCATCCAATGATGTTGCTTCCAGCATATAACGTCCGGACTTCCAGTTTTTCATTGATTTGAACTCAACAGTGTCGTTCACGCGTGTGTCAAAGTTCAGAATGAGTACAGGTGCCGCTGTAGAAAGTTGTTCAGTCTTCAGTTCGTTTTTGAATTCATCATGAGGAAACAGTTTTCGGAATTCTTCTTCAGAAAAGGACGACAGATCGGGTCTTTTCCAAAGTGAGCTGCGCAGCACACGGTCGTTTTCTATCAATGGGAAAACGCGGATGGTACCGCCGGCAGTTACTTTTTCTCCCATTAGGTTGGTTGTGGAGACTTTAAACTTGTTTCCGGATGACTTTTCGATAATGGATCCTACACCTACGGAAAGCTCCATTGCTGTGTAGCCAACCCGAACGTATTGTTCTCCTGATCGTGTTTCTCCGGAAATATCGGTCACATCTGCATATATGGTATAGGTGTAGGTAGGGAGGTATTTCTTGTCAATCGTTTTATCCTCGTTTGCAGGAAACTCAATACTGAACTTACCGGTTTCATCGGTTTTCACTTGACCATTTAAGATCTCTGTTGAACCCAATTGTGGTAAGTATCCCCACCTGTAGCTCATCCAGTGCGGGACTCGGCACGATCTCACTACCCTGAATTGTACTGAAGCACCGTCAATGCTCGATCCGGCATAGGCTTTTGCTGTGCCTTCTACTTTTATTTTTTCTCCGAGTTTAAAGTTTCCCGTGACGGGTAAGAAGTCAACTTCAAATTTTGGGCGCTTGTATTCTTCGACAGAAACATTCGTTGAGCCGAGCTCATCTGAAATGGTCATTTGGCCGTTTAATACCCCTTCAGGCGCAGTAAATGTGCCGCTGAATGTACCAAATTCATTGGTGGTCAGTTTAAGCTCACTCACCAACTGGTAGTTGACATCAAAAAGTTTGACAGTTACTTGTTTTCCCGATTCGATCGTATGCTGTTCACCGGAATGCTTGATCCGGATCCCCTTGAAATGGATCTTTTGTCCTGGACGGTAGATCTTTCTGTCGGTAAAAAACGATGTTGTTGAATAGGCATTGTCGCGTTTGTAAGGTTTGCTCATGTAGAGCTGATGTGCCTCATTGTAATGTTCGTCACCAAGCTGAAGATCGATCAACACGCTTCTGTATTCACCGCGACCTTTGATGGTGATCATTCCATTCTGATCCGTCTTGTAGGATTCTTGTCGTTTGAGCTCATATTTTCGGTTGGTGTAGTCATAATCCTGAGTAAACACTGAAGCATTGACATTTTTGAGCAAATCACCGGATGTGCGATCTGTCACCAAGACATCATAGGCATCCGCTTCGGCATTCTTTCCGTAGCTGTAGCTCAGATCCGAAAACCATAAAGGACTGAATGCGACCGCACTGTTTATCAGCGGGAAATCAGTTGACGGAGAAGAGAGTAGCACGTACTGTCCGGTTTCTCTGGGATTCAATTTCAGCTCAATAGAATGTAACTGATGGTCTCCCGGATCCGGAAGCGTGCAGGACCAGCTTTCAATCAGCGGTTTATCGAGGAGCTCGCTGATAAGCTGATCATCGCTTTCGTAGTAACGATTCGTGAGAAAAAAATCCCATTCTACTTTAACCAGACGGAAGTGTACCTCTGTTATATTTTTGAACTTTAGGAGAAATTTTCCGGCTGTTGAGGTGGGATAGGCACTCTCAGCGGAAAGGCTCATTTCTTTCTGAAGGAGTTCTTTTTCTAAGGAGAGACATTGCTCAACACCGTATGTCCCGGGATACTTATCCCTAACACTGATACAGATCTCTTTTGCTTTCTTAAGTTCCCACTGCAGATCGGGCTTTTCCGGACTCCATCCTTTTCCTTTTTGTGCGTGAAAAAGGGCTTTTTTGTAGAGTATCTCTGAGCAGGAGGGATGTCCCTTGTATTTATCGGAAAGGCGTTCGAGTGCACCAAGGTACCATTCGTGTTTTTCTTCTTCCTTAGATTGTGTAAATACGAAATCGAGCCGAATGAGCTCAAGGTCGATCAATGCGGTTGGATCCTTGTCCTGTTGATGGTATTTGGTCAATTCTTTTAGGATTCTTACAGCATGCAATGTGTTGGATAATGAGTCATCCGAAACAGTGGATACCTGCAGAAATGTGTTCGCGTCGCCAAAATAGTTTTGTCCGCTTACTGAGAACTTATCTTCAGGTGTGCTCAGTCCTGACTCTGTATTTCGGAAAAAGTTAAATGCCCGATGGGCTAGAAAATCAAATAAGGTGGGACGCTGTTTATCGGTTTCCTTGAAATACAGGAGCATCTCTTTGAAGTCTGCAATATTGGTCATTTTGAGACTATCAGCTTTGGTAAGAGACAGCAGGAACTCATTGTGCACCTCGTGGAGCAATGTTTTAAGGTCCCAGGTACGGATATCGTCTTGTTTGAAATTGACTGTTTGGGAACGATCCAGAAAGCGCCATCGGTTACTCTCGTAATATCCCCAAAAGACATCTGCCGTAACAGAATGAATGATCTGTTTCAATGGGAACTTCACAGAATCTGACAGTGACTGAAGATCATTTAGTGAATTGATAAGGTCATCTTCCTGAAGATAGGTGTTGTACTTCATTTTATACATGACCGATCGCAGAACTTGCGGTGAATTGTTTTCTTTTTTGGCTTGATCAAGAATTAGTGTCACCTCCTCCAGCGCACTTTCATATAAACCTCTTTTTTCCAGAGAATCTACCTTCGACCAAAGCGTTTCGTAATTTCCATTGAATTCAAATTTAAGCGGTGACTTTTCTTTTCGATTGGGCACGCTAATATTGGTTGCAGTGGCTTTTACAGGAGATTTTTCCTTTTCACAGGAATTCGCCATACAGAGCAAAGCGAATGCGATCAATAGGGTGTTTCTCAAAAAGAAAAATTGTTTCATGTTTGCAAGTACTTAATTCCTTTGGAGAATACAATTACAGTGTATTTCCGTTCAAAAGATACATAAAAATTGAGCCAGGATCAGCAGTACGAAAATGCAGTAATAGACTCGTAAAGACGACCCTTTGTGTTTGGACTGAAAGTTTAACCCAAATGAACAATCAGAAGAGGTTGCTGAGTTTAATTGGACCGTTGAGCGGATTCAGTTTGAGGGTGAAAGTGATTTTCTCTCCATAACCGGCATCTCCGTAAGAATCTTTTAAATCAGAACTCATCCAAAGCGGGAAGTAGATGCCAAAGAATTTGCCAACACGAAGACCAATTCCTGTATTCAAAGCAGATTGTACCTCACTCTGTATCCCTGACTTGAATAAGCCGTAATCAGCATAAACCCCAATAAATTTAATTTTCGGAATGGGTAATTCCATATACACGTTAGTTGAAGCAACCCAGTTCGTTACAAAAGTTCCATAAAAAGACGCCGTTTTGAATCCTCCCATATTGTTTTCTCTTTGTTGGGTCCAGATGCCATGAGCTGCATTACGGTCAAAGTAGTAGTTCTCATAATAAATGTCCTGATAACCGGCCGAACCGCTCAATGAAAGAGTATAAGGAGCATACGAATAGATCGGTTGATATTTCGGATTTGAAAGATCCAGTATCTTACCAAAGTAGCCTCGGATCTCGAACCATCGCGTCATCTTGTTTCTGAGGTATTTAACACGATAGATTGATTCAAAGGAAAGGCGGTCCATGTTGATATAATCATTATAGGACTTATCATAGCGCAGCGCGAAGTTCAATTGGTGATCAGTGAAGTTCAAGTCGCCGGAATATTTAATGAATCCACCCATATAGTTACTTTCTGAGTAATAAGGGGTGATGTCAAAATTCTTGATCCCCTGAACAAGGAGTTCACTGGAAAATGGGCTTTTCGATCGACGGTTTCCGATATTTGCTTTCCAATAAGGAGCAATTGCCACGAATGATCCATCCCGATCAAACTCCACATTGTTGTCATATTTGAATGATTTTACCGATATACCAAATCTTGAGGTTTTGAGAATACGCCTAGGGAGAATAGTGTAGCTCAACTCAGCAATGCCCGAAACAGACTTCCTGCCGAAGGAATACATTGGAGCAATGAGGTACTGAAATTTGTTGAACGGTATCCCATTGTTGTGAATGGCTGCACCAACCATGAATTTGTCGTAATAGTTACCCGCGATCACCGGTGTCCAGAAAAGGTTCGTTCTCTCTTGTTCATTGTCACCGATCAGGAACTCCATTTTAAGCGGTTCAATCTTGCCAAAGAGTCCTTTCTTATGCCAGCTGTTGTTCGATCTCCAGATCTCCGGGATGTCTTTGGTGTGGTCGATTCGAGCCTCGTCGAACTGGATACCTTTATCGAACTGAAGCGTGGTGCTTCTGTCACTTGGTTCAGCCCATTTCGTTGCGACAACCTCGCCTTTGGAGAGCAGGTTGACCTCGATCGGTCCGTTTACCTGTCCGTTGTTCCTGACCTTAACCTGAATTCCTTCCTCTTTTTCCTTAACGCTACATAGCTTATAGTCTGCGTGATCTGTGGTCTGAATTAAGTCTTTGAAAAGCCAGTCCAGGTTCTTTCCGGAAACACGTTCAACCGTTGCTTCCAAGTCTTCCGGCTGCGGGTGTTTGAACTTCCATTCATCAAAGTAGGCGCGCATGCATTGATCGAAGAGTTCTTCGCCAAGATAATCTTTCAGGTAATAGAAAACCAATCCCGTCTTCTGATACATGATCACGCCATAGTTCGCGGAGGTAAAATCCGCAGAATGTGTTTCTATCGGCTGATCCTCACCTAAAATGGCCAGCATTCGGTAAGAAATATCTCCAAGGTCATGGTGATCGAGATCATTCAAGTGGAAGCGTCCACCCAAGACCATATCTGACATCCGCGTATTGTCTGGGTATTTTGTCTGAACATAGCGCATCTCGTTCAGCGTGTTCAGTCCTTCATCCATCCAGCCGTGTACGCGTTCATTAGAACCGAGGATCCCATAGAACCAATTGTGTCCAACCTCATGAACGATAACTACCTCCAGATCTTCCTTACTTGAGGCGTTTCCGATGACCGTCACGTTGGGGTATTCCATTCCGCCTCCAGCACTGATGGTCCCATCTACGGCGGTTACCTGATTATAAGGATAATCGCCATTCCAAAGAGAATAGTAGTACGTTCCATCCTTGAGGTATTCATCTGCATGCTGCCAGTATGTGGTATTGTGAGGAACCCACATTGCCCAGGTTGTCACCTTTTTTTTGGAATGAGGGAGCGTTACCTCACCTTTGGATACAGCATATCTTTTATCGGCAAACCAGGCAAAATCGTGTACCTTGCTTTGCGTGTAACGGATCGTTTTGAATTCTGTGTCTGATTCCGGGAAAGGGGTTTTACCGAAGCGTCCCTGCTTTTGCATGAGGTATTCGGATCGTTTCTTTAGGGTTTCATCCGCCTTTCCATCGAGGAATTCTATTTCCTCCTGTGTTTGCAAATCGCCCGTCGCGCCAACGACATAATTTCGAGGTAGCGTTATCGTCACATCGAAAGAACCGTATTCTGAGTAGAACTCCCCCTGATTCAGATAAGGCATCGCATTCCAGCCATTCTTATCGTAAACCGCTGGCTTCGGATACCATTGGGTGATCTGGTACGACTGATCGATATGTCCGAGGCGGGAAATGCTTCCGGAAGGAATTTTTACATAGAATGGGGTGCTGACCTTCATGCGCTCACCCGGACCAAGCGGTGTATTGAGGTAAAGAATGGCGATATCAATATTTTGTGGGTCGTATTCCCATTTCACCTTTTGATCATTGACCTTGAAATCGAGCGAGTCGATCGAACCCTTGTTCTTTTCTTCTCCAAATGTTAGTTCCGTCTCTCCTCCTTCGTATTGCTGACGACCCAGCGCTGTTTTTCCGTTTCGGTAGGCATTTGGCCATAGGTGGACATAGATCCGATCCAGTTTGTCTGGCGAATTGTTGATGTACTCGAACTCTTCATAGGCCATCAGGCTGTGTTCAGTGTCGTTCAGGCGAACGGTGATCTTATAGTTGACCTCCTGCTGCCAGTAATTTTGTGCTGAGCCTTTAGAGAATGTGATTGAAAGGAGGAGAGCTGAAAAGAAATATCTCATACAAATGATGTTTCAACAAAAATAAAATGTTCTCTTTTTCAGACTTTTTTAGATCAGAAAAGTTACAAACAAAAAGAGCCGCAAAAATGCAGCTCTTCATTCGTGTAGATGTATAATCAGAATAAAGTGACTCTCAGTTGCGATCGGGTTCCATCTATAAGCACATTCAGTACATATGTACCTGAGCTCAATGAGGTCAGATCGATCGTTTCCGACGGATTACTGATGATTTTCTGAAGGATGATTTTCCCTGATAGATCGGTCAATTCCATATTGATTTTACTGTTATTATTCGATTTAATCATCAGGATACCATCTGTAGGATTTGGAAAGATCTCGACTTCAGCTGATTCAACGTCTGTGATTCCGACATAGTTATCTGTTCCGTCACAGTTCTCATCAATACCGTTGTTCAGGATCTCAGTTGCATCAGGATTGATGGCGTCATTGCTGTCGTCACAATCGTCCTGGTTCAATGAATATCCGGGACCGGGAATCTCGCAGAAGAGGATTTCCTGACCTGCACCAAAACCATCAAGGTCTTCATCCAAATAGTAGGTGGCAAAGAAGAAATCTTCATCAAACAAACCGTCACAGTCATTATCCAATCCGTCGCAAAGTTCATCTGCACTCGGGTAAATTGTAGCGTCAGTGTCATCACAGTCCTGATCGTTTGTGGAGAAACCGGGACCCGGGTTGGAGCAGAGCTCTATGGAACTTCCGCTTCCGAAGCCGTCATTGTCCTGATCCGTAAAGTATGGTGTGAAAACTGCATCTTCCTCAAAGATACCGTCACAGTCGTTATCAAGACCGTCACAGACATCGCTTGCATTTGGATTGATGGTTTCATCCTGATCATCGCAATCACCGCCGGTCAAACTAAAGCCTGTCCCGGGATCAACACAGAGTTCCGTTGCTGTAGCGTCATCTCCAAACCCATCATTATCCTGATCTGTAAAGTATGTTGTGAAAACTGCATCTTCCTCAAAGATACCATCACAGTCGTTATCAAGACCGTCACAGATATCGCTTGCATTTGGATTGATGGTTTCATCCTGATCATCGCAATCACCGCCGGTCAAACTAAAGCCTGTCCCGGGATCAACACAGAGTTCTGTTGCTGTAGCGTCATCTCCAAACCCGTCATTATCTGCATCTGTGTAGTAAGTTGTGGAAGGGGTAACTGTAAGATCAAACGTAATAATGCTATCACAAAAAGCACTATTCGTGATACTTTCTGCATAAGTGCCTGAATTCGGATAAGAAATTCCCGCCGGAGAAGTATAGTCACCGCATGAGGATACCGAAAGGATCGAAGAAGAAGCACAACCCCATGTGATGGTCACGTCATCGATCGATAATCCATGATCGGTACCTAAATGATCCGGATCATCCCACTTTAACATGATGTACGACCCATTGGGAATGACCAAGCCGGGAATGGAAATATTGTTCAAAACAACTTTGTTTGCCGCAGCGTTCCCATTCAGTGCTCCAGCTGTAGCTGAGTTGACAGGGCTGCTTGCAGAGAGTGCAGTTACCTGCGTCCAGCCGGTAAAAACGCCTGGCATCAGATTTGTCATTTGGGTACTCAGAATCTTATACCAAAATGTAAGTGTATTGGGGGTTGTGTTCCCACCGCATCGCCATTGTTCCATTTTGTAGCTGACAGACATCTGTGTAACATTGGCGCCAGTGTTGTTTACGAATTGAACACCATGTGCAAAATTTCCTCCGAATGAAGTATTACTTGATCCGATTGTACCCAATGCTCTATCGGTGGACCCCGTACTTCCGTAGCTGTATAAGCCGCCAGAGTTGGAAGTTCCTGCGCCCGCTCCATATGCAATACTTGAAGTGGTACGTTGAGAATACCATCCCGGGATCGTTACATTATCAATAAAGTCAGTCGCAACAGTGGAGTTGGATAGCGAATTGAAATTCTGATAGTGAAAACCTGAGCTTGCTCCCATAGTGAATTGTGCTAATCCCGGAAGCGGAAGAAGAATGGCAAACAGAAGTTTTTTCATAGGACAAAAGTTACATATCAAAAGTACGAACCTTTCCTTAAAAATCATTTGCCATCCGAAAGAAACTAGGTTGTATCTCAACTAGAAAAGCCGAAAAAACACATTTTTATCGATCAATGCATTTCGTCATCCTCTTTCGGATCCGGAGGGAAGAGTTTCGGCGCATCTTTTACACCTTGCATCATATCAAGGAAATCTTCAAGCTGAGACAGACTGATGCTTTTTGCGATGATCTTTTTATCCTTATCCAGAACGAACACCCTCGGCGTAGAGAATACGTCGTAGGTAGTTTGGTAGTTCAATGATTCCAATGTCGTATATCGCGGAACAAATTTACTGGCATCCTCCACCGCTGCTTTGAACAAAGGATCGGTTACCGCCACATTCGTAAAGGTCAAGTTGTTGTCTTTAACGAACTTCTTCCATTTGCCAAATTCCTCTCCCACAGCCTTCCCAACAGCGAATACCTCAACATTTCTTGCTTTTAGCTTTTGAGAATACAGTGTTTCGAGCTTCGGTGTTATTGTTTTACAATGACCACACTCCGGATCCCAGAAATAAAGGATGGTATATTCTGATTTCAAACTGTAGAAGTCAAGCCAACGGGAATCGGATGTGTCGCGAAGGATCAGGTTAGGTGGTTTTACACCCATAACCAATTTTTTCTGAACAGGAATCTTTTCGCACAATTCTTCAAGCTTCTCAGGGGTCATCCAGAATGCAGGGCTTTTTCCCTCAGCGTTTGTTGAGCAATAATACTTATCTGCCATCAACGTGTATACTTTGTCCATTCCCATAATCTTGCTCTTTCCGAAGTTGGAGGTGATCCAGGAAACACAATATTCGAACGTACGGGATTTTGGATTCAATCCATCACAGAACCTGAAGGCCTGAGCAAGGATGGAGTCCCAGTGCTGTACGACCATGTTTCCTCCGAAATAATATTCCAGCTTGTTGTGAAACACTGGTGTATTCACGAGGCGATCGTCATTTAGGTCAACATGATCCCAGTAGTGTGTTCTGAACCAATTGAACTTGAAATTTGAATCAAGGATAGTCCCTTTTTCATCTTTCGGCGGTTCCGGTATGTCTAGATCCATAGACATCTTCACGACCTTTGAAACTAACTTGCCATTGTGGTCCTTTACTATCGATTTCTGGTAATTAAGTACTTCCTTGGAGAGGGCATCGATGTCATCACCGAGTTTTTTATAATCAGGATTGTCTTTTGGCAACTTGGATCTTTTCTCTGAAATTGTCGCAGAAAGTGAACGTTTGTCTTGCATGAAACGCACATAATCGAAAAACACAGTATTTTCCTCTGACCGACGGACTTTCATGTTAGCGATATAGTCGGAATTGGAATCTCCGGAAGTCTCTAGAAAAATTTCTTCCTTGTTGTAAACAAACTCGAAGAATTTCTGGCCGGGCAGTAAAAGCCCCAGAATTCCTGCACTTTGTTTAGAGCCATCAAACTCCACATAGCCGTTCTTTATTTCAGCGGTGTCTGCATAGTAAAGCCCCTTTCCAAAGTATTTCACCAGGTGAACGGTTGTGTCTTTTTGTCCGCTTACCTTAAATCGCAGTTTCTGTGCATTAGAAGTACAGCAGATCAATATAAAACTCAGGACGAAAATGGATCTCATAGTTTTTGTGCTTTGAGTGTTGAAATTACGAATCCTTGACGATGCAAAATTACAAAAGGATGCCTATTAACATATCTTTAACCATATCAGTATTCCTTGAAAATACCTTTCTTAGCTGACCGAAAGCTGGCTAATGTGAAGATCCCAAATGACAGCAGCAATGCAGCAATGCTTTGATAGGAGAGTGCAGTTCCGATGTAAAGACCGCCTGAAGCGAACATCTCATCCAGGAAAAACTTGAAAATGAAGAATATGAGCATCCCCAATGTGGCAACGATCCCGAAAACCATCACGAAATAGAGAAAGAACTTTTTTGTTAAGATCCGGGGATGGTATCCGATCCGCATTAGCGTGCGCACCTCGTAAGCATTCCTTGACATCAGCAACTGCATATACTGGATCAACACGAGCCCGGAGACAAACACTGCAATGATCGAAATTCCCAACACGACGAGGAACAAGGTGCCTACCATGCTTTTTAAGCGCCCTACGACCATCTGTGAATTCTTCGATTCCAGCCCCCTTTTCTTCAATAATTCCTCTACCAATCCGAATTCACTTTCTTTACCTGAGACCATGATCTGCGTTATCTTCTTGTCCTTAGCGAGTGCGTATTTCTCGTTTCCGTATTTCATGAATGTCTCAGGAACGAGAATAGATGCAACTTCATTGGTGAAGCCGATTATACGTGCATCAACCCATTCTTTGCCGTTTTCGTTCGAAAGTGTGAACTTGAACTTGATATCCATCGCCAGATCGTCTGAAACTTGCGGAATTCCCTGAGCACTCATGAAAGTGTTGAGCATAACAAGAAAATCACGCGGCAGAATGATCGGAACGTAGGCGTCACCTTCTTTCCAGCGCCATTTCTCAGATTTTACATCAAGAAACTTTGGGTCAAGTGTCTGGATAAATACATCAGAGCGGAATCTGGGAACCAAAGGGTCTGCAGTTTCGAAAGACACATCAAAATTATTGCTTACCACAGGTTGGACATCCTCGATGAAAGGTTCAGCCTTGATCTTTCTGAGCTCGTTCTCCGAAAAGTCCGTTTTGGTAAGTCTTAACGTACTCGAATTGGTGACCTTTTTCTGTACGATGATGGTATTCGGACCGAGGATATCTGCCCCTTCACCAAATTCATTGACCTTAATGAGGTAATGGATGGATGTTATCAGGAAGGTGATACCCATGAAAGCACCGATGATCGCAATGATCAGCTGCTTTTTATCTTGATTGCGGAAGAGAAGTTTGTTCAACATGGTTCAAAGTTTTAATTCGCGGTCGTAATGGGTGCCATGGTTTTCTCCAAGCGTGGTTAGAATGAAACCGGCTCCTTGTTCGTTACAGCGCTGGTGAATGAGTTCCAGACAAATGTTCGTGTTATCTGCGTCAAGATGAGAGAACGGTTCATCCATGATCAGCCAGTGGAACGGTTGTGCGAGGGATCTGAGAATAGCGACGCGCTGTTGTTGACCCATGGAAAGCAGACCGCAGCGTTGTTCCCATTTGTTCCTGATCCCCATTCGGTCGAGTAGCTCCATGAGTTGAGTCTCCGTGTACACATGAAACAGATCGTTCTTCAGCAAAAGATTCTCGCGTACGGTCAGATCAGGGAAGAGCTGCAGGTCCTGAAAAACGACAGCGATGCGCCTTTGACGGATTTCCGCCCAGTCATCGGGCGTGTAGGTCTTTATGTCCTTTCCATTGTAGGTGATGGTACCGGCGTAATCGCTTCTGAGACCAACAGCCGAAAGTGTAAACGTAGATTTTCCTTTACCGCTGGAAGCATTCAACAGGATCTTTTCGCCGGAATGGAATTCTACATGTCGCCCCCAAATACTTTCATCGGAGTGTTTGATGGAGGCAAGGGGTTCTGGCATTACATTGTCGAATACGATCTTCATTGCTCTGTGATTTGTAATGTGAATTTCAACAATCATTCCAAACGGAACGGGACTTCAAATTTATGGGTCAGTACAGCAGTTCACTGTAACCTGTTTCTGAACTTTACACTCCTGATTATCATAGTTTTGATAGGATTACATTGACCATTGTGGTCATGTTGGAAAAGGGAATAAGTGTCGCGTCATTGTAGCGTCTCAGCCACGTCATTTGTCTTTTGGCATAGTTGCGCGTATGTTGTTTGATCAATGAGATGGCATCAACGAGAATGAGCTCATCATCCAGGTAGCGAAACAATTCAGAGTAGCCCACCGTTTTCATGACACCCAGAGCGCGGTGGGGCAGCAAAGAGCGCACTTCATCGACCAAACCGAGTGCGATCATATTGTCTACGCGCTCATCGATCCGCTTGTAAAGTTCTTCCCTCGGGAGTTCGATAATAAATCGGATCACGTTAAATGATTTTTCTTTCTTTTTTCCTGTTCTGAGCTCAGAAAAGGGTTTTCCGGTTACTCTGTTTGCTTCTAATGCCCGGATGACGCGGCTTGGATTATTTCTGTCGATGGTATCGTACATTTCTGGATCACGCTGTTCAAGTTCTTGAAGCAACGAATCTAGGCCGTGTTCTTTCCATTGTCTGGTAAGGTCCTCTTTAATTTTTGCGTCTGTGGGAATATCGTCCAGACCTTCACACAATGCATCAACGAACATCCCTGAGCCACCTGTAAGTATTACGGTGTCTTTTGTTTCAAATAGCTCGACTAAGAGCTTTTCCGCTTCCTGTGCAAACCGCGCTGCAGTTACTTCATCGGTAATATCATGAGAATCTATGAAATAATGGTTTATACCCGCTTGTTCCTCAACAGAAGGTTTGGCTGTTCCGATCGACATTTGCTTGTAAAATTGTCTGGAGTCGGCTGACAGGATCACTGTTGAGAGGCGTCTTGCAAGTTCGATCGATAAGCCTGTCTTTCCGCTTGCAGTTGGTCCCTGAACTACGATCAGCTTTTTTACATGTGTAGGATATCCGGTCATGTAGTTTTAAATAGGGAACTCCATTCGAGATGGCGGGCATAGATCGATCGCACATATTTGAAGGTGATGACACCACGGTGTGAGCCATTGCGCACAACGGGGTCTGTGTAATAGGCTTGCTTAGACAAATTAAGCATCATTAGTTCTACGTTGTCGTCCCAGCGGTGCGGATCTTTTCCATATTTTTCGGCCAGTCGCATGGCATCTTCCACATGTCCGTGACCGGCATTGTAACTTGCGAGACAGAATTTTATCCTTTGTTGCTCATCCGGAATGAATGCAAACTTCTCATAAAGTTTGTACATCAGCTTCATCCCACCAGAGATCTGAACCTCCGGAGGTGAGTCGGGAAAAACGCCGTATTTAGGACCTGTCGATGGCATGAACTGCATCATGGAATAGGCTCCACCGTAACCCAAAGCTTTTGGATTGAAACGCGATTCCTGATAGGCGATCGCGGCGAGTATTGTCCAATCCCACTTGTATTTTTCTGCTTCCTTTTTGAAAATAGCGTCATAAGGCGACAATTCACTCTTTCCTGGTTCATACTTTGTGTCCTCGGCTGAAAGACCAGGTCCTGTTTCAAAGTATTTTCTGCAGAGATAACGGAATTCAGCCCTCGCCATAAAGTTATTCAACCAACGATCCAAACGCGCTTTCAGCAAGGGAGAATTCTTTCTGAGACCGAAGCAGATCTTTTGCTTCACTGAAAGCACTGTGCTGATATCCAAGTTTTCATAGTATTTCTCGTTCGCCTTCGCAACGTTTTGTTCTGTAACAGTGTAGTCAATCATTCCTTCCGCAACCATTTCGATCATTTCCTCCACACCAATATTCCCATCTTGTTCCTCAATGTAGATCGTTTCCCCGATCTCCTCCTGAAGGTTGATCAGGCGACTGTGATTGCTTGAGTTTTTCCAGACATGGATCCTTTTCTTGGCCAATTCCTCGGGATTTCTGATCATAGCTGTGCTTAATTCATCAAATGCCATGTTCTCCCAATTTTTTGGTTTGCGCTGAATCAGTACCTGCGGTGTGTGGATATAGGGTGCTGAGAAATCAATCCTTTTCTCACGATCTTTGGTGAATGTCAGATTGCAACCCACCAGATCTCCCTCTTGTTTGTTGAGCAGGTCAATCATTTCGTCCAGATCGTGAAGTATTCTCACTTCCAGTTCTACTCCGAGTTCATCTGCAAACTCTTTCAGTAACTCATATTCAAACCCCATCACTTTTCCTCGGTAAATGAAATAAGAAGTTGAGCTGTTTTCGAGAAGGACAGTCAGTTTTCCTTTTTTGAGGATATCATCGAGATCACCAGTTGTTTTTTTGTTGTTCAGCGAGGAATCATTCCCGTTGAAACAAGCAAAAAGAGTTGTAAACAGAGCGATACCAAAGAGCGAAAAAAAACAGTTTCTGTTGAGCATGATCTTAACGGTGACGCAATTTAAACTTTTTTGGTTTTAGGCTCGAGGTTCATTTTCCAAAGACTGAATGATCTGTTTAAAATGAGGGATCGCGTCGTGCATGTACCGTTCGAATATTTCTTCAATGGTATCTTTCAGTTCATCGAATACCTTTGGCGCTATATGCAATGTATTGGGAAATGAAAGCCGTGAGCCAACTCCCGAACACATTTTGTCGAGTCCCCAAGATGTTCTGTAGTAGAACATCCAGTCATTCTCTCTAAGTCGGTTGATGAAGTCCAAGAATTCAATAGAATAATCTCGCCTATGGGCAATCGGGTGGGCATAAAAAGCATTCAGAAAATCACGGTAGTCCATTGGGTGGAACTCCGACCAACGGCTGGCGAGTAGGTGATCGAAAAAGAGATCGACGGCAATCGCAGATACTTTCGGAAGTTTTGGATAAAGTTTGGGCATCAATTCCGCGACAGCTGGATGATGGTCAATGTACTGATCGATATTTCTATGCAGTACAATTCCATTCCGTATCGACTGAGGATATGAGGAAAGGTCTGAACCTTTTACGAAATCCCCGAATAAGTTCGCATACATTAATGCGTGATCATCGCCGGAAAAGTAGAGGTGCCCTAAAAAATTCATGGGCAACAAAGAAAAAACTCCCGTTGTCCGGGAGCTTTGAGATCAGTATTCATCTTCGTTGAAAAGGAAGTCCTCTCTTGACGGATAGTCAGGCCAGATCTCTTCAATACTTTCATACACATCTCCCTCATCTTCGAGATCCTGAAGATTTTCAACAACTTCGAGCGGCGCGCCGGTGCGGATTGCAAAATCGATCAATTCGTCTTTCGTCGCCGGCCAAGGTGCATCTTCCAGATAGGACGCAAGCTCTAATGTCCAATACATTTTAGTCCTTTTTTAGAGTTATAATTTCGCGCAAAAATAGACTTTATTTGATTTTTTCCAAAAAGTAAATATAAATAAAGCAATTTGTTTTCAAAATAGATGATCCATCTACTACATGCGTGGTTTCCAAGGATATTCAACTGCTTTGAGTTCCTGGGCCAAAGCTCTTCCAAGTACGAAGAGATAGTCGCTGAGTCTGTTCATGTATTGAAGAACGCGATCATCGACGAATTCATGGGTAGATAGGTCGACAATGATTCGTTCTGCTCTGCGGCATACACAGCGTGCCAGATGACAAAATGAAACGGTGGTATGTCCTCCGGGAAGAATGAAATATTTCATCTCCGGAAGTGTTTCGTCCATCTGATCCATCCATTTTTCCAGCGATGCGATATCTTCGTCTTTGAGGTCAGGGATCCTCATGTTCGACTTTTCAGGATCTGATGCCAAACTTGATCCGATCGTGAACAGCCTGTCTTGGATCTC
>Ga0315902_10003171_pt1 | contig 24849 bp, 21 predicted proteins | sample LakEriMetagenome_9_FD_203523 | JGI IMG/M metagenome (GOLD analysis project Ga0315902, IMG submission 203523) | Freshwater fungal communities from buoy surface, Lake Erie, Ohio, United States - Buoy 12 MA117 | ecosystem: Environmental > Aquatic > Freshwater > Lake > Lake biofilm | place: USA... | reverse complement strand
CTGCTGCCGGGAGGGCATTGTCATCGCTCCCTGATTCCGTCCCCTTGCCCTTGAAGCCCGAGGCTTTTGATATCGCGCGTTTTCCAGTTTTTTTCGGAGTGGCACACGCGACCGACACAAGAAGCCCGCGCCGTGGCCTTCATGACCCGCGGGGCCGGAAGCAGATGCAGACGCAGCCCGGCGCGGCGACGAGCATGGACCCGAGAACGCGGATGGACGCCGTCGGAAAAACTCCTCATGCTCCCGCGGACACGAACACGGCGGGCCGCGGGTGCGGCCTGCCGATCGACCTGATCGTATGCGTATGGCCGACGGCTGCAACGACGAGACTCGATCCGCTTTCGGTGGGCCGCGGGAGCGACGCAACACGTTGTGGCTGGAGTGCTACCAGGTCGTCATTCGCGTCGGATGGATCTTCAAGACCGAGACGATCATCATGCCGGCCGTGCTCGATGCGGTCGTCGATTCGGGCCTGCTGCGCGGCCTGCTGCCGGTGCTCAATCGTGGCGGCCAGAGCCTGCCGCCGCTCGCCTTCTCGTCGGTTCTGGCCCGCCGGCCGGTGAAGAAGTGGACGCTCGTCCGCACGACCCTGGCGATGGCCGCCTGCTTCGCCGTGCTGGCGGCGGTCTGGCAACCGCTACAGGCCGCGCGGCCCGACATCCTGGCCGGCGTGTTTCTCGTGGTCTATGCCGTCTTCTCTTCCGCCAACGGACTCACGCAACTGGCCGCGGCGGCGCTGCAGGGCAAGCTGATCGCGCCGGGGCATCGCGGCCGAGCGCTGGTGGTGAGCGTGGCCGTGGGCAGCCTGCTGGCGATCGTGGCGGCGCTGCTGCTCCTCGGCCCCTGGCTCCAGCAATCCGATGGGTTTCCCAAGATTTTCGGCGTCACGGCGGTGTTCTTCGCGATCGCCGCCGCCATGCCCGTGCTGCTTGACGAGCCCGCCGACCCCGTGGAGCCGCGGCGTGCGCCCTCCGCCCACGGCTGGGTTCGCGGCGTCATCACGCATGCGGGGGGCGGGATCGCGGATTGGCGACGCACGCTGGTTCGGGACCGCGCCCTGCTGCGGTTGTGCATCGTCGCCGCCTGCTTCTCGGCCGTGCTCATGCTGTTTCCGCACTACCAGGCCTTCGCCCGCGACCGCCTCGGCAGCGGCCTGGCGAGCCTGCTGACATGGGTGGTGGTGCAGAACGCCTCGACCGGAGCCGTGAGCCTCGTGGCCGGCCCGCTCGCCGATCGGCGCGGCACGCGGCTGGTGCTCGTCTGGCTCGTGGCGCTCTCGTCGCTGACGCCGCTGGTCGTGACGGCGCTCTCGCTGCTGCCGCATGCGACGGCCGTGGAGTGGTTCTGGATCGTCTACGTGCCGCTGGGGCTGAATCCGATTTCGCTCAAGATCTTCACCAACTACGCCCTCGAACTCGCACCGCGGCGCGTCGATCATCCGCGGTACGTGAGCATCGTGGGGGCGGCCCTGGCGGCCCCCTTCGTGATCTCGCCCCTGATCGGCATGGCGATCGACCTGGCCGGGTTCCGTCACGCCTTCGTGATCGGGGCGGCAGTGATCGCGGCCGGCAGCCTGGTCGCGCTGGGGCTGCCGGAGCCGCGGCGGTCGTAAACGCCGCTCAAAAACCGGTTGCTCCGGGGTCGACGCGGGGGGTAAGATCGGTGAGTCGCCGGCGGTTTCCACCGCCGCACTTCACCTCGAAAAAGGATTCGTCATGACGAGCCGCATCGCCCGCATCGCCTCGGTCCTGTGTGTCGCCATCGTCTGCTCGGCCGGCGCCGTGTCGGCGGCCGTCAAGGAACCCAAGGACGCCAAGTGCCCGGTCTCCGGCAAGGGCTGCAACCCGGAGAAGAGCGTGGCCTTCGCCGGCGGCAAGGTGTACTTCTGCTGCGGCAACTGCGCCGGCGCCTTCGAGAAGGACTCGGCCGCGTTCGCCGCCAAGGCGCACCAGCAGATGGTGAGCACCGGCCAGCTGGTGCAGAAGGGCTGCCCGTTCAGCGGCGGCCCGGTCAAGGACGGCACGAAGATCATGGTCGGTGATGCCGAGGTCGGCTTCTGCTGCCCGAACTGCAAGGGCAAGGTCGAGAAGGCGTCGGCCGACGAGCAGGTCAATCTGGTGTTCGGGAAGATCGAGAAGGGCTTCGCGCCGGCGAAGTGACTTTTCCCAGTGGCGACGTCTGGCGAGGGAGGGGCTGCCCGTGCCCCGTTGCCGGACGTTCGCCGCGGCCTTCCCGGCCTGCGCTTACTCGGACCTGCCTGCGCTCCGGCATCCATGCCTGCGCTGGTCAGGTACGCCGGCTCCCGGGGTCCGTGAGCCCGAAGCCTGCCGTTCAAAGTTTCTGCCACGCAAAAGTGGCCTAGGGCAGGGGGACCGCACGTGAAATACTCCGCCCGGGCCGGTGCGGCCTGGCGGAGTGTTCCATGCGCGTCTTCCTCTCGGCCGGCGAGCCCTCGGGCGACCACCATGCGGCGCTGCTCGTGCACGCGCTGCAGGCGGCGCGGCCCGACGTGGAGTGCGTGGGGCTCGGCGGGCCGCAGATGGAGGCGGCCGGCTGCCGCCTCGTCGCCGACATGACGCGGCTGGCCGTGATGTGGTTCTTGCGGGTGCTCGTCAACATCCACCGCTTCGTGGACCTGGCCCGACGGGCTGAACGCAGCTTCCTCGACGCCCGGCCCGACGTCTGCGTGCTCGTGGACTTTCCCGGGTTCCACTGGTGGCTCGCCTGGCGGGCCAAGCGGCACGGCATTCCGGTCGTCTTCTACTGTCCGCCCCAGGTCTGGGCCTGGGCGCAGTGGCGGGTGAAGAAGATGCGGCGGCTGGTCGATCACGTCCTCGCGGCGCTCCCCTTCGAGCACGAATGGTTCCGCGGCCAAGGCCTGCAGAGCACGCTCGTCGGCCATCCGTTCTTCGATGAACTCGACGTGCGGGCCCATGACATGGGGCGGGACCCGCGGCCGCTGGTGCTCCTCCTGCCGGGGTCGCGGAGTCAGGAGATCGAGGGCGTGCTCGGCACACTGGTGCATGCCGCGGCCGTCGTTCGCCGCAGCGTTCCGACGGCGCGGCTCGCCATCGCCGCACTCCACGAGCGGCATGCCCGGCGGATCGAGGAGGCGCTGCGGACGAACGGTACTGCCCGGAGCCTCGACATCGAGGTCCAGGCGGGGCAGACCCGCCGCCTGATCGGTCAGGCCGCGGCGGCGATCGCCTGCTCGGGATCGGTGTCGCTCGAGCTGCTGGCCGCCCGCGTGCCGACGGTGATCGTCTACCGGATCAGCGGCCTGGCCTACGTCGTGCAGAGCTGGTTCCGCCACGCGCGGTTCATCACACTGGTGAACCTGCTGGCCTGCCGCGAACCCATCGGGCCGGTGCGGCCCGTGCTCCGGCCTCCGGCCGAGGTGCCCATGGCCGACCCAGAGGCGGTGTATCCCGAGTACCTCGCCGTGCAGGATCCGGCCGCGCGGGCGGCGGCCCACGTCGTGGAGTGGCTCGTCGATCCGCGGGCGCGGCGGTCGGTTGGCGACCGGCTGGATGCGATCGCCGCTGACGTGGTGCGGGGCGGGTCGGCCGTCCGGGCCGCGGCGGCGGTGCTGGCGATCGCCACGCCGTCTGCGCTGCCGTGCCGGCGGCGGCAGGCCGCCTAGCCGGCTTGCCAGGCCGCCGGCGCGGCCGGAAGATGGTCGCCATTCGACGCCGTTGCCGAGGTCCCACGATGTTGCTCGCCGAACCGCAGGAGACCGGGGCCGACTGGCGGTTCGAGATCCTCGGCATTCCCGTCCGCGTCTCGGTGTGGTTTTGGCTGGCCGCCGCGCTCCTCGGCTGGAACGTCTGCCAGTCGTTCTCCCGCGGCGACCAGCGGACGCTCTTGCAGATGCTCGCGATCTGGATCGGCGTCGTGTTCGCCTCGATCCTCGTCCACGAACTGGGTCATGCCCTGGCGTACCGCTTTTTCGGCCAGGGGGCGAGCATCGTGCTCTACCACTTCGGGGGCCTGGCGATCCCGCGGGCCTGGGGGCGGCGCGTGCACCTGCGGCCGCTGCAGCGGCTGCTCGTCGCGGCGGCGGGACCAGCGGCCCAGCTGGCGCTGGCGGCGGTGGTCGTGGCAGGACTGCGGGCCGCGGGGATGTACGTGCCGTTTCCGCTCGTGAGCCTCGGTGAACGGCTGGGGCTCTTCGCGGGCCGCGAGTTTTCGTCCCCCTTCGCCTACGCCCTGTGTGACTTCCTGCTCTCCGTGAACGTCTTCTGGCCGCTCTTGAACCTGGTACCGGTGCCGCCGCTCGACGGCGGGCAGATCGTGCGCGAGGGGCTGCTGGCGCTCGACGTGCCCGACGCCCACCGGATCGCGGGCATGATCGGCGTGGTGGCCGGCGGCGCGGTGGCCTGGTGGGGCTACACCCGCGGCGAGCCCTACCTCGGCATCATGTTCGCGATGCTCGCGGCCTCCTGCTTCCAGTCGCTCTCGGCGGGATCGCCGCCGTGGCGGCGGTGGAACTGACCCGCGGCGCCGCCATGGCCGAGTCGTTCGTCGTCCTTGGGGCGAGCAACGTGTCGCGCGGCCTGGGCCGCCTGGTCGCCGCGCTGCGGGCCCGCGCCCCGGGGCCGGTGGAGTTGTTCGTGGCGGCGGGCCACGGCCGCGGCTATGGCGTCAACACCCGCGTGGCCTGGCGGCGGCTGCCCGCGATCCGCACCAGCGGCCTGTGGCGGGCGCTCGATCGCGAGCGGGTGGCGCGGCCCGCGGCGCTGGTCACGGACGTGGGCAACGAATTGCTCTACGGCCTCGGCGTCACGGCCGTCGCCACGGCGGTCCGTGACGCGGTGGAGCGGCTCCGCGATCGGGGCGGCCGTGTGGCGATCACGGGCCTGCCGCTGGGGAGCATCGCCGGGGTGGGACCGGTCCGCTACCGCCTCATGCGCACGGTCTACGTGCCCGGCTGCCAGCTCTCGCGCGCCGCGATCAAGGACGCCGCGCTGTGGCTCGACGACGAACTGCGGACGATCGCCGCCGCCACGGGGAGCGTCTTTCTCGAACAGCCGGCCGCGTGGTACGGCTTCGATGCAATCCATGTGAGGCGGTCGCGGCTGGCTGAACTCTGGCAGCGGGCGGGCGACGCCTGGGGGCTGCCGCCGGCCCGACACCAGCCGCGGGCCCAACTCGTGGACTGGGCCGTGCTGGGCGCGAAGCCCGCCGAGGTCCGGTCGCTCGTCGGGCGGACGCTGCTCACGCGGCAGCCCGTCGTGGCGCGGCCGGGACTGCGGGTGTGGATGTACTGACGCGGCTGCGGCTCGGGCCCCGGGTTCCGTGTCAGAGCCCCGAACCGATGGTCGGTTTTGCAACCGTCGAATGACAGCCGATCAAGGGCGTGCGATGCCGGCAAAGGCGTCGATTCCCATGACCTCCACGCCCGGAGCGAGCGTGGCCTGCACCGATCCGGGGCAGATCACGACGAGCGAATCGAGCCGCAGGTCTTCCATAGCTACCCGCATGGAGCGGCTGAACTGGGGCCGTTCGGCATATTTGAACTCGTAGCCCAGCCGACGGCCTGCGGCGAACACGAGCAGGTCGAGTTCGGCCCCTCCCTGCGTGCCCCAGAAATATGCCTGCGTCGGACGCGTCTGCCGCAGCACCTGTTCGAGGGCGAAGCCTTCCCACGAGCTGCCCACCTTTGGATGGGCGTGAAGCTGCGGTTCGGTCTCCAGGCCGATGAGATGATGGAGGATTCCGGAGTCGCGGAGATAGATTTTCGGGGACTTCACCTGACGCTTGCCGATGTTCTCGAACCAGGGCTGGAGCTGCCGGACCATGAATGTTTGGCTGAGCTCATCGAGGTAATTGCGGACTGTCTTGTCTGACAGACCCATGGCCCGCCCCAGTTCCGAAGCGTTCCAGATCTGCCCATGCATGTGCGCCAGCATCGTCCAGAAACGACGCATCGCCGCGGCGCCCACGCGGATGCCGAACTGCGGCAGGTCGCGTTCGAGGAACGTGCGAACGAATCCCTCCCGCCAGGCGACGCTCGCTTCGTCGGACGCTGCGAGGTAGGACCGGGGAAACCCGCCACGCAGCCAAAGGGTCTCATGAGTGCCGATGCCGGTTTCGGTGAGATCGAAGCCGTGGAGGTCCACGTATTCGATCCGGCCCGCGAGTGATTCGGCCGACCGTGCCACCAGTTCCGGCGCCGCGCTACCAAGGATGAGGAATCGTGCCGGAACGTCGGCCCGATCGGCGAGCACCCGCAGCACTGGAAACAGCTCCGGCTGCGTTTGCACCTCATCGAGCACCACGAGACCGGACAGGCGGCCGAGGGCCAGTTCGGGATTCTGCAGCCGGAGTTGATCGCGCGGCGACTCGAGGTCGAAGTAATGGCTCGCAGCCACCCCAGCGATCTCGCGGGCCAGCGTGGACTTGCCGGATTGACGCGGCCCCATCAGTCCACAGATTGGAGAGCGGCCGAGAGCGGTTTCAACGGCTTTCCGATAGCGAGCCCTGGGGATCATGCGTGCATTTTCGTGCTGCTAGTCCGAAAATGCAAGCATGAAGCTGGCGGTCGCGCGGGGCAGATTCATCAGGGCTCATTCTGCCAGCGACGGCCAGCCACTGCCGATTCCGTGGCGGAAGCATCCCAGTTACCGGCGGGCGTTCCCTTCGAAGCCCTCGACCGTGAGCCGGCCGATGGCGGCCACATCCAGCGCCGCCCCGTCGTGCGGCTGCGGTCGGCCCGCCCAGCACACCCGGCAGTTCCGCAGCGAAACACTCTCGGCCTGCGCACAATAGAAGCCCGTCGTCGGGTGCGGCACCAGTCCCTCCATCACGCATGGCCGGCGGTCGTGCTGTCCGCCCGGCCAGTCGGTCCACTTGTCGATCCTGACCCGCACGCGGTCGAAGGTGATCTCCTCCGGCCGGCTGCCGTCGCACCCGGAGAGATAGACGCCGTTTTCCGATCGCGCCTCGATGTTCTCGAAGCGGACGTTGCGGATCTGCCCGAGTTTTCCCTCCGCCTTCCGGACGAAGGCGCTGACGTGGATCGGCTCGGCCCGCCCCCACCACGCCTCGTAGAAGAGTCGCGTCTCCACCGTCATGTTGGAGAAGACGACGTTTTCGACGGTCCCCTCGTCGCGCAGCTGGATCACCAATCCCCGGCTGCTGTCGCGGATGCGGCAGCGGTCGAAGACGATGTTGCGGAAGTCGGACACCGACTCGGTGCCGATCTTCAGGGCGGCGGACGTGCTCTTCAGGTCGCAGTTCTCGACGCGGATGTTCTCGGTGGGCCCCAGGTCGGCGTAGGGCCGAGTGTTCTTGATGACGATGCAGTCGTCGCCGGCCTCGATGTCGCAGTCCCGGATGGTGACGTTGCGGCAATGGTCGGGGTCGATGCCGTCGCAGTTCGGGATGCGGCGGTCGTTGCGGATCGTCACCCGCTCGGCGAGCACGCCGTCGCAGCCGATGAAGTGGACGGTCCAGTAAGGCCCGTCGCGGATCACCAGGTCCTGCATCCGCACCTGCCGGCAGCGGAGCAGGCCGACGATCCCCGGCCGCCACGGCCCGGGTTTGTGGATGTGCTCGCCGAGTTCGGCCATCAACTGCCGCCCCTGTCCGTCGATGGTGCCCGGGCCGGTGATGGCGATGTTCTCGGCATCCTCGGCGGAGACGAGATACGACCGACCGTTCGCCGGCCAGACGCTGCGATCGAGGTTGACGCGGAGGAGGGCGTTTTTTGCCAGGTGCAGTTCGACGCCCGATCGCAGCCGCACGGGACTGGAGGTGAAGACGGCGCCTGCTGGCAGCACCACGCGGCCGCCCCCGGCGGCGTGGCAGCGGTCGATGGCATCCTGGATCGACGGTGCATCGTCGTCGGCGCCGCTGGGAGGCGGGACCTGGATCGTGACGCCCGGCGCAGGCGGCTGGGCGGCGCAGCCGCACACGCCAGCGAGCAGGAGGAGCATGCACAAAAGGTGAAACATCATGCCCGGAGTGTCGGCCGGGGCGTCGATCCACGCAAGCCACCGTCGGCAAAGGACCGGTCCGCCGGCCGAACGATCAGGGAACTGCGGCGATCAGCGGGAGCCGCGCGCGGCTGGAGACGACCACGCCGCCGGGTTTTTCGACCGTGATCGCGAATGCCGTGGCGCGGCGGATCGGAAGCCGAGGGTCGATCCTGACCACGACCTCGCCATCGGCCGCCGCCGGCACGTCGAATACACCGCCATCCACGGGATGGGCCGCGTTCCGCTCCGCGTCGAAGATCCAGAGCTGATACTGCGCCACGGACGGGTCGTTGGCCGCCAGCCCCCGAAACCGCATGAACCCCTGCTGCCGCTCGGGGCTCCAGACGACGTCGCCCAAGCCGTCTGCGGCATCCAGCTCCGCCTTGCTGGCCACGACGGCCGGGTCGTCCCCCGCCTTCTTCCAGGCCACCTTCAGAGCCGCGGGATCCTCGGCCAGGAGCCTGCCGCGCAGTTCCGCCAGCGACGGCCGCGTCTCCGTCGTTGGTGCCAGGGGGCCGCCGGGCGGTGCATCGATCCGCCCCAATCCGCTCCACTGCCAGCAGAGCAGGCCCGCGAGGCATGCAGCCGTCAACCAGCCGGCCGCAGCCCGCCATGACCGTCCGCCGGCCGGCCCGCTCCGCGCAGGCAGGTCGCGTCTGGCCGCGATCGCCATGGGCCGCGGCAGGTGCGCAGCCGCGTCGCGGCCGAGGCGATCGGCGAGCGCGGCGGGTAGGGATGGCAACGGGGACGCGGTCCGGCGCAGCAGCGCCAGTTCGACAGCCGCCGCGGCCAGTTCCCAATCCCGCGTGGCCGTGCCGGGGGCCGCATCCCAGGCCGCGTCATCGCGGGTTTCGTCGAAGCCGCTCATCGCGTGCTCCTTTCGGCATGCGCCCGGCGGCGTCCCGCCAGCTTGAGTCGCAGGCTATCCAGCCCGCGGCGGATGTGCGACTTGACCGTGCCGAGCGGCAGGCCCGTATGCTCGGCAATCGCCGCGTGCGAGAGATCGTCATAAATCGAGAGCCGCAGCACCCGTTGCTCCTCGGGCTTGAGCTGATCGAGATGTTCGTCGGCGAGACGGGCCTCCTCGCCGAGTTCGAGCCGCCTGCCCACCGCCGCAGCGCCGGCGGGATCGGCTAGATTCGCCAGCGATGGCGCATCGACCGCGGACGGCTGCGGTAGCCCCGTCCGCCGGCGGAGCGTGTCGATGACACGTCTTCTGGCGATCATCGCCACGAACGTGATCTCCTCGGCCACGAGCGGATCGAAGCGGTCGGCCGACCTCCACAAATCGACGAACACTTCCTGCACGGCATCTTCCGCATCCTGCCGGCTCGCCAGCCTGCGTCGCGCGAGCGACCAGATCAGCGACCCATACCGGGAGATGCACTCCGGGACGGCCGACTGGTCACCAGCGGCGATGCGTGGCAGGAGCAGGTCTTGCAAAACGAACCTCGGGATCCGTGATCGTGCGTTGCTGCCTTCAGCGCGGCATGCTAGAGCGAATTGGATTTGGGCGTCACTCGCACATCTCGCTCCGTAGTTTAGCCAGTCTGGCTCTTGGGACTGGTGTTGCGTTTCCGGTCTGTCGGGTTTGGCGGTTCGGTTCCTTGAAGCCCGGTCTCGTGGCGTACGCCTCCAGGCGTGCGAATCCGGGCTTGGAAGCGTGGACGTCCATTCGCATGCCTGGAGGCATGCGCCACGGAAGAGCCCGAGGCGTGAGCCGAGGGAATGCGGAGGCCTCCGGTGGAGCGACGCGGATTCCCTCATCTGACGATTCGGGCTTCCCGGCAGCGGGGGCGGCGCGGCCACCGCGTTGCCGGTGCCGAGGCTCAACGCCTGTTTCATCTGCTATCGCTGCTAGAGGGGCGGGGCGGGCTCGAGCCCGCCCCGCCCTTGTCCGACTGACTGCCGGCGCCCGTTGCGGGCCGCCCGACTACTTCTTCTCCGGCGGCAGGATCACCGCGTCGATCACGTGGATCACGCCGTTGCTCGTGACGATGTCGGTCTTCACGACCTTGGCGCCGTCGATCATCACCGCACCGTCCACGACCTTGACCTTCGCCTTGGAGCCCTGCACCGTGGGAGCCTCGGTGAGCTTGACCACGTCGGCCGCCAGCACCTTGCCCGGCACCACGTGGTATGTGAGCACCGCCACGAGCTTCTCCTTGTTCTCCGGCTTGAGCAGCGCCTCGACCGTGCCGGCGGGCAGCTTGGCGAAAGCCTCGTCGGTGGGGGCGAAGACGGTGAACGGCCCGGCTCCCTTGAGCGTGTCGACCAGCCCGGCGGCCTGGACGGCGGCGACGAGCGTCTTGAAGCTGCCGGCACCGACCGCGGTGTCGACGATGTCCTTGCCGTCGGCCTTGAAGGCCACGGTCTGCACCTTGTGTGCGGCCCGGGCCTTTGCGGCGGCGGCCAGCGGGCAATCGTCAGCGACGGCCGATGTGGCGACGGGCAGGAGCATGGCACCCAGGGCCACGGTGATGGAGAAACGACGCATGGGAACTTCCTTTCGCGGGCGGGAACAGTTGCCAGCCGGGGTCGCGCGACCCCGTGTGGCCGGGTATTCGCCGGCTCCCGGCCGCTGGATGCAGAAATCTTCCCGCGGCCGTGCGGGGCGGGAATTTCCCACCGTCGCCGGCCGGGTGAGGCCCATGGCCTTCAGAGGACCGGCAGGCTCGGCAGCGGGGGGCGGGCCGCGGTCGCGGCGGCGAGATTGCCCACCAGCCGCGTGCAGATGGCCTCGAGATAGGGACGGGCGGCGGGGTCGTCGTAGTTGGCCGCGGTCTTGCCGGCGTCGCCGTGCTCGCGGATCGGGATCTGGATCGGGACCTCGCCGAGGAAGGGGATGTCCAGTTCCTGCGCCGTCCGCCGGGCGCCGCCGGAGCCGAAGATGTCCCAGCGCTTGCCCGTGTCGGGGCAGACGAAGAAGGCCATGTTCTCCACCATGCCGAGCACCGGGATGTTCACCTTGCGAAACATCGCGATCGCCTTCGTGGCGTCGAGCAGGGCCACGTCCTGCGGCGTGCACACCACCACCGCGCCCGTCAGCGGCAGGACCTGCGAAAGCGTCAGGGCGATATCGCCCGTTCCGGGCGGCATGTCGATGACGAGATAGTCGAGCGGACCCCAGAGCGTGTCGCGCAGCATCTGCGTGATCGCCCCATGGAGCATCGGCCCGCGCCACACCACCGCCTCGCCGGCCGGCACGAGAAAGCCCATCGACATCACGGGCATCGAGCCGGCGGCGATGTCGAGCCGCATGGGCATGATCTTGCCGTTGTCGACCTGCGGCCGGCCGGAGAGGCCGAGCAGGTGGGGGACGCTCGGGCCGTAGACGTCGGCGTCGAGCAGGCCCACCCGGCTGCCGGCCCGGGCCAGGCCGATCGCGACGCTCGCGGCGATCGTGCTCTTGCCCACGCCCCCCTTGCCGCTGCCGACGGCGATCACGCTCTTGGCTTCGAGGCCGATCTGACCGAGCTTCCCGGGCGGTCGGTCGTGGGGCTCGATGGTCACCGTCACCGCCGGCACCGCGGGAAACCGGCTGCGGAGGAGTTCCTCGATGCGGCCGCGGGTCGCGTTCCAGAGGATCGCCGCGTGGGTCGTGAGACCGACCGTGACCCCGATCGCAGCGGGCGTGGCCGTGATCGTGCGGACCTGCCCCATCTCCGTGAGCGGGCGGCCCGACTCGGGGTCGGACACGCCGGCGAGCACCGCCATGACGGAGTCGTGATCGGGAACGCTGCTCATCGGGAAAGGCTCTCGTGGGCCATGGCCGCGGTCGCCGCCGCTTGCGGCTGCGTGCCGGAGAGGCTGGCACCGGCCCGGGAAGCGGCGCGGAACAGCCCCTGCGGCTGGAGCGTGGCGATCAACACCAGCGCCGTGCAGGCGAGCATCGCGATTCCGGCCGCCAGGCCGCCGTCAGCCTGCACGCCGCGCTTGGTGGTGCGGAAGTACATCGCCGCGATGATCCGCAGGTAGTAGCCGGCGGCGATCGCGGCGTTGAGCACGAGGACGACCGCCAGCCCCACGAACCACCAGCGGCGGCTGCCGAGGGCGACCGGATCGTTCCAATCGACTTCGAGCGCCGCGGCGGCCAGCGTGAGCTTGCCCCAGAAGCCGGGCAACGGCGGGATGCCGGCGAGGCTCAACAGGAACAGGGCGATCGCGAACGCGGCGACGGGGTTCGTGCCGGAAAGGCCGTCGAGATCCCCAACGGCGGTGATCTCCTCGCGCGGGGGCCGCGGGCCACTGGCGGCGGTCCACTCGGGCCAGCGGTGCCCGAGGTAGGCCAGGGCACCGAAGATGCCGATCGTGGCCAGGGCGTAGGTGACGAGGTAGAAGACGGCCGCGGTCATGCCGCCGAGGCCGAACACCCAGCGGGTTTCGATCCCGCCCGCGTCGCCGAGCGGCCGCGCCGCCTGCGTCGCGGCGGCGGCCGCAGCCACCGCCACGCCCACCAACAGATAGCCGGCGTGGGCGATCGACGAGCAGGCCAAGAGCCGCCGCAGATTCTGCTGCATCAGCGCCATCACGTTGCCCACGGTCATGGTCACGGCGGCGAGCACCGCGGCGAGCTGCCAGAACAGGTCGAGGTGGAACTTCGCCGCCGGGCCCGCCGGGGCGGCGCCCGCGTCGGGGGCGATCGCCAGGCCAAGCACCCGGGCCAGGACGACCAGGCCGGCCAGCTTGGGGAGCGTGGAGAGCACCGCGGCATTGCCCGGGCTCGTGCCCTCGTAGACGTCGGGTGCGTAGAAGTGCATCGGCACCGCCGCGAGGCGGAAGGCGGCGCCCACGATCGCCATGCCGAGCGCCGCCGGGAGGAGGACCGTCGCCATGCCCGCCACGTTCGGTTCGGTCGATCGCAGCCGGGCGCCGATCGCGGCGAGGTCGGTCGAGCCGCCCAGACCGTAGAGGCAGACGGCCGAGTAGAGGAAGAAGGCCGAGGCCACCAGCGAGAGGAAGAAGTACTTCAGGCTCGCCTCCTGCCCCCGGGCGTCGGTCCGCTTCAGCGCCAGCAGGATGTAGGTCGGGATTGAGACGAGCTCGAGGCCGACGAACAGGAGCACGAGGTCGCCAGCCACGCCCACCAGCGACAGCCCGGCGAGGAGCAGCAGGAACGTGCCCGCTTCCTCGCAGGTGCCGCCGCGCCGCACGCCCGGCCCGCGGCTCACCGCCGCGGTAAAGAGATCGCCGGCCTGCACCAGCGCCAGCAGGCCGCCGAGGCCGAGCACCGTCCAGCGGACGAACGTCGAGAAGCCATCGACACGGACTCCACCACTGGCGACCACGGCCCCGCCGGCGGGCTGGCCGCCGGCCAGCGTGAGCGCGCCGGCGATGCCCGCCAGGGCCACGAGCCAGCCGCTCCGCAGTCCGAGGAAGGCGGCGCCGAGGAACGCGACCAGTGCCGCCAAGACCAGGGTGATCTCGGGGGCGAGCAGGGCGAAGGTGTCGAGGGAGGTGGGAGGCATCGTCATGGCATGCGGACTACCTGGTGAGCGGGGGCGGCCGCCTCCTGCATCCGCGCGGCGAAGGCGACGGAGGAGGCCTGCGTGGACTGGCGGATCGCGGCGGCGGCCGGCGCGAGGAAGGTGGCCGGCGTCAGTCCGATCCAGAGCACGAACACGGCCAGCGGCGCGAGGGCGGCGAACTCATGCCACTTCAGGTCGCACCGCTCGACGGCGGCGTGGCCATGGCCATGACCGTGACCGTGACCGTCACCATGGCCGTGCGCGGCCTCGCGGGGCGGCTCGCGGGAGGCACCGAAGAACACCCGCTCCACCGCCCACAGCATGTACCAGGCGCCCAGCACCACGCCCGCCACGGCGAGCAGCGCCATCACGAGGTAGGCCGCCTGCCAGGCGGCCGACACGCCGCTCCAGGCCCGCTGGAAGGACCCGGCGAGGATCATGAACTCACCCACGAAGCCGTTGAGGCCCGGCAGGCCGATGCTCGAGAAGGTGAAGAGCATGAACAGCACCGTGAGCCAGGGCGCCTTGCTCGCGATCCCGCCGAGGCTGGCGATGTTCCGCGTGTGAAACCGCTCGTAGATCATTCCCACCAACGCGAACAGGCCGGCCGAGGAGAGGCCGTGATTGACCAGTTGCAGGTTGGCCCCTTCGAGGGCCAGGGGCGTGAGCGCGAACAGCCCCATCACCACGTAGCCCATGTGGCTCACTGAAGAGTAGGCGATCAGCCGCTTGAGATCGGTCTGCACGAGGGCCACCAGCGCCCCGTAGACGATGCCCGCCACGCCCAGGCCGAAGAGCCATGGGGCGGCGGCGGCCGTGGCGTCGGGCAGCATCGGCATCGAGAAGCGGAGGAAGCCGTAGATGCCGATCTTGAGCAGCACGCCGGCCAAGTCGACCGAGCCGCCGGTGGGGGCCTCGACGTGGGCCAGCGGCAGCCACGTGTGCAGCGGCACGATCGGCACCTTGACGGCGAATCCGGCGAGCAGGGCGAGGAACACGATCATCTGCAGCCAGCCGCCCGACGCGTCCATCGGCAGCGGATGCCGGGTGAGGCCGGCCGTCAGGCCCGCGATGTCGAAGGTCACCTGGCCGGTGTGGGACGCGTTCCAGAGGACGATCGCCAGCAGGCCCAGGAAGGTGAGCACGCTGCCGGCGAGCGTGTAGATGAAGAATTTCACCGCGGCCTTGCGCCGCTCCTCGTGCCCCCAGATGCCGATCAGGAAGAAGAGCGGCACGAGCGTGAACTCGAAGAACACGTAGAACAGGATCAGGTCGCGGGCGGCGAACACGCCGAGCATCGCCGCCTCGAGCACCAGCAGCAGCACGTAGAAGCCGACAGCCCGCTCGCGGATGGCGTCCCAGCTGACGAGGACGGCCGTGAGCGAGAGCAGGGCGGCGAGGCCGAACATCCACAGCGACAGCCCGTCGAGCCCGAGCGACAGCCGCACGTCGAAGATTCCGCCGGTCAGCCAGGGCACGTCGATCGTGGCGAACGGGGCGCCGGCCGCCGCCTCGGGGCTGGCGAGATACCGCATGATCAGCCAGCCGGCGAGCCCGAGCGTCACGCCGGCCGTCACGGCGGCGCTTTGCCGCACGGCGGCCACGCCCCGGGAGCCGATCACCCAGGCCACCACCGCGCCGAGCAGGGGCGCGGCCAGGACGACCAGCAGGTGGGAGGCGGGAGAGAAACCGTTCATGATGGGCACGTGCTCACGGTGTGTGTCGGTGTCAGCGGAGCCGCCAGGCCAAGGCGAGCACGATCAGGAGCGTGCCCATCACGCCCGCCAGGGCGTACCGCTGCAGGAGGCCGGACTGGAGCCGCCGCACGCCGGCGCCGACGACGCCGGGCAGGCGGCCGATGCCGTCCACCAGTCCGTCGACGACGTGCCGGTCGAACGCCGCGGCGATCAGGGCCACGAACTCGAGCGGCTTGACGACGAGCGCGGCATAGAGCTGATCGATGTACAAGCGGTTGGCAAACAGGGGCTCGAGCGGCCCCAGATACCGCTCCATCTGCGGCCCGTCGCTGCGCCGGCCGAGGTGGCCGAACGCGGCCAGCGCGATGCCGATGGCGGCGGCGAGCGTGCCCTGGACCGCCACGTCGAGATGGAAGGCGTGGGGCACGGCTGTGTCGGCGACGGTGGGGCAGGTGAGGGACGGGGTCGACGCCAGGAAACCCGCCAACGCCTGGGTGCGGAACAGCCACCAGCCGCTCACCGCCGACGCGGCGGCGAGGATGACCAGCGGCAGCGTCATCACCGGCGGCGACTCGTGGGCGTGATGGCCAGCCTCGTCCGGCACGCGGGTGGGGCCGGTGAACGTCATGAACACGGCACGGAACGTGTAGAAGGCCGTCAGTCCCGCCGTGACCAGCGACATCCAAAACAGCAGTTGCCAGGTGCGCGGGGAATCGAGGCCGCCGCCGGCCGGGGCTGTGGACGGGGAAGCCGTGCCGCGCGAGACGAAGCGGATGGCGGAGGCGGGAGCCACCGCAGCCCGGCCCTCTCCCAGCAGGAGAGAAGCGGCAGAGGGATGCTCGTCCGGCGTGACCGTGAGCGCGGCGTGGCCGCTGGCCGGCTGCTCGTGGTGTTCGCCGTGGGCGCCCGGCCAGCCGCGGCCGTGCAGCGCGGCGAGGATTTCGTCCTTGCTGAAGAACCCGGCGAACGGCGCCACGCCGGCCAGGGCCAGCGATCCGATCAGGAACGTCGCCGCCGTGATCGGCATGATGCGGCGGAGGCCGCCGAACCGCCGCATATCGATCACGCCCCCCATGGAGTGCATCACCGATCCGGCGCCGAGAAACAGCAGCGCCTTGAAGAAGGCGTGCGTGACGAGGTGAAAGATCGCCGCCGTGAAGCCGAGCATCGTGCCAGTGCCGAGGCTGGCGAACATGTAGCCGAGCTGGCTGATCGTGGAGTAGGCGAGCACCCGCTTGAGGTCGTTCTGGACCGTGCCGATGAGGGCGGCGACGAGGGCCGTGGTGGCGCCCACGATCGAGACCACCGTCAGGGCCTCCGGGCAGGCCACGAACAGCGGCGCGCAGCGGGCCACGAGGTAGATGCCGGCCGTGACCATCGTGGCGGCGTGGATCAGGGCGCTGGCCGGCGTGGGGCCTTCCATGGCGTCGGGCAGCCAGACGTGCAGCGGGAGCTGCGCGCTTTTGCCACAGGCGGCGAGGAGCAGAAGGAGGCAGATCGCGGTGCCGACGGCGCCGCCGACGTAGCCGACGGCGTCGGCGAGGCGGACCTGGCCGAGGATGCCGGGCACGATCGTGCCATCGGCGGTGAGCGTGTCGTGGAAGTTGAGCGTGCCGTAGGTGATCCACAGCAGGAAGGTGGCGACCGCGAGACCGAAGTCGCCGATGCGGTTGACAAGAAACGCCTTCTTCGCGGCCCGAGCCGCCTCGGGCTTGGAGAACCAGAAACCGATCAGCAGGTAGCTGCAGGCGCCGACCGCCTCCCAGAACACGTAGACCAGCAGAAAGTTGCTCGCCGCCACGAGCATCGTCATCGAGAACACGAACGCCGCGACCAGCGCGAAGAACCGCGGATACCCAGGGTCGTCGTGCATGTAGCCGATCGAGTAGATCGCCACGAGCAGGCCGACGCAGGTGATGATCGCGAGCAGCGTGGCGGTGAGCGGATCGAGCCGCAGGGCGATGGGGATGGAAAACGTCTGCGTCACGGCGGCGCCGCCGGCCGGTGTCGCGTCGGCGACGTCGGCCCATTGCCAGAGCGTGGTCACCATCTCCACCGGCCGGCCGGCGGCGCCGGAACCCACCTCGCGGCCGAGGCCCACCAGCAACGACACGGCCACCGCCGCCGATGCGGCGATGGAGGCCACGGCCGGCAGGTGGGCCCGGGAGCCGAGCACGCGGCCGAGGGCGACCGTGAGCACGGCGCCGACGAGCGGCAGCAGTGGCACGAGAACCAGGAGGGTGGCGGGGGTCAGGTTCGGCATAGGGTGGCGTACGGGAGGTTCAGACGTGCTCGCGCTGCAGGAGGTCGTCCTCGTCGGCCGCGGGCAGGACGCCCGCGGGGGTGAGCCGCGGGAAGACGGGGGGCACGATGTCGACCGCCGGCAGTTCGCGATCGACGGACCTGGACAGGGTGTCTTCGCGGAGCGTTTGCCAGGCGGCGGCGTCGAGCCGGCCGGTGCGGGCGAACGCCTGGAGCACGAGCACGAGGGCCACGGCCGCCTCACAGGCAGCGACGGTGAGCACGAAGATCACGAGCACGTGCCCCCCCCAGTCGCCGTGAAAGCGGCTCCAGGCGACCAGGCTCACCGACACGCCCTGGAGCATCAGTTCCGCCGACAGGAACATCACGATCAGGTTGCGGCGGGCGAGGATGCCGACCAGTCCGAGGGCGAACAGGGCGGCGCCGACGATCAGGGCGTTTTGCAGGAGCGCCAGTGGGTTCATCGGGACCTCCCCGCCGCGGTCAATTCGCCGGACGGATCGCCGTGCCGCGACACGATGGCGATCGAGCCGATGAGAGCCACCAGCAACAGCACGCCGGCGACTTCGACGGCCAGCAGGTGCCGGCCGAAGAGCTCGCCCCCCAGCCGCGCGACATGGTTGTCCGCCAGCGGATCGGCCGTGGTCGCCGTCGCGTCGGCAGGAGGGACGGGAGCGGCAGCCTGGCCAGGGGTCGTGGTCAACGCCGCACCGCGTGACGGCACCCGGCAGCAGGCGGGCGTTTCGGCGGACAGCCGGCCCACGAACAGCGACAGTAGGCCGAGCAGTACCGCCCCGGCCACGGCCGAGAGGAGGGGCTCGTTCGAGACGCGGTCGTACGGCGCCATGCCGCTGGGCTGCGCGAGCATGAGCACGAACAGGAACATCACGAGGATGGCGCCGGCATAGACGACGATCGTCGCCACGCCGAGGAACTGGGCACCGAGCACGAGGAGCACGCCGGCCACGCCGGCCAGGGCGAGCGCGAACCAGATCGCCGCGTAGACCGGGGACCGCGAGACGACCGTCGCCGCCCCCGAAATCACGGCCACGAGCGACACGACGAGGAACACGGCCTCCTCGCCGAGCCCGCCGAGCCGCCGGCCGGTGGCCACGAGGCCGGCGAGCGCCACCGCGCCCAGGACCAGGCCGAGCCAGCGGGCGAGCCTGCTTTCGGCGCCGCGCGGCAGCAGCAGCCACAGGCTCGCCGCCGCCGCGGTGACGGCAGCCGCCAGCAGCAGGCCGGGAGAGAACGAGGGCAGGGCCGCGACGATCACAGCGTGCCTCCCATGGCGGCCGACTTCATCGGCTCGGCGTCCTTCGTCATGTCGTAGACACTAAGCAGCTTCTCCTTGTCGAAGATCATCTCCTCGCGGCTCTTGCCGGTGAGGTCGAGGAGGCTCGTGAGCTCGATGGCATCGACGGGACAGGCCTCCTCGCACATCCCGCAGAAGATGCACCGCAGCTCGTCGATGTGGAAGCTCTCCGGATACTTCTCGCGGTCGGGCCAGGGGCTCTCGGCGGCCACGATGTCGATGCAGTGGGCCGGGCAGGCGGTGGCGCAGAGGAAGCAGGCCACGCACTTCACGCGGCCCTCGTCGTCGCGGTTGAGCCGATGCACGCCCCGGTAGATGAGCGGGTTGCCCACCTTCGGCCGCTGCTCAGGGAAGCTGACGGTGACCTTCGGGCTGACGAGATGCCGGGCGGTCGTCGTCAGGCCGCTGACGAACAGCGGCAGATAGAGCCGCTCCGCCAGGCCGAGCGGCTTCTCCTCCAGCCACGTGATCGAGGGGTCGGTCGGCTTCATCTCACACCTCCACCAGTTCGTGCTCGATGTCCAGCGGGCCGCGGGTGCGGATCGGCGTGTTGTCGGTGCCCGAGGGCGTGAGCATGCCGGCCGCGACCCAGCCCAGGAAGAACACGCCCCAAGGAATGGCGACGGCCGCCACCTGGGCGCCGGTCGCCCCCAGCGCCGCCGTCAACTGTGGCCGGAACTCCTCGACCGCGGCCACGGTGACGAGGTTCGCCAGCCCCAGCGGCAGCATCACCTTCCAGGCGAGGTTCATCAGCTGGTCGAAGCGGAACCGCGGCCAGCTCCAGCGGACGAGCATGAAGAACAGGATCACGCCGAGGATCTTGGCGGACAGGACTCCGAAGCGGATCAGGCACTGCACCCAGGTGATCTCCTGTGCCGACCCCGTCACACCCCACAGGTGCCAGCCGCCGAGAAACATGATCACGATCAGGAACGCCGCCGTGACCATGTGGAGGAACTCGGCCACCAGGAAGAGGAGGAGTTTGATGCCCGAATACTCGGTGTGGTAGCCACCCACGAGTTCCTGCTCCGCCTCGGGCAGGTCGAAGGGGAGGCGGGCCGCCTCGGCGAAGCTCGCCACGAGGAAGACGACGAACCCGAGGGGCTGTGCGAAGGCGTACCAGACGCCGGTTTCCGCCTGGGCGTTCATGATCGCGTCGAGCTTCAGCGACCCGGCGGCGAGCACCACGCCGAGGAGGCCGAGGCCGAGCGGGATCTCGTAGGCCACGAGCTGGGCACTGGAGCGGAGGCCGCCGAGAAAGCCGTACTTGTTGTTGCTCGCCCAGCCGCCGAGCAGGACGCCATAGACGGCGATGCTCGACAAGGCGAAGACCCAGAGCACGCCCACGTCGAGGCCGGGAGCCACGAGGAACGGCACCGGGTCGGGCAGGCCGGGGATGCCCAGGGGCGGCAGGACGCTGCCGAAGGGGATGGCGGCGAAGATCGCCAACGACGCCGCGAGGATCACCAGGGGCGCCGCCGTGTAGAGCACCTTGTCGACGTGGCGGGGCGTGAAGTCTTCCTTGAGGATGATCTTCAGCCCATCGGCCAGCGGCTGCCCGAGCCCGAAGAGCCGCACCTTCGTCAGCGGAATGCCGACGCGATTGGGGCCCTTGCGGTCCTGCACCCAGGCCGCCATCCAGCGTTCGACGAGCACGAGGTACGCCGCCGCCGTCATCAGCCCCCCGACGAGCAGGCCGATCTTCACGAGCGCCGCGATGGTTTCCGGGGAGGGCAGCAGGTTCATGTCGATGCGAGCTGGTGGATGCGAAGGTCGATGCCGACCGCCGGGACGTCGCCGGCCAGGGCCGCGAAAGCGGCCGATGACTCGGCGATCTGCCGCCGCACCGCGGTCGGGTCGTAGAGGCCGCGGCGGCCGAGCATGTTCCAATACAGTCGGCCTTCCGGCCAGACGCCGGCCGGGGCACGGATCGCGGCCTCGAAGCACTGGGCGCGGTGGGCCACGTTGACCCAGGTGCCGGCCCGCTCGGCGAAGCCGGCCGCGGGGAGCCGCCAGGTGGCGTGGGCCGTGAGCGGGGAGTCGAAGAGATCCTGCACGACGAGGGCCTTCAGTGCGGCGAACATTCCGGCCGTGACGTCGTCGAGCCAGGGCGTCGGATAGCCGCCGGTGATCCAAGCGGCGTCGGCCTGCCCGGCGGCGACGTGGGCGAGGAGGTCACCCCACGACCGGCCGCCGGCGTTGAACTGGGCGAGCACCCCTTCGACGCCGCGGCGATTCGGGCACTTTTCACCGCGGATGGTGAAGCCGCCGGGGAAGGTCTCGTCGTCGCCGGCGACGGGCACAAAGCCGGGAGCGAGAAAGGCCTCGGGGTCGATCGAGCGGGCGATGCCGCACAGCATCCACGCTTCTTCGACCGTGAGGAAGGGGGAGACGGCCACTGCCAGCCGGCCTGCCTGCTTGAGGTCGGACCGCAGCCGGGTCACGACCTCCGCCCATTCCATGGGCTCGAACGCCCCCTTCGGCCCGCGGGCATGGTCCGCCCGCCGGCCCGCCTCCAGCACCCGGGCCGGGTCGTGGAGATGGTGCCATCCGTAGCGGCCGTCGTCGCACATCCACCAGGTGTTGACGTGCGGGTTCTCCCGCGGCTTGAGCCGGTAGACCGTGTCCTGGTTGTGCTCGGTGTGGATCGAGCAGCCCGCCGCGCAGCCGCCGCAGACGTTGGCCTCGCGTTTCAGGAACCAGACCCGCTGCTGGTAGAGGAAGTCCTTGTCACCGAGCGCGCCGACGGGGCACAGGTCGACGACGTTGCCCGCCAGCTTGTTGTCGAGCGGATGTCCCGGGAAGACGTCGATCTCCTCCTTGGCGCCTCGGGACGTGACCATCAACTCGGCCGTGCCGGCCACCTCGCGGGTGAACCGGACGCACCGCGTGCACATGATGCAGCGATCGACGAACAGCGTGACCGTCGGCCCGACGTCCCGCTTGCGGCTGGTGAAGGGGTGCAGGTCGGCCCGCCGCTCCGGCTGTCCGTGCTGGAAGTGGTAGTCCTGCAGCAGGCACTCGCCCGCCTTGTCGCAGATCGGGCAGTCGATCGGGTGATCGATGAGCAGCGCCTCCTCGACCCGGGCCCGGCTCGCCTTGACGGTCTCGCTCTCGGTGACGATCACGGTGCCGTCCTTGACGGGCGTCTGGCAGCCCGGCACGAGCTTCGGCACCATCGTGATCTTGCCGGTGGCCGCGTCGCGCTGGCCGGTCTCGATGAGGCACATCCGGCAGCTGGCCACCACCGACAGGCCGGGATGCCAGCAGTAGTGCGGGATCTCCTTGCCCGCCCGCCGCGCGGCCTCGATGCAGTTGAGCCGCTCGTCGGCCCCGATCTCGATTTCTTGTCCGTCGACGATGACGACCGGCATCAGTGCGCTCCGACGATCTGCAGGGCGGGAACGGGATCGGTGACCATCCAGCCCGTGGGATTGGTCCGCTTGATGGTGTCCTCGAACTCGCCGCGGAACTTTTTGATCGCGTTCTTCATCGGCCAGGCGGCGCCGTCGGCCAGGCCGCAGATCGTGCTGCCCGGCATCATGCCCATGGTCTGCCCGAGCTCGAGGAGGATGTCGAGATCCTTGAGCCGGCCCTGACCGGCCTTGATCCGCTCCAGGATCCGCAGGCTCCAGCTCGTCCCCTCGCGGCAGGGCGTGCACTGCCCGCACGACTCGTGGGCGAAGAACCGGGCCGAGTTGTGCAGGAAGTCGACGATGCTCGTCTGATCGTCGATGACGACGACGGCCGCCGTGCCGAGGCCGAGGCAGCCCACCTTGCCCGGGCCGGCGAAGTCGAGCGGCGTGTCGAGCTCGCTCTCCGTCATCAGGCCCATCGAGATGCCGCCGGGGATCACCGCCTTGGCCCGGCGGCCCTTCCACACGCCGCCGCCATGGTGTTCGATCAGTTCGCGGGCCGTGATCCCCAGCGGCGCCTCGTAGCAGCCCGGCTTCTCCACGTGGCCCGAGAGGCAGTAGAGCTTGGGGCCGTAGGAGCCGGGGTCGCGGGGATTGTTCGGATCGGCCGGCACGCCGATCGACTTGAACCAGTCGACGCCGCGGCGGGCGATCTGGGCCACGCAGGCCATCGTCTCGATGTTGTTGACGACCGTCGGCTTGCGGAACAGGCCCTCGATCGCCGGGAATGGCGGCTTGATCCGCGGCCAGGCCCGCTTGCCCTCGAGGCTCTCGATCAGCCCGGTCTCCTCGCCACAGATGTAGGCCGCCGCGCCGCGGTGGAGGTAGATGTCGAGCGCGAAGCCGGTGCCGCGGATGTTCTTGCCGAGGTAGCCGGCCGCGTAGGCCTCGTCGATCGCCGCCTGCAGGCGGTGCCAGCTCTTCGGGTACTCGTACCGCAGGTACAGGTACGCCGTGGAGGCCCGCGTGGCGAACGACGAGAGGATGATCCCCTCGATGACCTGATGCGGGTCGTCCTCCATCAGAATCCGATTGTTGAACGTGCCCGGCTCGCTCTCGTCGGCGTTGATGCACAGGTAGATCGGGCCGGGGTGATCCTTCGGCAGGAAGGTCCACTTCAGGCCGGTCGGGAAGCCGGCGCCGCCGCGGCCCCGCAGCCCCGACGCCTTCACCATCTCGATCACGTCGGCCGGCTGCTTGCCCGCCAGCGTGGCCTCGAGCGGCGCATACCCGCCGCGGCTCTTGTAACTGGCGATGGTGTGGCCGTCGGGCACGCCGACCGCCTCGAGGAGGACAGGCTTGAATGGCTGCATGGTCAGGTGGCCCTCGCCCGCGGCTTCTTGAGTTCGGCCTCGGCCGCCGCGGGGGTCATGTTCTTGAGGAGGTCGTCGTTGGCGAGGATACACGGCGCGAAGTCGCACGCCCCCAGGCACTCGGCCGGCTCGATCGTGAGTTCGCCATCGGGCGTCGTGCCGTACGGCTGGATGTGGTTCGCCTTGCAGAGGTGCTCGAGGAGATGGTCGCCGCCCCGCAGGGCGCACGACACCGACCGGCAGACGAACGCCCGCACCTTGCCGTGCGGCTTTTCCTGGTGGAAGAACTGGTAGAAGGTGAGCGTGTCCTGCACCTCCGCCGGCGCCAGGCCGAGCACGGCGGCGATCTCGACGACGGCTTCGAGCGGCACGTGCCGCAGCTCGGCGTTGACGATGTGCAGGGCGGGCAGCGTGAGGGCGCGGCGATTGGGATACCGCGGCGCGAGCGCCTCGATCTTGGCCACCATCTCGTCGGTGAGGATTTTGCGCGGGGCGATCATGTCATGCACGGTTCATCAAGGGGTGCCGGCCGGGGCTGCCCGTGCCGTCTCGCCGGACGTTCGCCTCGGCCCTCCAGGCCTCGGCTCTCTGCATGTCCGCTTCGCTTCGCCATCCCGGCTGCGCTCGCTCCCATAGCCCGCTCGACGGCATGGGCAGCCCCGGCCTCCGCGGTGGGAGAGTGGCATTCGTCATCATCGGTCGAGCTCCGCGGCGATGATGTTCAGACTGCCGAGCACGGCGACCACGTCGGAGAGTGTGTGGCCGCGGATGAGCTGCGGGAAGAGGGCGAAGTGGAGCACCGACGGGGGCCGGCAGCGGGCCCGGTAGGCCGTCTCGCTGCCGTCGCCCACGACGTAGAAGCCGAGCTCGCCGTTGGGCGCCTCGATCGCCGCGTACGACTCCGCGCAGGGCACCTCGAAGCCGCGGTTCGCCATCGACAGCTCGAAGTGGGAGATCGTGCCCTCGATCGTCGAATAGACCTGCTGCTTCGTCGGCCGCGCCACCCGCTGGTCGATGCTCACGTTGACGTCGCCCGCCGGGAGGTTTTCCAGCGCCTGGTGCACGATCTTCAGGCTTTCGCGCATCTCCTGCATGCGGACGAGATACCGGGCGTAGCAATCCCCGGCGCTCGCACAGCAGACCTGAAATTGGAAGTCCTCGTAGGCGAGATAGGGCTCGTCCTTGCGGAGGTCGCGGGTCACGCCGCTGGCCCGGGCCACGGGGCCGGTGGCGCCGCCGGCGATCGCCTCTTCCTTCGAAAGCACCCCTACGCCCTTGGTGCGGTCGACGAAGATCCGGTTGCGGGTCAGGAGCCGCTCCATGTCGTCGAGGGTCTTGGGGAAGGTCTTGAGGAAGGTGCGGATCTTCTCGATCACCAGCGGCGTGAAATCCTGCG
>Ga0315902_10003170_pt1 | contig 24849 bp, 33 predicted proteins | sample LakEriMetagenome_9_FD_203523 | JGI IMG/M metagenome (GOLD analysis project Ga0315902, IMG submission 203523) | Freshwater fungal communities from buoy surface, Lake Erie, Ohio, United States - Buoy 12 MA117 | ecosystem: Environmental > Aquatic > Freshwater > Lake > Lake biofilm | place: USA... | reverse complement strand
GAAGGAACGAATGCCTTTGATGGTACCGCTGATGGTCAGCTCCTGTCCTACGACAAGAGTGCCATTGTTAAATGCCGTAAGCAATCCGTTGCTGTTGGTGAACTTGATACGGAGGTCTGCTGTTTCAGAGATGGTGTGCACCAGGGATACAGCAAGGAACTTGCGATCCTGGTACTCAGCCACCTCCATGTGAGCAATACGTCCGTGCAGTACGGTTTGCTGGAAGTCAGGGAGCTTCTTGTAGTCAGACATTTGACTTGAGTTGAGTTGAATGAAGCAGGAACATGAGTCCTGCAGTAACCCATCTTTGCAGATGGGAAAGTGCAAGAGTCAATATTTCCTATGTCTTTTGCCATGGCAATCATGGCAAAGAGGTTCAACAGACCACCATAATTTATAGTCTTCATGGTGGTAATGCTGAGCACGTTCATTACAATCAGTACATAAAAAGAAGGATGCATGAGGCATCTTCTTGCGTGCAACACGATTCTTGATCATTTTGCGTGCCTTGTCTTCAAGTGTTCCTCGCAAACGTTGCTCTCTTGCTTGTAACACTTGCTTGCCTTTGTCAGATGCAGCCCATTTTCGCTGATGCTCTTGAGCTTTCTCTCTGTTCTTGTCACGCCACTCTCTTTGATAACCTGGTCGATTTGTTGGCATGATGTATGTGAACTAGTAGTTGCAGAAGATTTCTGCAGTAAAGGGCCGTAGCCCCTTAGAGCAGGAATCAATCACATCATTTGGTAGATACGTTCCTGTTCAAGGATGATACCTTCGTGATAGTAGTTCTCCATCTCGAGAAGCATCTCTTTAATCCCTGTGGGAAGACCAGAGCCGAGGGTACGGACATCTCTGTCGTACCACTCGCCCTGGATATTGAGCTTCTCGAAGTGAAGTTGTGTACTCTCCCCGCCATACCATGCGACACGTAGGTTGTGTTCGCAGGAAGGCTGGTAGATCATTACAGGATTCATGGTCATTTAGCCGCGATGAGTGTTGCCAGTGCGTTGCGGTAACCATTGACCTCAGTGGCCAATGCTTCACGACGCACTTTGAGCTGAGCTTTGATGTGCTCAGGAGTTTGGTCTTGAGCTACCTTGACCGCTGCCACGGCAAGGAGCTGGGACAAACGTTGACGAATCATGTTGCGTTGAGTGGATGCCACGTGAGTGTGGCAATAACTGGACCAGGATTTGCACCTGGTCACCCGCTTTGACGGATCAGCTGTCAGCAAATTTAGACTCCTGGATTCTTAGGAACAGATCATTGATCTGAGTGGAATCCATCATGACTTCCTTCATTTCACAATCCATAAAGCTGGAGTTGGTTTGACCTACAAACAGTTCGATGCAGTGCATGAGGAAGTCTGCTTCGTTGAAGTTAAGTTGCATTGTTGTGTTGCGGTGCGGTACCCATCTCCGCTGTGGGTAATACTGAGCGGGGGATTCGATCCCCCGGCATCACGCCTGGTACTCAGAACGGAATCTCATCGGACTGTGAATCCCACCATGCATTAGCTGCATGCTGGTCATCAGTGATCCAACCTTCTTCCTGTGCTTCTGCTTCAAGTACCCACTGAGGAGTATGAGTTGCTACCCAGATGTCATGAAGCTGTTGCTGTTGACGGACGTTGACCGGCATTGTTGAGTTGCTGTGGAATGTCTGCGTGGTTCGGATGCGCAGCCCCCGATCATCCAGTTAGATACACACTGTCTTATATGCAGACGAAGAACGCGTGGATTTCCTACCTAATTACCGTATTTAATAGTATAATAAGCGACATTTCGTGGGTGTTTCGTGTGATTACAGCCCACATTCGTCGTCTTCTATATTCACACTATTAAAAACTCATTAGGTTACTCTCGCTTCTACTCCGTATCAGCCCCCACGCTTTCTTTTTTCTCTCCAGCAACTCTGCCGGTTGGGGTGTGGGAGAAGCGTCAGGCAATTTTATACCCTATTTGGATGCTATAGGGCCATTCTTTTAAACAAAAAAGCCAATAAAATGCTAAAACCCTAATTTTGTACCGATTTTCCCTAGTTAGCCCAAAAATTCAGACAAAAAAGCCGAGGTATTACCCTCGGCGCTTACGTTTTATGGGTTTTGTTATGTACTACGCTGCTCTCTTTTGAATAAATTGGGCGGCAAGGTTGGTTGCCTGTGCGTATTTCTGTGTATCAGGTATAGCACGGGCTAATTCCTGGCGCTTTTCCGTCCGATAGTTTTGTACTTCGAAAGGATTCGAACCGTTCGCCAGCATTTTACGCGCGCTTTCCTCAATTGCACCTTCTACTGCGTCGCGGTTTCCTCGGAGTTCGGCGTCCATTTACCTTGATAAACGCATTGACGTTTTATATCTCTTTAGTTTACAAGACATTTACTCTTTTTAAACGACAAAAGGTAGAATACAAGGAATAAAAGGAATATTTTTCAGTAATTAAAGGATATGGCGCTGTCTCCTGCTGATTTTTACGCCTATAGCCGTGCAACAGGGGCTCCGGTGCCCGAAAGTCCGGAAGAACGGGCGGAAATGGCGCCTGAAGTGCTTGAATTTCGCCGTAATCAACTTAAACCACAGCAAGAAAGCTCAAATCCTCTCGCAGCCCTGGGTGCAGCAGCACTTGGCTTAGGTTCATTGGCCGGTGCAGGGTTTGGCGCCAGGGCATTGATGCGTCGTGGCCAACAAATCCCTAAAGGTCCAGCCAAATCTGCAACCGCTGGTGTACGCCAAGCCAATCTTGCGGAAATGGAGCAGGCTGTTCGCCGTGTAGCTGCAGAACCTGCGCCTTCTACACCACCACCTGCACCATCGAAGGTTGCTGGTCGCAGTGTAATGCCGACAGAGGAAGAAGCATTTGAACAATACAGGCGTCAACTGGTTTCCGAACTGCCTGAACCCACTGCAGAGGAGTTAAATTTCCCTGCCGCCGCCTCTCGCGTGTATGGGGTTGGCTATCGGGAACGTCAACCAGAGCCTGGTTATCGCTCAGCAGCACTTGCAGCCTATGAAAAGAAATATCCCCCGTCTCCTGAACTGCAAGCTGCACGCCGCGCTGCTGCACAACAAGATCTTTTAAGTGCAGCTGAACGCCTTGGCACAACATCAACATCATTAACTGATCTACAAAAGATCCAGGCACCTGTTGCAGTGGATCAATTTATTAACGCAGTTGAGTCTGGAGAAGATCAACTGACCGGTCGTGTTATCAAACAACTTAATATTGCTGATCCTTGGGGCGAAGCAACAGTTCCTCCCGACGCCATTAATCAACAATCAACCATTCCTTTACTTCCGGCGGCTGCTGTCAGCCCACGTGAACAAGCGCAATCTTTTCTTCAGACTAAGTTTGAGGAGTTGGGCGCCACTATCCCAGGGCGTTATCGCCGGGAACGCGTCATGGGCATGGACCCATCCATTGCGGAAGCTGTTGAGCTGTATGCATCCACAGGCGATCCATCCGTATTAAGTCGTCTGTCTGCAACACCGTCTTCTCCATTGGTTGTTCAACCACGTGTTCAAACAGAACTCCTGGAAGAAACTATTCCAACGGGTAAGTTTTACCAGCCTACGGGTCAAAGTGAGTTTATTGATGATCTGATTGAAAAAGACATTAATTTAACCAATCGCATTTCTTTACTTGGTAAACAAAAACAAGCAATTGTTGACCGCTTGGAAGAAATTGATGAATTAGAGCCACAGTTCCGTTTTGCTGCCGCAGATGAACCTGGTCAAGGTGGATATTACACAAGGCTTCTCAATAAAATGCTAAATGAAAAACAATCTCTTGACCCAGAGTCCGTTAATGTAGATCTTGGTGACGCGCTAGCAGAACGTGATTATGTACGAGGTCGCCTGGAATCATTAGAAGCCCTTGGCACACAATACAAACCATTAAAACGAGAAGAGGGTGTGCGCCCATTCTTTGAGGTTGACCCTGTCAGCGGAGAGCCAATTGCTGAAACACTTGAAATTCGCGGTGGTCGTCCTTCTATTGAAACAAAAGCTAGAGGTGGCGGTGGCAGAAATGTTGCTGAGTTTGTCGCTGGTGGCGGTAACCCCACCGCTGAAGCAGTTCGCGAAATTCTTCAAGGTGGGCGCAGAACACGCGTTCGTGATTTTGATATTGAAACAGGTGGACTTCCTCAAGTCTTTGAAGAAGATCGTTCTCAAACAGGACGTTCTATTGGTATCTACGGAATTGAACCACGTGATAAACCTATTGCTGATCCAGAGTTAAAGCCAACTGCTTTACAACGGGAAGAGACCAAGATGGCATTACGTCATGGTAGCTGGCCAGAATTTAAAACATCAATTACATCTACACCAGAGCAAAAACGCCGTTCCCTGGAAGTAAGCGAAGCATTACGTCGAGCTACAATTGAGGGACGCGATCCCCAATCAGTTCTTAAACAGTTTGGCATTGGTATTTGATCATGGCTGAAAAGAAGAAAGATAAAAAATGGATTCAAGGGATGGAGATGAAGGAGGGTGCCTTCACAGCTAAAGCCAAATCCCGTGGCATCACGCCAGCCCAGCTTCAAGAAAACGTTTTATCAAATCCAGATAAATACGATGAAAAAACTGTGAAGCAAGCTAATCTTCGTAAAACTCTTGTAGGTTTACATAAGAAGAAAAAAGCTGAATGAAACTAGATCGCCCTAAGACTACACCTAATATTTACATTAACTTTGCGGACAATGCGCAAAGCAAAAGTAAATTAGTCGATCAGTACGCAGTCAAGCCACAATCCGCTGAGACACCCTGGATACCATCTCGTATGGGTCAGGCGGAATTGCTGCGTGCTGTAGCAAACAAACGTTTAACACGTAATAAACTCAACTTTGTTTCCGAAGACCCCAACGCTGAACCTTACGTTCAGTTTCCTGGTCTTGGCCGATTCAGTCCAGATTTTGAATACGATCCTTTTCTTGGTCGCCCTAAAACACCTAACTTCCCAGAACAGCAGCCAGACTTTAATCCATTTTGGAACGAACTTTATAACTTAAGTCCGATCATTGATCCTAAAGATAAAACTAAAAATCCATTCCCTCGTCAGGACAATATGGATCCTTTTGGTTATTTACGTGCCATGGTTCAACAAGGGGGAACACCTGTAATCCCTGAGTTACCTGCAGCTGTTGATGAAACGGTGCAGAGCGGAACGCAAATTTCTTGAGTTAATCAAATTAAAATAAAGAAAAGAGTATTGATATGAATCCGTTAGCTCGCGCACTTAACTACGCCAAGCGCAATAAAGATCTGGTAGGTAACGTTGCAGCGGGTAGTGCGTTATCGGCAGGATTCGGAACAATGGCAGGTGGTCCGGCAATGGGCCTTGCTTATGGTTTAGGCGATATTGCAACTGCTTTACCTTTAACGGCAGCAGCACGTAAAATACGTCCTCCGAAATCTCGACGCGTTGAAGTTGCTCCTGGCAAGTTCGAAGAAGAGTTCGTCCCTTCTCGTTTAGAAACTGCTGCCAATCTTGGTGGTTCTTTGGTTTCTCCTTTTGTAACAGAAGCTGTTGCAGGCGGTTTGATTGCTCCACCCATGGTAGAGCCTACGCAGATCTCGCAAGAACAGCAGATCATGCAACAGATGATGCAACGTCAAGGCATTAATAATTTAGAAGTCCCACAAGCCGTGGCTCCTGGCACTCAATTCCAGGCACAAGGTATTGAACAGACCTTCCTTGATGATTACCGTCAACAGGTCACCAAAATGCTTCCAAACTTACCCCCTGGCTACATTGATCAATTAGTGATGGGTGGAGGAATGGTTTGATGAATCCCCTTAATTTTTTAAAAGAATACAAACGTGGTTTTAAAAAAGCTGACATTGCTCAAATCCGAATGGTCCGCGAGGGTCTTGGATACGGTGAAAGTGTTTTAGATCCGCGTTTTAAAGAAGCTATCAAAGCAAAAGGTATTTCAGCGCGTGAAACCCCTGGTCAGTTTCTTGGCGCTTATACCTCACGTATGTTGATTGACGTTGGCAACGATGGCACGCGAACCTACTGGTGGCGTTGGAATCATCCTCTTGCTATCGCTCAACGTGCCGCTGAAGTAGGCGTCAAAGAAATCGATACACCTACCGGCCGTGCTGCAGCCGGCCTTGCCATTGCTATACCAGCTGTTGCTGCCGCTGGCACCTATGACATTACCAATCCAGAAGAACAGTTTCGTCCTGAAGGTTATGCTCAGACGTATTCTCCAAAAGGTGCAGAGGATCGTCGGCAAACTGCGCAACCAGTGCAGGAATTATTCGAACGTTTCTTCCTTGGCCGTACTGGCGATCCCTTAAAGTACGCTACTGCAAAAGAAGAGATTCCCGATTTAACGCCGGAGCGTTACGGTAACTACCTTAATTTCTTGTATAACGAAAAAGGCCTTCTTAATCTTGGTATCGTCAAAGGAACTATGGAGAATCTTCAGGGTCATCCAGAAGTTCGAATGCTTGGTTTCCCTGTAAGTCTTCCGATGGTCGGAGGTTTTGCTGCTGGTACAGCTGGTGCAAAGATTGCAGCAGCCGGTGGGGGCACCCCTAAGACACGTGCGATTCGTGGGGCAATCGGCGGCGCAGTTGGATCTGTGCTTGGCGTAACCGCCGGCAACGTTGTTAACGAAGTAATTGCTACTGGTAATCGTCCTAAATTACCAACAGTTGCTGAATACGAAATGAGTACTGATAAAATTTAAGATATAAGAAATAATCAAATAGATGGCTCGCATTTTTACGGATCCATCCACCGGTAAGACTTACATGGGGGATCCAGTCTCTGGTGAAGTAATGGAGGTTGGTGGCACTGCTCCATCTCAGAGCCGTCGTGCACGGGCTCAACAAGGTCTGCAAGATTTCATGGCAAATCTTCAGTCTGGTACCGGCACTGCTCTTGAGTCTGTGCAGGAAAAAGCTAAAGGCGCTGGAGAGTATATCCGTAATAAACCAATGCGTGCTGGCCTGCGCGGTGGCTTGGCCGGTGGTGCGCTGATGGCAATCCCTTCCCTGATGGAAGGTCGTCCAGCTGAAGCAGCAGGTGGCCTGGTTGGCTCTGCAGCAGGTGGTGCTGCTGGCGCTGCATTAGGTACCGCCCTGCTTCCTGGAGTTGGCACGGTAATCGGCGGTCTTGCCGGCTCTGCCCTGGGTGGCATGCTTGGCGGCGGTGCAGCAGAAGCAGCGGTTTCGGCCTACACAGGTAAACCTCCTACTGGTAAAGCCGGTACGGAAGTTGCACAACCCCCTCGATATATTGAAACTCCCCTGGGCCGCATCAACCTTAATGATGCTGCCGCCCAACAAGATTTTGACAACCGTAATCAAAAGCGTCAGCTTGAGTACTACGGCACCATGATGGGCATGACTACGTCAAACATTAAGGACTTGACGCAGTTCCAAAATCAGCAAGAGATCGACATGCAGCGGGCGATGATCCCCATCACCACCAAGCTTGCAAACGATCAACTAACCCGTGCACAAGCATTGATTAATACTCAGAACAATGCTTATCTGCAACAGATGATGGTCGGCGCTCAATCGAACCTCGCTCTAGGTGCACAACGTGAGCGTGGCGCTACCATGCGTCAGGCGCTTGCAACTAATCCTTATGTTGTTGCATTAGGTTCGCCAAACATCTCTATCGGTTGAAATAAGTAGCATGTTACCTTTTTCTAACCTCGCTGGAAATCAACCAGGTTCCTCCGGTATGGACGGAAGCGTGTTTGGTTCAATGCTTCAGCAGCAACAAGAACGTTCTGATAATCCCTACGATCCAGATAAACAATTAATTCCCTGGATGGTTAGAGAAATGGAACGGAAAGAGGGTATGTATAACGACCCTGACCGTTTACGTGAACTCATGAATGTATATAAAGAGTTTCGTGCTGAAGAAGCCAAGCAAGCTTTTGATATGCAGATGAAGCGTGATCTGGTCAACCTGATTCCCAAGACTGCTGAATCAGTTGCAACCATGATTTACAACCCACAACGCCAACAGATCCTGGCCTCCATTCCGGGACAGATTGCCGATATCTATCGTGCTACTCCGTTCAACCCTGTGCGTCGTAGTGTGACGTTTGGTTGATTCTTTACCTTTATAATTGAGTCATGGCAGGTCCCTTTGGTGGCGGTTTTGGTATAGATACAGCAGGTCAGTTTTCTGGTGTAGCTGATTCTTTATCAAAAAATCCATTTACTACTACATCAGCTTCTAGTTCTTCCATGGCTTTCCCATTTATTCCACTTGCGGCAGCCGGTATCTCTGCAGCTGGTTCTATCTTTGGTGCATCCAAAGCTGCCAGTGCGACTGAAGAAGCTGCTAAACGAGCAGAAGAAGCAACTAAACAAGCTTCAAAAGAAGCGACTCGTCGCGAGTTGGCCAAGGAATGGGCTGGCTTTGGCTTCGATTACCTTACGCAGCGTTACAACACTGGTGCCGGTGGCGCTGCAAATCGCTTGAACGCCTTCAAACAAGCACAGCAAGAAGCTGAGTTCCAGGCCTATAACCCAGCCATGGCAATCAATCGAGGCCTTTCTCGCTTTGATCGTGTCCAAGATTATGCCGCACAGCTATCTTCGGCAATGCCTGGTTATGTATCGCCGTTAAATCTTTTTTAATTGACTCAGTTAAAATAATAATTATTGAGTAAAAGAAATGCCTGCACCAGTCAATCCATATTTCCCTACTTCTACGGGGCGTTCTAATACGCCTTACCCCGTTGATGCGTCTCAAAATAATCCTTCACTCTCTTCTTATTTTCAAGAGGGTTCAATAAAACAAAAAACCGGTCGCGGTGGCAGCAACTATGGACAGCCGCGTCTTGATAAATTTGGCTTTCCTACAGGAGATATAAAATCAGGCGGTACCTCTACAAATAAACAAGTCCAACGCTTGACCGAAGTTGGTCTTAGTTCTTTATTTAATGTGCGTAAAGGTGAAGAAAATATTTTAAGTCAAGCAGGTGATTACGCTCAATATTTAACAGATCAGATTGGCGCTGGGCGCTTAAGCCCCCAAGAAGCTTCGTCGCGATTTGAAGATTTTGGTCTTGCTTATAAACTACCTGAAACTTTTAAAATAGCGGGTCAAATCGCTGGAACAACTCGTGGCGTTACCCCAACCAGTACCGTAGAAAGCTATCGTCCTTTTACCCAATTTGCTGCACAACAGCTTGGCCTTGGTCAATTGAGCGAAGGACAGTTAAAAGGATATGAACAGGCTGCTCAAGCCATTGGCAAGGCGGCTACCCCAGAAGCATTCTCGGAATTTCTTGGTACAGCTTTAATGAGTTCGCCTGAATATATCCGTTCTAATCCATTGGCTTTTATGTCTAATCTGCCTTATGGCGGTAAGTATGGAATTCCTTATCGCACTGCTGGCGGTGCAATGACTGGCACGTTTCGCTTTGACAGGAGCGCTCCAGCTTCTGCTTTAAATTATTGATCTTTGCTTTCTGATCTTATACTTGTAAATAACAAGATAAACAACCATGAGTTTAGAACAGCTCTTTAGAACAGGGTCTAATATGTCTCCTGCTCGCCAGAAGAAAGTTGGCCGTTCTGTAGGTTATCGTGGCGCTGCAGACCAAGTAACTGGTAAAGAATTTCGCAAGGCAACGAAGGGCAAGACGGGCGATCAGTTCCAGCAGTATTTAACTCGCGTATCAGGTGCGGTACCTATTTCTGCACTTAAAGGAAAAGCTAAATCTGCTTTTGAAAAAGCAGGTTTTGTTGAATTTGATGGTTATTACGGCAAGCCAATTGGAGCGGGCACAATTAAGAAAGCTGCGAGTCAAGGCTATTCCAAAGCAGACGTTGAGGATTATCTTGCGCAAAAGTTCTTAGGCAGTCAACTGTCTGGAGAAGTTGCTCGCTTCGTCGGTGAATCCGGAAGATATAAAGTCGATCCAGCTACCGGTAAATATGTTAAGAACGTAACAGACATCAAAGAAACAGGAGAGCAATCTTCTACCTCTCCGTTTGGTCAGACAGTCTCATCCATCAAAGATTTTCTTGCTGGTTTAAGCCCAGAGGGGGCACCTGGCTCTACAATTGCCGAGATGGAATACGCCACTCAAATTGATCCTTATAAAATCCAGGCTAAATCTGCGCGTGAACAAGCTTTAATTGATTCAAAAACACGGAAAGATCTTGCGCAAATTCAACAAGCCAACAGTTTGTATGGCCTGATTGGTTACGCATTTACTTGATATCTAAACTGTTATAATTAAACCATTGCTAAAGATGGAAGAAACTGCTTCTTCTTTTGTTAAACCAGGGTCTCCCATCAATGCACCCTTTGATCCACAGAGTTTTAAAGTCCTCTTGGAGCAATTAAAAAAATCTCGGGAACAAATTAAAAATGTACCCGATACCCAATCTTCTTATTGACCCATAATCCCTAAGAGACATGGCTAAAGGTGGTAAAGGTGGCGGTGGAGCCAAGGGTGGCGGTGGAGCCAAGGCTGGGAGCGGTGCATCTACCGGTGGAGGTGCAGCTAAAGGCGGGAGCGCAAGGGCTTCTGCTCCCGCTGCACGAGCAAGTGCCCCAGCAGCCAGAGCCGCTGGAGCCACTCCGGCCAGAGCCGCTGGAGCTACCCCAGTTAAGGCTCCTGTTACCAGCCCTAAAACGTATCAATCCATCCTTGACGGCCTTCAACGTTCGAAGGCAAATAAAACAGGTGCCAAACCTACTACATCTTCTGCACAAGCAGGGGCCACACAAACAGGCACACAGACTGGCGCAACTACCAGCGCTCGCGAAAGTAGAAATAACGTAGGCAAAGGTCTTGCCAAGAATATTCGTCAAGCAAATAAGAATCCCGATCTTAGAGCTGCAGCTAAAACTCTTGGTTTTGGAAAAATTGACTCCAAGAGTGAGTTAGGGCGTGCAAAAGCGTATCTTCGTGGTCAGAGAACACAAACGCCAAGTACTGAGCCACAAGTAAACACTACACCAACTAATAACGTTACAGCGCAGCCCAACGATTTAACGTCGCAGTTTGATGAACTGAAAGAACTCTTTGGTAGTCTGACAGAAGAATTAGCTGCGCTCAAGGAAGGCGGCCAAGAACCAGAACCTTTTCAACCCGTGGCACAAGAACCACAATTTGATCTTGGAAGTTTCTTACAACAGCAGAATGCTACCGCAGCTTTTGATCAAAACTTGTTTACTGAGCTTCTTAAGAAACTCCAAACTTCTCAAGAAGAACAGAAACAACAGCTTCAGGAATTCTCTGAGCGTGATCGCAGTCGAGATTACATGAAGGCAGCAAATGCATATCGTTTCTGATGCTAAAACTTTCAACTAAAAGGCAAAGCTTTGCTTTGACTTCTTCTGAATGTTTCCAAGACTGGTTGGATTCTCTGGATAAAAGCATCCAGGAATCCTTCCATTCTTTTGCTAAAGAAAATTATTCTGTCATTGAGACTTTTCTTTATGCAAGATTTCTTGGTTATGTAGGAAGCATTCCTTCCTGTGAAACCTGGATAGAAGAACGGTATCCAAAACCAGACCATCGCAAAATGCTCTTAGATGAGATTGAGCAGATGCGAGAGGATATTCGTCGTCTCAGGGATGACATTGAGAACCTTGCTGTAAAACGTGATTCCGGTGTGGCGCGTATTGCTGCCATGCAAAAAGAATTGCGTGGAACTATCAATCAAGTTGAACAGTATACATCTGGTAAAGATCGCAAGGGTCTTCTAATGGCTGGAGCAGATCGCGCCATTCGTGAGTTAATGTTCATCTTCAAAGATGATCCCATTGAAGCTCCACTGCATGAAGCAACAATGAGTGTGTGGGCACGTATGCAGTTAGAAGAATAAAAATAAGTTAAAATAAAGAAAAACAATTGTTATGGCAAAAGGCAAAATGCCTCCTCAGCTTCTTGAGCACTTCCGTAAAAAGGAAGCCAAGAATGCAGATGGTTCCGAAATGAGTGATAAAGAAAAGCGCAAAGCTGCTTTAGATAAAGCGCGTAAATACAAATCGACCAAAAAATCGGAACGTTCAGAAGAATAGGCTAGTATTCAGTTACTGATTACTTCGGCCTGTGCCTTCTTACCTACACCTTGCTTACAGGCGGAATGCACGTGCCGCCTCTAAAAATTATCAAGTTAAGCCATCCAAAAACAATGACGAGATCGAACGCGCTCGTCAAGATTTTGGGTTCTTCTGCGAGTACGTAGCTGATAAGCCTCCTGCAAAACACCATCAAGATTGGCATCGTCATTTTGTTACGAACGAAGATAGCAGCTGTCTAATTAAAATTGCTGGTCCCAATATTGATCTTTTGGCGCCACGGGGATCAGCAAAATCCACTGTCCTTGGTTTGTTGACTGCTTGGGCAATTGGCATTCATACACAAGCTAAATTACCTCTGCAGATTCTTTATCTTTCGTATACGGTTGATATTGCACGCTCCAAGTCTGCAACGATTAAACGCATTATTGAAAGCAAACGTTATCAAGAAGTTTTCCCCACAGTACGCCTTCTTAAAAACGTAACCAGTAATGAGTACTGGTCTATTGATCATAAATTTGCTGGTATTGACGTAACAGGTGACGAACAATTTACCCTCTGCGCCGCAGGTCTAAAAGGTTCAGTGACCTCCAAGCGTTCTCATCTTGTGATGATTGATGACGCCATTAAATCTGCTGCAGATATCTCAAACCCAGATATCCGTAAAACAATGCAGGATAACTGGAACGCGGTGATTGCTCCCACCATGTTTGAAGGTGGCAGAGCCATTTGCCTTGGAACCCGCTTCCGACATGATGACATTCATGCAACAACATTCAACGAACAAAATAACTGGACGCAAATTGTTCTATCCGCCATTCAAACAGATATCAAAACTGGTGACGAAGAATCATACTGGCCAGAGATGTGGTCACTGGATTACCTGAAAGAAAAGAAACGGCAAGCACCTATTGCTTTTTCTTTCCAGTACATGAATCAGGTCGTCAGACAAAACGAGCTGTCTCTGGCACCAGAGTTAATTGTTAAAGCTGAAATTGCAACAGAGTTTGATACCCTCGGTATTGGGGTGGATCTTTCTGCAGGCACCAAAGAAAAGAATGACTACACAGTCATGATTCTTGGCGGTCGTATTGATGATCGCATCCATATTATTGATTACCGCCGCTTACGTGTCATGGGTAATCTGGAGAAACTAGATGCGTTAAAAGAACTTCTGAACGATTGGTCAATCATCGGCAGGGATGCCAACGACAATTATTTCCCAACATATTCAACGTGTGATATTTGGTCAGAAGCTGTTCAGTACCAGGCATCCCTGGAGGCAGACTTTAAACGTGTTTGTATTAATGGTGAAGGTCTAGATAACTTAATCTGGCATCCGGTTAAAGGTTTCCGTGCGGATAAGTTGGCCCGCTTCCGGGGTATTGTAGGTCTCTTTGAAGAACGCAAGATTATCTTCAATCGTTTCCGAAACTTCACGCACGTGTTTGACGAGCTAACAAATTTTGGTGTCAGTGGTCACGATGACTGTGTCGATGCGTTGGTCTGGTTGGTGACGGGTCTTGCTCGAAAAGGAAAACTTCATCTTGATTACTAACCTTAAAATAGTAAAAAAGATTTTAAAAGCAAGTGGGTCCGGAGTACCTTGCGTTAGGTTTGACCGCTATTGTTTCGGCTGTTAGCGCAGGGACATGGGTCGCCAATAAGATTCTTGGCAGACATGCCCAAGATATCCAACAGGCCTTTAACTACACAAATTCTCAAAAAAGAAGGATTGATATCTTGGAAGATCAGATTAATCGCATGCCTTTGGACTATGTCTTGAAGGTTGATTTTTTAAGGGAAATCCAAGAAATGCATGATAATTTTCGCGAAATCAATAATAAGCTTGATAAGCTTATGGAAAAGCTTTTGACAAAATGACCTACATCATCGAGGTGGAAGAAGACGAATCGGGTGATTGTATTATCACGTTTCCCGATGAGTTGATGGAAGAGATGGGCTGGCAAGAAGGTGATCTTCTTAATTGGGATCTTCGTGGTGAAGGCGTTGTTCTTACCAAAGTTAACGATCCAGAAGGATATGAAGTTTTAGAAGATTAGAATAGAAGCAACTAATAAAGATACATGGCACAAGGTTTTTACGGCGGATATCTCGGCAACGCTGGTGCGTTTAACGATCTAGTTTATCGTGGCGAACCTTATGAGCTTGCTCCCATGCCGTATTACGGTGGTGGCATGAATGTACAACCTGCTCGCTTTGATCCAAGCCAGCTGAATGTCCAGCCAAGATCTGATTATCAACAGCTGCCTGGTTATACTCCTTTTCAATTAGAACAAGATAGAGATCGTTTTATCCTTCATGATCCGCGCTCCGGTGTGGCGGGTAATCCTTTTGGTGCTGAGTTTGTAATTCCAGGTGCAGGTCCTGGTGGCCAACCCGTTTTGCCTGGCGAAAATAAACAGTCCATTGAAGGCGTATATGGTCGTCGGCGCCCTGTACCTGTTCAAAATAATCCTTTACTCCCCGGCTCCAGTCCTCTTGTTATCCGTGGTGTCTAATGAAAAAAACTAAGCTTGCAAAAGAGGCGTTAAAGCATCCAGAGCTTTTTACACCTGCTGAGCTTGCTTATTTTGATCGTTGGCTCTGGCACAAGAAACAACAGAAGAAAGCTGCTAAGATTGAAGTAAATAAAAAGGAAAATAGTTAATGGCCACGGATGCAAAGGTAAGGCTCCAGGAAATCATTAATTCCTACCTGGATAAAGACGGTTCGACAACTGTCGATACCGGTATCGTTGCGTCCCACCTTGCCCAGATGAAACTCTTTGGCATTCGCCAAGGGGTTGAGTTTTTTCCCGGTCAGGACAATTTTGGTGCTCAACGCAAAGACTTTGTTGAGCGTGTTGTTAAATACAATCAAATCGATATTCGCCTGGATTCTATCTGGGATTATTTCCTGTGTGATGGCAAAGGCATCTTTTACATCAGGCCTACAAAAGATAATTACAGAATTTACTACTTCCGTGAGCATGAGTACCGCAGTTACTACAACGTTGACGGTGAATTAGAAGAAGTCGTCATCATCTACAGCTACAGGGTGCGGCGCAGCTCTGGCATGGTTGATGGCCTCAATGCTGCTTCGTTGACAGGCGCTGCGAACACTGGTGATCAAGGAGCTAAGCGTTACATCAGGCTTTCGATCAAGGCAGATGAGATCGAGGAAACTCACTCAGAAGGTGAGATGTCTTTTGATGCCCCTGCTTATGTGACCCCAGGCAAGAACAAGAAAGTTAAAAATACTTTAGGTTTTATCCCCTGCGTTGAGATCTTCAATAATCCGAAGGGGTTCGCGAAGGAAGGTTTCGGTGAATTTGATGCGTTGGCCAACCACATTATCATTCACGATGAGTTGGTTCGCACCATGCGCAAGAACGTTCAGTTCTTTGGTAACCCAACGCTTCTGTCGTCTCGTCCCAAGACTGACTTGATGGAGTCTGGGACTGACTCTGTCGTTCAGCGTCCTTCCATTGCAGCCAACTCTGGCTTTACAGGGATGGGTGCATTGAGTCGCTCAGCGTTTAAAGCAGATCCAATCAGCCGTGGTGTCGATGGCCAGATCCGCGTTCCTCGTGTGATCGCAAACCTGGAGCCAAACGATCGTGTTGGTTATATCGTTCCAGATGCAATTACTGGCGACCAAAATAATTTTGCACGTTCCTTCAGGGAAGAAATTCGTACTGCACTTGGTGGTGTTGATGAACTTTCTATCTCTGCTGGTGTAACTGCTACAGAATACAAATCTTTATTCGGACGCGTTTCTGCAACATCGAAGAAAAAAGCAATGGCTGTTTATACATACGGTATCTGTCGTTGTCTTGAGTTAATTATCTATCAAGAAGAGCAGTTATTCCGCAAAACCCTTGCTGCTGCAACGGGCATTGAACAACCTGTGGAGCCAGCTCCAACAGCAACAAATGAAGAAAAAGCTGGTTATCAACAAGCTTTAGCTCAGTTTGAAAGCCAAGTTGAATCTGCCCTGGCCGCATGTATCGATGCTCGCCAGGTACCGCCTGGCGTAACGGGTTTAATTCCTGATGGCGATTTGACTATGCTGTGGAGATGGACGGGTCCCGTCTATGAAGATTCCACGCAAGATGTTTTGAACAACTCTATTGTTGTTAGAAACCTTCAGGAATTAGGGGTTGATAGCATTGAAGCACTGAAATACCTCTTCCCGTCTAAGACGGATGAGGAGCGGGCCGAGATGCTATCTGGGTTCCCGTTCAGGATGGTGAATGAACTACAGGGTGCTTTCTCCCAGTTCTCTCGCCTGGTGGCGGGTTTGATGCAGACCCCTCACCCGCAGTCGCCGAATTTACCGATGGCTGCAGATCCCAGGTTGGATTTAACTCCATATCTGTATCGAACCTTAGAAGCATTACAAAAGGAGATGAGTTATGCAGGACGCTACCGTCCAATCGATCCCACAGACGAGCCCGACTCCGGCAGTAGCGCCGAGCAGCTACGTGACTCCGTCTTACCAGCCGAGCCAAGCCCCGGTCTCGTACCAAGCAGCCCCGGCGAATTACCAGGTGGCAGCACCTCAGGCGGCCCCGGTTTACCAACCCTCAGCCCCTACTCAGTACGCCCCCCAATCCCAACCGGAAGCACCGAGCAGCAACCCATGGGAATCGGCGTTCAACAAAGTAGTGAACCTGCTGAGCGCTCCAGTTCAATCCCCGTTCCAGGCTCAACCATCAGCTCCGACGAGCTATACCCCGGCCAATTACGGACTGAGCAGCAGCCAAGCTACGCAACAATCGGCTCCGCAGACCTGGTCAACCAACCAGGCTTACTCGCCCAGCTCTTCCCCAACCTTCTCGGAGGGGATCAGTCAGGAAAGCCTGCAAGTAATCGAAGCGTTCGGAAGCGAAGCTCCCGCAATTCTAAATAATTATGCCCTCCAGCTTGAAGCACTGCTTGACAGTGCCGTGGCTTGGGGTACCGAGATGACTGAAACCCTTCAGGGTTACGCTGACTTTGCTGTTCAGTCTCATACTGAGAATCTTGCTTATAACGAGATTCTGACCAATCCTGACGTTCTCAGTGATTACACCCTTCGGTTCTTTGGTCCCGAAGGTCCATACCCTGTTCATGAAGGTGAAGCAGATCTTGAGCAGTATGGTTATCCCACTGAAGAAGTGGATCCATATGCTTATGGTGAGTTCCCCGCTCCCCCTGCTGCCGCAGCTCCTCAGCAGCCTCAAAACTTCTGGGGCACCTTCAACGACATCATGGCTCGTGATCCCCAGAATGCCTGGCGCGTTCTGAACCAGGCTCAGCCCAACGTTGTGTCCAACAAACTCTTCGTGATGGAGTGAAGCTAATGCGACCGTTAGGACAAACCCGTCCTCTGCTCGCATATGGAGTCCCCGCCGCTGCCGGTCTGGTAGCTGGCGGGGCTCTTGCCGCACAGGGCGAAGATCCAGGTAGTGCTCTGCTTGGTGGCGTCGCTGCAGGCCTTGGCGCTCGTGGTGCTCTTGGTGCCGCACGCCTTGCTGGTAAACATGCAGGCGCAGCCCGTGCTGCACTTGCTTCTCAGGCCATCGAAGGTCTTGGGGCCATTGGCCAAAACGTTCCTGCTGGCAGCAAACGCGCTGCTGCAGTACGTGGTGCCATGGGGCCGATCGCTGATGCGATTAACCGTGGTGTCAGCAGGGAAACTGCAGCCATCGCTGGTGTTCCCCTTGCAGCAGGCGCTGCTGGTCTCGGTGGTTTAGCTGCCGGAAGTCTGGCTGGTGCCATCGGTATCCCAGGGTTCCAGGCTGGTATCGATCCTGAGAGCTACAGTTCGAATAATACCGAGATGGCTCGAATGGGCGTGCCAACTATGCAGTACATGTGACTTTTAAGTTAACTACCTGCTAAAATTTTTGTTAGATAAGACACGTGTGTCTTTATCTTTCACCCGATAAAAACACTGACACTGGAGGATAAACCAAAGTGTTCATTGATAGCTAGTTCAGATCCTGGTAGGTGTATCCTTTTAGGATTTGGTAAATAGCTCCGTGGTTGCAGTTAAACTTTTCAGCTATCTTTCTGTAAGAGAGACCAGCTTTTTTTAAAGCTTTAATCTGTTCCACATCGACCGAAGAAAACTTTCTCAAAGATTTTTTCGGTTTCCCTTTACTGGCAAAGCCATTGTTTTCATAACAACCGTTTTTCCAGGCTCTTGTTAAATTTTCTTGTTTGGTAACGATCTCTAGATTTTCAACTCGATTGTTTTTCTTGTTGTTATCTTTGTGATCAACCTGTAAGGAAAAGTTACTGGTTCCGTGAGAACGCAGATCTAATCCTAAAAAGGCAACCGCCATCAAGACGTGAAGATGAAATCTTTTTCGTTTTCCATCTACAAGAACTGAAATACGGTCATAAACACTGGTCGATCTGATGGGAATCTCTCGAAAGTATTCTTGATTGTCGGGATCAAGTTGTTTTTCGAAAGCCTTTCCTTCTTCTGTTAAGTAAAGATTACCAAATCCAGGAACAAGTTTTGGATTCATATTGTTTATAAACAAGTTTCCAAAGCTTAACACGCCTCAACTGAACGCTCAACGTTGTCACCTCACCGAGCAATCGATGAGTGCAAACCGGATGAATTCAGGGAAGCCCTAACGTAAAGACGAGGGTAATCCTGAGCCAAGCCAATCAAGCGTGATTGGAAGGTGCAGAGACTACTGGGGGTAACACGTTCTTGTTACGTAATACCAGATTTAGCGTCCGGCATCCCTCAGGGATGAAGAGATAGTCCACCCCTCTAAGAAACTAGAGACCAGGAGAACGATTTTCCAAAAATCTTGGGTGCGGAACTTTACCGTCCCCACCCTGCGTATATCGCAGAAATGGCCGTCGAGCCTGTGGTCGTTCATGACTTCACTCGCCAGCCTGGTCAGACTGTTCAGTTAGACCGCTACAAGTTCTGGGGTACCCCTGGTACGAAGGACAGCCGTGAGCGTATTGCCGATCAGACCATCGGTACCGCTAACAGCCGTAACATCACCAAGGAGAAAGTCCTGGTGGTGCTTAAGGAATACACTGGTCCTGCAGACCCGGGTGATCCGACCCAGCCCAGCACCTTCAAGATTGCTCGCGAGACTCTGATCACTGCTCAGCGTCTGCTGCTGGACACCGGGAACCTCAACATGTTCCACCAGTCCATCGGTAGCCTGACCCTGCTGGACGACTACCGCCGTTGGCGTGACCGCGTGTTCATTGATGAACTCGCCAAAGCTGAAGCCAATGGTGAAGCTTCTAGCACCCAGGGTGGTTACTACTTCCCCGGTGGCAAGACCAAAGCTGCTAACGGCTCCATCTCCTACACCGCTGCTGAGTACACCGCTGATGTGCAGCAGTTCCAGGTGCGTACCGACCTGCTGACCGTTGTTAAGGACCTGCGTAAGCGCAACGTTCCTACCTTCGCTGATGGTCTGTATCGTTGCATCTGCGATCCCACCTTCATGATGCACCTGCGTCGTGATCCTGACTTCCGTGAGATCGCACGTTACAGCGGCAATCCTGGTCAAGGCATGTACATGGGTAACCCCATGATGCCTAACAACTCCAGCTTCTACATGGGTCCCCAAGCTGGTCAGGGCTACTTCCTGGCTGGTGAGCCTGTGATGCCGACTGGTGTTCAGTTCGAAGGCGTGAAGTTCTTCGAGTCGACCAACTTCCCAAGCAAGACTGTGTCTGCTACCTTCGCCAGCGACGGTGCAAACACCTTCTCCAACCAAGAGGTTGCCCAAGGTTACTTCTTCGGTCCTCAGTCGATCGGTGTGGGTATCGGTGGTCCTAACGCCCAGGTGCTCATCAACAACAACGACGACTTCAGCCGCTTCATCATCCTGATTTGGCAACTGTACGCCGGCTTCGAGATCCTGAACAAGGACTTCGTGACCACTGCTTACAGCTTCGTGTCTGATGACGGCAGCATCTGATAATTAAATCATCTGTAAATAAAACGGAGAAATAAATGTCCTATCTTTCGTCTAAAAAGATCTATCCAGGTAACTGGACTAATGCTCTGAACGGCTGGTACAAGAACATCGATACCAACGATGACGGTACCAACAATGCTTCCAAGGCTGGCCCCACTTCTGTGCTGGCTGTCCCTGGCTGGCGTTATTTCCAGCAGCGTGGTTATGTGCCCATCACCTGGGCTTCCGGTGATGCCGCCACCTATGGCCAAACCATGGACGTGATCGTTCCTTCGCCTTACCGCCAGGACGACACCCGCCCCGACATCACCGGCATGGTGATCTCTGGTAGCTCCACTCAGCCTGCTTACATCTATCGCGCTGCGATGTCTGTGGCTTCTGGCTGGGGCGACAACCGTGCTGCTACTGGTATCTACGCCTCTACCGGCAACGTGGTGACCTTCTGCCGCAACGATAGTGGCCCTGTGGCTGTGACCGGTGTGGGCGAGCCTATCGCACAGGCCAACCTCACCTCCACCACCTCCGGCGACGCTGCTACGAAGATCTTCTTCGCTGCTGGCTCCCAGGCCCTGAGCACCACTCCTTTCCTGACCGCCACTGGCGCCACCGGCGTTGGTCCTTCTGGTCTGTATAAGGAAATCACTGGCGCTACCACCTTCAAGGTGTTCGCCCGTGGTACCAACACTGCTACCGGCGTGTCCGGTGGTGTGTACCTCGCCAGCGCTGATCAGAGCGCAGGCCTCAAGGGTTACATCGTGGTTGAAGTGTGCTACATCCAACCTGATGACGCACCTGGTTACGAAGATATCGATGCATATCTGAACAACCGCGTCGTTAGCTGAGTAAGTTAAACTAAGACCAGAAATTGTTTCTGGTCTTTATGCTTTACCAGCACAAAAAAACGGGTGCCCGTGTCAAGGTTGTAAGTGAATGGGATAACGGCGATTGGTTCATGGTCGAAGACCAGGACGGTCGCCTTTACACCGCTTACAAAACTGAATTGCTTCCTGATGAAGCGGCAACCAAAAAGGTTAAAACGCTTCAAATCAAAGATAAGGCGGCACAGGAAGAGCCTCGTTCTTTTCCACCAGAAACGCGTTTAAACATCAATACAGCAACCCCTCAGATGATCGCTGATCATATTAAGGGTATTGGCTTAAAGACAGCTCGTGAAATCAAAGATTTGCAGATGTCTTTATCGGGTGAAAAGTTTAATAGCCTGGAACAGCTCAGACAAATTAAACGTGTTGATTGGGAAGCTGTCTTATCCGCTGATCTAATCAGGGTCTGACAAGCACCTTTGTTCTCCCCTGGGAAACCAGGGGTTTTTTAGTCTTAAAATTAAAAATAAAACAGATGGCTGAACGATCAATTGTTGATATTGGCAAATATCTTCAGCGTTATGGCTTAAGAGTTGGCGAAAACCCAGCGTTTGGTGGTGTAGGAGGAGGGCACTCACCTACCGGTTACCACCCCAAAGGTCTTGCTATCGATGTAACTGATTGGCGTCCTGATGTAGCGCCTGCCTATGAAGGAGGAAAACCAATTCCCTGGAAGCAACGCACAGGCGAATTAAGCTGGCGTGCCAAACAACTTGGCTTATTTAGTGAAGCACTTGGCCCTGGCGATCCAGGCCATGACACCCATGTTCATCTGGCTCTTGAGGGCAAGAAATACATAACAGATCCACAACTTGAATGGCTTGCTACTGGTCGTTACAAAACACCAGAAGGAAAACTAACCGATGTAATGCCTGGGTCAACTGACCGACCTTCTACACAACTTCCTGTAACCGAAGGAGAAGGCCAAGAAGATTTATTGACTCTAGGTTTGTTGAACTTATTGCAGTCCAGCATCAAGAAACCAAAAACGTTTGAAGAAAGTATGACAGAAAACATGCTTGGCGAATTACTCTCTCCGGCTGAGAGTCCGGCCAAAATGTTCTTGCAGTCTTACATCTCAAGCCCACTGCCTTTTGAAGCATAGGTTCCTTACTTTATAATTAAACAATAACGACAAGTAGAAGTGAAGCTAAGCGATTTCGATAAAAGTCGCGTCAGGTATCACCTGGGTTATTTCACTGTCTCTGTCCCTGCGGGTGATTATGCTCGTTTGGAAGAGGCGATGAACACAGTTCCTGACTCTTACTTTTACGATAAAGTTGTTATTCAGCTCGGTCGTTGTGACACGGCAGAGAAACGTACTGAAGTCGCGACTGCTCCGGCAACACGACTGGAAAACATCGCTGGTGATGTTGACCGTACAATTAGGTCAAGTAATGCCAAAGAGGCATTGAAGGTTTGGGATGAGATTTATCTCTACGAAACCAATCGTCTTGCTGGCATCTTATACGTACCTAACTACAAGGATCCATTCCAAGCCCGATACCGTTATGAACGCTCAGGTGCGGAATTCATTCAAGCTTTACCTGGCCCTGCTGACACTGCAGTGGGTTCTCGTATTTATCTTCACAACACCTGGCGTTAATCATGGCCATTGATATCTTCAAAGCTATTAAAGCTGCTCAGCCCGTTTCTTCTGTGTTTCAACGGCAGAAACCTGCTGATAAAAGTGTTATTGAAATGCTAGCTGCGGGTGCTCCAGCGGCATCTGTTTATCAGTGGCCTGGTCAGAAAGAACCATATACTCAGCCTGTTACCAGGACTATTCCAGCTGGCTCTGAAACAACTACTTCAGCTGTACTGGCTTCTCCTGCTGAACGTGCATACGCAGCAGAGAAATCCCGTGTTGCTCAGATGGCTGCACAGAATCCAGACCTACAGCGCTACGAAGCAGCTCGCAAGACTGCTGCCGCACAAGGAGCGACCCCAGAGCAAGTGCAATCCGCAGAAGATATTGGGATGCAAATCTGGGCCGCCAAGCATGGTGGACTTGCTGCAAAAGTCAAGCCAGGTCAATCTGGATACGATGCAATCCAACGTCAGCTTGCTGCTGGAAGCATGGGTCCTGTGACTGATCTGCCCTTTGCACCTGACTCTCTTCTGGGAGAAGGAGCGGGTCAGTCCATTCCAACTTACGCAGGTGCTTCTGATTTACAACCTGTAGGAACTCCGGTAGACGCGTCTGATTTTGGCACGCCTCAAAACCAGTTCCAGGCACAGATGTTTAATCGGTTCTTGAGTGGTCAAGCTCAACCTGCAGTTGCTCCCCCTCCAACTAATCCTCAGGAAGCATCTTATGCTCAGGCTGGTGCGCTCCAACCGATTGACGGCCTATCGTTAGCTGGAGATTATTTTGAGACTCCTGCAGCCAAGCGACGCGCTGAATTGTTTGAAACTCTTTTAGCTCGCGCCAATTCTCGTTGATTTTCTGGCATTGCTTCGCATGTAAGCCCAGCCTGCTGGACACGAATCTTTGATTCACGGGGGCCAGTGTTGTTGCTTTAAACCAATGATTCTCTGTCCCAATTTTGTTAAACGTTCCCTGACTCATCTGGCAGTCGCACTTACTCTTCAAACAGTGTTTATTCCTGGTCTCAGGGCAAGTTCAAATTGGGTAGGAGGTTAAGCAGAAACCAATGTCTTACACCAGCGAACAACTTAAAGAAATTGCGAGACAAAAAGCTCGTGATTTCGGTGTAAATGAAGACATCTTTCTGCGTCTTGTACAAAAGGAATCAGGCTGGAACCCACGAGCCAAAAGCGGTGCGGGTGCCATGGGCTTGGTTCAGTTGATGCCAGGCACAGCGCAAGGACTTGGTGTATCTAATCCATACGATCCAGTCCAAAGCCTTACTGGCGGCGCTCGTTATCTGAGCCAACAACTGAAACGGTTTGGTTCTTACGACAAAGCACTGGCTGCTTACAACGCAGGTCCAGGAAATGTTGAACGATATGGTGGTATTCCGCCATTCAAGGAAACGCAAAATTACGTGCGAACAATCCTTGGCGGTACCAACCCACAAGCCAGGCCCCAGCCTCAAGAAGAACAAAAAACAAACGTTCAAGACTTCTTGAAAGGGTTCCTTTTGAAGAATCTGTTATTCAATCAACAGTCAGAAACACCCTCGATGGGAGAGCAGATTTTAAAAACTGCATTCCAGCGCCCACTGACTGAAGTTGAAACAGACCTTTCAACGGCTTCTCTGTTTACACCTAGATCGCCGTTCCTGGAAGCTCTGACACAGTTTTAATGATATAGACTTCACTTCGGTGGAGTCTTTTTATTTGGCTCATATTGAGCTGCACCTATTAAAATAGTTGTAACAAAACCGTTGTAGCACTTACAAGGAGAAAGGAATTGTCGTCAACAAGCTCGAATAAACAGCCGCTTTTTATTGATCGTCCGCTGTTTGATTCTGTCCGAGTCACCACTCAGACGGTTGGTAGCCAGGCAGGAAACACCTTATTTGTGCAAGGTGGCCAGGCTCCTTCCATTCTTGTTGACATGGACGCAGCGCTTGCCGAGGATAACAACAGTGGTGGAATGGTTGATTCCATTACGATTGCCCGCAACGACGCTTATCGCGCACCAGATTATACGGTAAATGCATCGACTTCTGGTACTGTTATTGCACTGGCTAGCGGTCAGATTGTTTACGTTCAGTCTGCAACTGTTCTTACGAACGGAACTGCGAGTGGCATTGGTTACTACACCTATACCGGCGCAGCTACTTTGACGGGCGTCAATACAGCAATTAACTACTCTGGCGCAACGGTGAGTGGTTTTACGTATCAGACTGCTGCTTATGCCAATCAACCAGCAGTGACGTTTGTGTTTTATCACACGCGTAATACAACCACTCCAATTCCTGCAAGCGGTGACTTCCGCCTTCTCTTTAGCAAAACTGTCCCAGCAGGGAGTGGTGTTGTGGATTGTTCGGATGTGATGCCACATCTGGCTGTTCC
>Ga0315902_10003169_pt1 | contig 24853 bp, 21 predicted proteins | sample LakEriMetagenome_9_FD_203523 | JGI IMG/M metagenome (GOLD analysis project Ga0315902, IMG submission 203523) | Freshwater fungal communities from buoy surface, Lake Erie, Ohio, United States - Buoy 12 MA117 | ecosystem: Environmental > Aquatic > Freshwater > Lake > Lake biofilm | place: USA... | reverse complement strand
CGGGATCATCGCCTCGACGCTCGGGCTGAACAGGTAATCGTAGTCGAGAAAATCGCCGCCATTGAGGATGCAGACAATCCCCACGACCGCGTACAGCAGCACGCCCACCGCCGCGATGCTGCGCACCGCGCGCACCGGGATCGCCACAATCGTCTCGCGCAGGCCGAAGACCAGCGCATGCAGGATCGGCGCAACCGCGAGGATCACGCCCGCCTGAAACCCGCCCCCCGCGCCAAGATCGCCGTGGAACTGCACATAGAACGCAAACAGGGCAATCAGCGGGATCAACAGCTTCGCAGTCACGCGCAGCACGACATGATGATCCCCTGCGGCCACCGGCGGCGCCGACAGCGCCGAGCGCGGTCCGAAGCCCAGCATCAGCGCGACTCCGATACCTGCCGCGAACACCACAACTGTCTCGCCCAGCGTGTCGAAGCCGCGATAGCTGGACAGGATGGCTGTCACCATGTTGGGAACGCCGATCTCCTTCGGCGTGTCGATCATGTAGCCGCGCCCGACATGCGCATTTGCGGGCGACGCCGGATCGCCGAACTCGGGCAGGCCCGACACCGCATAGATCAGCAGCCCGCCGACACCGACCACCAGCAAGGCCGGCGCAATCGTCATCCGCCAGTTATGCCGCACCGGCCCGGCACGCACGAGAAGGATGGCGCCCAGCAAGACGATGGTGGAAATGCCGGCGCCAACGACAGCCTCCGTGAAAGCCACGTCGGCCGCGTCCATCACCAGCAGCCACGCCGCACTGACCAGCGAATAGATGCCCAGCAGCAGGATGGACGCCAGCAGGCTGCGCATTCGCGCAATCGCGAAACCGACGATGACGAGCATCAGCAGAAGCGCCACGTTGAGCGCAAAGTTGGCCTGCAGCGCGATATCGTTCATGGCGCGGCGCTCTTGCCGTCGCTGCCGCCTGCGCGAGACGCATCAGGCTTCGCCTGGTTCGCATCCACACCCTTCATGATCTGGAACGCGCCGATGCGCGGCGTGTACCCGGCGCTGAACGCGGCGTTGGCAAGGGCATTGGCGGCGGCTGGCGTCGTCAGGATGACGAACACCCACACCATCGCGAGCTTCAGCGTCTCCGGCGTCAGGCCCGAGATCAGCCCCAGCCCGACCAGCACCAGCGTTGCTCCGCCCGTGTCCGTCAGGCTCGCAGCGTGAATGCGCGTGTAGACGTCTGGAAAGCGCATCACGCCGACACCGCCTAAAAGTGTCAGCAGCGTTCCGGCGACAACGAGCGCGCCGCCAATCATGTGCAGGGCGTCAGCCATCCTTCGCCTCCGGCCCAAGCCGATGTGCGAGCGTGCGATAACGGAAGAACTTCATCAGCGCGATCGTGGTCACGAAGTTGATCAGCGCGTAGACGATGGCGATATCGAGAAAGGCCGGCCGCCCGAACAGGAAACCGATAATGGCGATCAGCAGCACGATCTTGGTGCCGAACGAATTCGCCGCCAGTATGCGGTCATACTGGGACGGCCCGACGATCGCGCGCCAGATCATCAGCGTCATGGCTACCACGAGCCCTGCAACACCAGCCGCCAGCAGCATGGGCTCAGCCCTTCCGCTTCGGGCCATCGGCCGCGCGGACGGCGCGGCGGTCCATCGACTCGAAACTCGCCGGCGCCGCGCTCTCGCGCACCAGTGCATGCACCTTCAACTCGTCGCCATCGACATCGACAGTGACGGTGCCTGGCGTCAACGTGATCGAATTGGCAAAAAGCGCCTTGCCGAGTTCGGTGCGCGCTTTGGTCTTCACGGTGACCATCGCGGGATCGATCGCATGACGGGGCCCCAGCACGCGCGCAATCACGGCGATGTTGGATTTCACGATCTGGCCCAGCAGCCACGCCGCGTAGGGCAGCATCCGCATGACACGATGATAGGGTGATGCATCACGCCCGATGACGCCGAGCCGCGCCGACAGCCACAGCGCCAGCAGGACGGCAACCACGGCGAGCCCGAGAAAGTAGGGCGAAGTCAGCCCCGACAACGCAAACCAGAACGCTGTGAGGGCAATCAGCAGACCCGGCAGGTAGGTCATCGATGCGGCCTCCTCTGCTGGGACGCGCGACCCGTTTGAACCACTCCGCCGGAAATTTCCAGCAAAACCGGCTACCTGCCGAAGCCCACGCGCGGAACCACGTCTTCAATCCCAAGTTCCGAGAGCTCGACGTCAATATCGTCGCCACTCACGGCGGCTTCGGGCGAGAAGGCCGCGCTGAGGGACCAGTTCCAGTAACGCAGTACGGTCTGCGCCTTGGCGACTGCAATGGTCTCGTAGGCCTCCGAGACGCGTGTGAAATCCGCGCCGCCTTCCGGCCGGCGCAACGCAGTCCACAACGCGCGCAGATACTGTCGCTTGAGACCCGTCGCCTTGCACAGAACGGCGAGCCCCTCGCCGCCTGGATCCTGGAAGATACGCTCCGCTGTTGACGCCTTGACGCCCGACAAGGCCGCGATGTCCATCAGCGCTTCGGACGTAATGCCGATTATGGCCGCCGCATCGATGGCAGCCTCGAGACTGTCATGCGGCGAGCGGTCGATCGCCGTCCGGTCGCGCTGGCGCCGTTCGATGACCTGCAGCGCCTTGCGCACGACGGGATCCGCATCCGCCGCGGCATGGCGGAAGATGTCGCCGCACATGTCGATCAGCAGCGTCCTTTCGGCAGAGAAGCGCAGCAGGATTTGCCGGCGCTCCACAGGGCCCGACCACCAGAACATCGCAAGCGCATGCGCAGGACGCACCTCCTCGCGCTGTATCAGCAGGGGCGGCAGCGCAGGCGCCTCGCGCGAGGCCGCCACCATCAGCTCAACCGAGCGGTCGGACAGTTTCGACTGCGTGTTCTCCAGCAGCGCCTTCATCGCAAGCGTATCACCGCTCTCGGCGATCGCGGAGGCGACAGACGGGCCGATCTCGCGCCTCTGCGCAACGTACACGCGGTGCGGCAACTGACCATGCAGGATAATGTGACAGAGATCGGCGTCGTCGAACGCCTTGTTGTCGGCGAGCAGCAGCTGCGCGACGTGCGGCACATCGAGCGCAAGAAATCTCAGCAGCCGCTTCGGCGCCTGCGACATTTCCTGCAGCCTTCGCGCGCACAGCTCGCGCGCCGAGACGTCGGACTCGACGAGAATTTCAAGCAGCAGGTCTCCCGCGATCGCGCGGTCCTGGATGTTGCCCCGCGACGACGGTAGCGCCACCACATCCATCAGCCTGCGTAGCAGCGAGCGACGCGCAAAGCCTTCGGCCACCGCGGGCGAAGCGCCAGCTGACGCGCTACCAGGCCTGCCAGGTGCCTCGGCGGGAGACGAACGATCAGACATGCGCCCTGCTTCCTCTAGGGCACAGCATGCGTCAGTCGCGGTTAACGGATCATCAACCCCCGCCCGTGGGCCAGCGGAGCCGCGCCGACGTTCGAGAGATCAGGTGGCGTAGCCGGCCTCGGGTTTCTCGCCTGCACTGCCGGGATGAACGAAGACCAGCGCCAGCGAAGCCGCCAGGAGCCCCGCCACCAGATAAAAGAGCGCCGAAGGATCGGTCTCCACCGTTGTCACGGTCCCGCCTTCGGCAATCTGGTCCACCGGCACCGTCACGCCCAGCATCACCAGCTGCCCCACCAGCGCGGCCAGCACCCCGAGCAGCAAAGTCGACAGGATCGCCCCTGCTCGCCGCGTAACCGGCACGAGGATCAGCAGGGCCGCCAGAGCGCCCAGCACTCCAAATGCGAAACGCCCGCTTGGTTCAAAGTATGCGATGTCGGAGGCGTTGCGGAAAACCTCGAAAAGATGGTTTCGCGCCGGCGGCTGGGGCGCGAGAAGCTCCGCACCCATCCAGAACAGCATCACGACCAGGAACAGGGCAATCACCCAGCTACCCAGCGTCCGGGCTTCACGCATGACCGCACTCCCTCACGCACCAACAGCCTGCAGAATGGCCCAGATTGGCGCGAATTCCAAATGCCTGACATGCAAACCAAAAGGCGCCCCGACCAACCAGCCAGAGCGCCTCGTCACAGTTTCGAAATAAAGGTTACGCCTTCGGCAGGTATTCCTGCAGCGACAGCTTGCCATCCTTGTTGGCATCCAGGCGCGTGAACGCCGCCTTGATCGCCTCTGGCGAGGGCTTTGCGCCGGGAATTTCGATCCGGGGCGGCTCAGGCGTATCGGGACCGCCCTGCCAGTTCATGCGGATCATCGGCGGCGCGACGATCTTCGCATACTCGTCCTGGCTCAGCGACTTGTCGCTGTTGGCGTCGAGGATCTCGAAGCCGCGCGTCAGCATCGCGGTCTGGTTCGCGCGGTATTCGTCAAGGCTGACCTTGCCGTCCTTGTTGAGGTCGATCGCGGCGAACTCTTCCTTGCGGATGTCGTCCACCGAGAACGTCATCGTCTTCGCGATCGCGACGCCGGCGCCGCCCGGAGTATCTTCCGGCTTGTCGCTCACCTCGCGACGCGAGATGAACTTGAACTCGTGCTTCTGGTCCACAGCTTTGTCGCCATCGGCGCCGCCCAGCTCGTCGGGCAGGTAGAAGGCAAACGCATCCTTCTTCATCACGCCCGGCTCGATCTTGATGTCCACTGGCGGCTTGTCGCCGCTGCGCGTGATGGTGCGGGTCTCGATGACCACATCGTCCTTGCCACCGTCGGCAGGCTTCGGCCCGAGAAACTCGTCGACCGACAAGACGCCATCGCTGTTGACGTCGAGACGGGAGAACTGAGCCTTGAAGTCCGGCGCGGCTGCGCTGGGCAACACAGCGAGCGCGGTCAGGCCGATGGCAAGCGCACCGCCGGCGGCGACGCGCGGGGCGTACCGGCGCACATTGGAGGGGAGTGTCATGAAGAGCGTCCTTTTGTCTGCCTCGATGGGCGACCGCTCACGCGCGTCGAGATAGGACTGCACCTGCTCGCGAACGACTTCGCTGGCGGTGGTGCCGTCCTCCCGGCAGGCGGTCAGAAACGCCTGCTTGGTCTCATGGGGAATCCGGACTTCCAGGGTTTCGGACTTCTTGACCCGCTGGGTCTTCTGGTCGGCTTTCCTGTTGTCGGTCATCGACCATCTCGTTTCATGGAATGGCATCCCTCGGCGCGTGCGGCCGTCCTTGACATGAGGACGGTCCGCGTCTCAAGCCCAGCGAATTGCCGCGTGGGCGCCAGACAGATTCCGTCCGGCCATGGCAGGATGATGGCGCGTCCCTCCACAGGCTTCTCCAATTCCTGTCCGGACGCCAGCGAATCCGTGTCCGGACATGGCTTGCGGCTGAGTTTTCAGCGAATACTGTCGACTGCACCGGACCCAAGGAAGGCTTCCACCATGCGCATGGTCAACTTCGCCGATCTCGAATCCCTCATCGGAACCGAGGTGGGGGCCTCACCCTGGCACCAGATCACCCAGTCGCAGATCAACAAGTTCGCCGAGGCGACCGGCGATCACCAATGGATCCACGTCGATGTCGAGCGCGCCACAAGGGAACTCGGCGCCCCCATCGCCCACGGCTACCTGACCCTGTCCCTTCTCCCCATGCTGGCCGCCCAGATCATGCGTGTGGAGAACGTCACCCGCGGCATCAATTTTGGCTGCAACAAGGTGCGCTTCACCAACATGGTACCCGTCGGCTCCCGGGTCCGCCTGCGCCAGAAATGCCTCGCCGTCGAAAGCCGCGCCGGGGGCAAGCAGATCGTGATGGAGTCCACCATCGAGATCGAAGGCAAGGACCGCCCCGCCTGCGTCGCCGAGTCGATCGGCATCATCTACGGCGCCTAGCGCGCCTGACGCTCCGGCGCCCTTAACCGCAAAACTGACACGTCGTCAGGGAAAACCTGTGCACGGCCCGGGCGTAATGCCTTCCGCCCACATGGTTTTCCGCCGGTCTGCTTGGGACGAATCGCCACTTCCCCCACAAAAGCGCACCCCAGACGGATTATATGTCGACGATGGCGCGCAAGACTTCCCCGAGAACAGGCAGCAGGACCGGACGTATGACGGCCGGATCGGGCGGTCCTTCCGGACCCGGACCGACATCGCCCCAACCGCCCCGCGCCCGGCGCGACGCCGAGGCCGTGATCGAGCAGCTCGGCCGCGCCCGCAGCGACCCGTACGCCTGGCTGAAGGACGACAACTGGCGCGAAGTCATGCGCGACACGTCCCGCCTGCGCGCCGACATCCGCACCCATCTCGAGGCGGAGAACGCCTACACCCAGGCCGTCCTCGAGGCGCCGACTGCCGCCTTGCAGGACCAGCTGTTCGAGGAGATGCGCGCCCGCATCAAGGAGAATGACAGCTCGGTCCCCGCCATCGACGGGCCCTGGGCCTACTATCGCAGGTTCCGCGAGGGTGGCGAGTATCCGCTGTTCTCGCGCCGCCTCGCCGACCAGGCCTTCGCCGACACTCCCGGAGTTGAACAGCTCCTGATCGATGGCGACGCCATGGCGAAGGGCTGCGACTACTTCGACATCCGCAAGGTCTCGCACTCGCCCGACCACCGCCTCATCGCCTTCGCCATCGACGACAAGGGATCGGAATTCTACACGCTGCACGTCCGAGATTGCACCACCGGCGCCGAGGTCGACACCATCCGCGACACCTATGGCGACTTCGTCTGGGGCGAGGATTCAAAGTCGATCTTCTGGGTTGCGCGCGACGAGAACGTCCGCCCCGTCGCCGTCTTCTGCCGCCGCCTCGAAAGCGGCGCGGACGAGCTTGTCTATCGCGAGCAGGACCCCGGCTATTTCGTCGGCGTGCAGAAAAGCGAGTCCCGCCGCTTCATCTTCGTCGTGGCCAACGACCACACCACCACCGAGTGGCGCTACATGCGCACCGACAGCGATAGTCATGCGCTGACCCTGGTCGCCGAACGCGAACCCGGCGTCGACTATTCCGTCGTTGATTTCGACGACCGCTTCTGGATCCGCACCAATCGCAACGGCGCCGTCGACTTCGCGCTCGTGTCTGTGCCGCACGAACATCCCGAAGAAGAGAACTGGCGGATCGAGATTCCGCACCGCCCCGGCATCCTGCTGCTCGATATCGAACCCTTCGCCAACTTCATCGCGCGGATGGAGCGCGAAAACGGCCTGCCGCGCATCGTCGTGCGCGAACGCACAAGCGGCGCCGAACACGCCATCGACTTCGCCGAGGCCGCCTATTCGCTTGGCATGTCGAGCGGCTATCGCTGGGACTCGCCGTGGCTACGCTTCGAGTATTCATCGCCCAGCACGCCCGCGCAGGTCTTCGACTACGACATGAGTTCGCGCCAGCGCATTTTGCGCAAGACGCAGCTTGTCCCATCGGGCCACAATCCTGACGACTACATCGTCGAGCGCATCGATGCGCCCGGCGACGATGGCGCGCTTGTGCCCGTGACGCTGCTGCGCCACCGCACGACGCCGCTCGACGGCACTGCCCCCGTGCTGCTCTATGGCTACGGCTCCTATGGCATCACGCTTCCGGCAGACTTCCGTACCGGACGTCTCAGCCTCGTCGACCGCGGCTTTATCTACGCGAGCGCCGACGTGCGCGGATCGATGGCCAAGGGCTATCAATGGTATCTCGACGGCAAGCTCGAGAAGAAGGCGAACACCTTCACCGACTTCGTCGCCGCCGGGCGCCACCTCATCAGCCTCGGCTACACCTCACGCGGCAGGATCGTCGCGATGGGCGGTTCAGCAGGCGGCCTGCTGATGGGCGTCGCCGTCAATCTCGACCCGACCCTGTTCGGCGGCATCATCGCCGCCGTGCCCTTCGTCGACGTGCTCAACACCATGTCCGACGACAGCCTTCCGCTCACCCCGCCGGAATGGCCGGAATGGGGCAACCCGCTGATCGACGCCGACGCCTACGACCGGATCGAGGCGTATTCGCCCTACGACCAGGTCAGCCTGCGCGCCTATCCGCCCATGCTGATCACGGGCGGGCTAACTGACCCGCGCGTCACCTATTGGGAGCCCGCCAAATGGGCAGCCGCCCTCCGCCACGAGGCGCCCGATGGCGGACCTTACTTTCTGAAAATCAACATGGACGCCGGCCATGGCGGCGTATCGGGCCGCTTCGCGAGCCTCAAGGAAACGGCCCTGGAATTTGCCTTCGCGCTCGCCTGCGTCGGCCGCGGGAACGTTTCTGGCTGGAGCAGCGCCACCCCCGGTTGACCTCACGTTCCCCAAGCCGGTCATGCGACGCGCCGAGGACGACCGGCCGCAAAGGCTTGCCCTGCCGCCCCACTCTGGGTAGTTCAGTTCGAGTTGGGGATGTGATGCGACATGGATACACCAGACGAGTGGCCTGCAACGGGGGGCGCGAAGCCCGGCTCGCGCGCCAAGCCGCGCGTGGACAAGGAAGCCCGCAAGGCTGAGTATCTTCGCGCCGCGGCGCGCGCTTTCCTCACACGCGGCGCTTCCGCCTCGATGCAGGATGTCGCAGACGCGGCCGGCGCGCCCAAGCCTGTCTTCTACCGCATCTTTCCCTCGCGCGCCGAGCTGATCGAGGCGCTCTTCGCACACGTCCGCGACACCATCGTGAAGAGTCAGCAGGGCAAGTGGGACGGCTATGGCTGGGCGTTGCGCGTCCTCTATCTGGAAGCGAGGAAGGACCCGGAAATCTTCCTCGTCGTGCTGAAGACATTCGGCGGCGATCCTTCACTCGCGCCGTTGCGCGAACGACTGCTCGATCTCGTCTACAGGCAGGCCGCGAAGTTCTTCGAGCCCTCCAACGGCGCGCCATCCGGCCCGCGCGACCGCACCGTCCGCGCGTCCCGCACCATGACCGGCCTGCTGTTCGACACGCTGGTCGCCTGGCTCGAAGACAATGACGGGCTGACAGACGAGAAGCGCTTCGTCTGGTGGGGCCGCATCGTCCGCGAATGGCGCCTCGCCACCCGCGAAGCTTACGAACTGGATGCGCCCGAACCGCGCACGCACGGAACTGTCTAGCGCGCATCCCCGGCGCATCTGAACCCGACATGCATCAGCGACGTATCAGGCGTCGCGTGCGAACGCGCGGTGGCCCGAAATCCCTCGCAGACGCCGTCGCTGCACAGGAACGATCCACCGCGCTGGACACGCTCGTTCATTGTGCGCGGGTCTCCGGGCGCGACAGGATACGAAAGATACGCCGACGACGTCCATTCCCAGACATTGCCCGCCATGTCGGTGAGACCCGACGGCGCCTCGCCGAAGGCGCCGACAGGCGAGGTCCCGAGATACCCGTCATCGCCCGTGTCCATGATCGGGAAGACGCCCTGCCATGCATTCAGCCTGAATTTCGCATCAAACGAGGCAGGCGTTCCGGATCTGAAGACCGTACCATCCGGCGTTTGGCCCAGCTCGGCGGCACGCTCCCACTCGAACTCGGTCGGCAGCCGCGACCCATGCGCCGCGCAATAGGCGGTTGCATCGTTCCACGACACCTGCGTCACCGGATGATCAGCCGCTGCAGCCTCCTGGTCCGGCCCACGCGGATGTTCCCACGTCGCGCCTTCCATCATCAGCCAGGCCCCATCGCCCTTGCTGAGCACGCCGGCGCCGCCGAACTTTTCGGCCTCGGTCACATAGCCTGACTTTTCGACGAATGCCGCGAACTGGGCCACCGTTACGGGCGAGCGGTCCATACGGAACGTGGCGATGTCCGCCGTGAACGCAGGCCGCTCATCGCGCGGCGCGCTATCGTCGCCGATCTGCAGGCGCGCTCCGGGTATCTCCACCATCACGGCATCGCGTGTCAGGGGCGGCGGAGAACAGGCGGCGATCGAAGTTGCGACCAGCAGGACCCACGCCGTCCTGCTCCTTGAATCCAGGGAGGACGAAGACGCCCGCCTGCCTGTCATATCGGCAACTCGAACGGCGTGCCGCATACATTGTAATTGGTGAACGGGCGCGACGGCCATGCCGGGTCCTTCAGGTCCTTCGCCCAAAGGTCGAACGCGTCGTTCAACTCCTTCAGCTTGGCTGGTTCGCTGGCCGCCAGGTTGGCCGTCTCGTTCAGATCATCCTTGAGGTTGAACAGATAGGTGAACTTGCCATCGAGGCTCTTCCACAGCTTCCAGTCACCCTTGCGGATCGAGGCGTGCGGCGTCCGGCGCCAGGCCAGCTGGTCATGCGGGATTCCCTGCACCTGCCCACGCAGGAAAGGCACAAGATCGACGCCGTCGAACACGCGATCGGTCGGCAGCTTGCCGCCCGCCGACGTCAGCGACGTCGTGAACACGTCCATCGTCGAGACGATCTCGCGATAGACCTTGCCCGCCTCCAGCCGGTCCGGCCACTTCACCATGAAAGGAACGCGTGTCCCGCCCTCATAGTGGCTCAGCTTGCCGCCGCGCAGTGGCTGGCAATCGCAGATGCCTTGCACGTAAGCGGCGCATCCATTGTCCGACATGAAATAGACGATCGTGTTGCCGCTCTCGCCGGACGCCTCCACCGCATCCAGGATGGCGCCAACCTGGTCGTCCAGCGCGGCGATCATCGAGGCATAGACCCGCATTCCATCGTCCTTGATGTGTGGGAAGCGGTCATAATACTTTTTCGTCGTCTGCAGCGGCGTGTGCGGCGCGGTGAATGCCGCATAGAGGAAATAGGGCGTGTCGCTCGCTGCATTGCGCGTCACGAACTCCACGGCGCGCTCGCCAAGGTATTCGGTAAGGTAGCGGTCTTCGTTCTCGACCACCTTCCGCGTCGGACCTTCAAAGATCCTGTTGTGCGCAGTGCGCACAGGCGTTGGCCGCGAATCCGTCCCCTCCAGCTCGGCGAAGATTTCGTCGGGGGCTTCGGGGTTCATGTAGGACGTCGCACCCGTCAGCAGTCCGACGAATTCATCGTACCCCCGGTTGGTCGGATAGAAGTCATCGTTCGACCCCAGATGCCACTTGCCCACCAGCCCGGTCTGGTACCCAAGATCGTTGAGCGCCTTGGCCAGCGTGATCTCGCCTTTCGGCAGGCCGAGATTCTGTTCAACGTCGCGGGCAGGTGGCCCATTGTTGAACTCGAAGCCGAACCGGTCAGGATGCCGCCCCGTATTGACGCCCGCGCGCGATGGCGAACATACCGGCGCCGCCGAATACCCGTCCGTGAATATCACCCCCGCCTTTGCGATGCGGTCGATGTTGGGCGTCTGGATCCGCTTGCCGCCGTAAGAGGAAATGTCGGCATAGCCGAGATCGTCAGCCATGATGACGACGACGTTGGGCCGCTCGGCTTCCGGGGGCCGTTCCGTCGGCGCTGCGCACGCGGTTGCGAATGCTGCGACGACCGCCGCCACTGACAACACTGACCGCATGTCCGTTCCTCCCCGGATGCGCAGCCGCCGAGTTTCGCGGCGCGTCAGTCGTAATCGCGATACTTGGCGGTAATACTATTGTCGTTCATCCTGCGGTCAAGCAAAGGCTGCTAGCCTGAAGCGCCAGAGGGGACATCACATGAAACATGGCCTGTCGCCCGCGCTTGCCGCATCGCTAGCCCTTCTTGCCGCATGCTCCGCCGCGGCGCAGCCTGGCGGGCGCCTCGCCGCGCGCGCTGCGACGGACGACGTGAAAATCCAGCACGACGGCCGCGAGCGCCGCTACCTCATCAGCGACTTTTCAGGCGGCAAGCCCGCGCCGGTCGTGTTCGTGCTCCACGGCGGCGGCGGGCATCCCGAGAATGCGCAGAACATGTCGCAGTTCGACGTGATCGCCGCCAGTGAAAAGTTCATCGTCGTCTATCCGGGCGGAACCGGCGGCATGCCGGGGGGACGCCTGCTCACATGGAACGCCGGCCATTGCTGCGCCTACGGCCTCGAGAACAAGGTCGACGACGTGGGCTTCATCCGGAAGGTCATGGACGATCTGGTGGCTTCCGGCCGGGCCGACCCCAAACGCATCTATGTCACCGGCATGTCCAACGGCGCGATGATGAGCCATGTGCTCGCCCGTGAACTTCCCGACCGCATCGCCGCCATCGCGCCGATCGTGGGCGCCACGTTCGGCGATGAACCCGCGCCGAAGGGGCCGGTCGCCGCAATCATCTTCGTCGGACAGGACGACCAGACGGTTCCCGCCGCGGGTGGCCCGCTGGGCGGGGCGACGAAGCGCGGCGGACGCTCGGCCGAAGACCGCAACATCGCCCCCGACATCGACCAGGCGTCCTACTGGGCGAAGGCCAATGGATGCGCAGCGCCCGTCGAATCACGCGATGCACAGGGCAAGGCGGTGGAACTCCGCTGGGAGAAATGTACGTCCGGCAAGCCTGTTCATTTCTACCGTGTAGCGAACAACGGCCATGCCTGGCCGGGCGGCAAGGCTGGCCGGGCCGAAGCCGACCAGCCAACCCCTGATGTCAACGCAAGCGCGATGATGTGGCGGTTTTTCACTGCCAACCCGAAGCCCTGAGGCGCTCCGCCGCGGTCAAACATGAACGGCGAGTGGCCACCTTTCCGCCATACCGCTGGTTTTGAAATTGCCGGCCTGCACGCCGGGGCCGGGATTCCGCCACGAACCGCAGGTGCGGGGTTTTCTATGGCGGCGCGGCAGGCTAGGCAGGCTCTGGCTGGGACCGGGAGGGGGCGCCTTGCCGTCCGGTCGCCCCGCGACTTGTCGAGTTCAGTGGTCCGGTTATTCAGGAGTAGACGGCTTTCATGACGTTCAAGGTCCGCCTGCTGCTCGGAGCCGCCGCTCCGCTCGTTTTCGCGCTTCCCGCCGTCGCCCAAGTGACGATCTCGACCGCCACCACCACGCCGGTCCAGACCGCCACCGCCAGCAGTGGGGCGCCCTCCGACATCACGATCAACTCACCGTCGGGAACCGTGGCGCCGACCACGACAAACACCACGGCCGTAACGGTCAACAGCAGCAACGACATCACCAACAACGGCGCGATCACCTTCAACAATCTCAACGACACGGTTGGCGTCCGCATCCTGCCTGGTTTGACGGGCAGCTACGGTGGTAGTGGTTCGATCAGCCTGGTCGAAGACTATACGCGTGTTGACGACGCCAGCGACACGGACACCGAACTCGACGGGCCGCTCGCGCAGGGATCAAACCGTTACGGCATACTTCTCGAGCCGGGCGGGACGTTCACCGGCGACATCCGTATCGACGCGTCCAACAATGTAACGACGCCCGTCGGCGGATCGATCACGATCGAAGGCAACAACTCCGCTGGCGTGTCGCTGCAATCCAATCTCAACGGAAGCTACGTCCAGAACGGCGCTGTTTCCGTCACCGGCTCGAACACGATCGGCGTCGATATCCGCGGCGATGTATCCGGCAACGTGCAGATCGGTAGCCAAGCGGTCACGACAGGTACGGCTGGCGTGGTGGGTAGCACCGTCCCTGGCACTGTCTCCGCTCGGGGCGATGGGGCTGTCGCTATACGCATACTGGGCGATGTCGGCGGTGAATTCATGATCGACGGCGATGTCGGCTCGACAGGGTTCGCGCAGGGCAACTCCAGCAACTACAAGGACCTGGACGACACCAGCACGTTCACGCCTTTCGCGCTCGACGCCGACGACCTGTTTGTTGGCGGTTCAGCCGTCGAGATTCGCGGCGACCTCGCCCGCGGCTTCCTCGTCAATGGCGCCGCCATCGGCGTGACCGATCCGACACCCGACACCAAGGACGTCATCCAGAATTTCGACGAGAACCGCACCCGCGGCACGATCAACACGTTCGGCTCTGCCCCGACTGTCACCATCCGCTCCCTCGACGGCGCCGCGGGCGACGCCATCGTGCTTGGCCGCGTGCGCGAAACGATCATCGACAATCTCGACGACGACAACGACGATAACCTCTCCGAGGTCATCGCGACATTCAACTACGACTACGGTTTCATCAATCGCGGCGCGATTGAATCCAACGGCGTGAACGTAGGTTTTGCTTCGACGGGCGTGTTCATCGCAGGTTCCGCCGATGGCCTCCATACGACGACGATCGAGGGCGGCATCTTCAACGGCGGGACCATCGCATCCACGGCCTTCGAGGCGAACGCCAATGCAGTCGTGATCGGCTCTGGAGCCACGACGCCTCAGTTCGTCAACAATGGCTCGATCACCGCTACGGCAAATACCCAGACGACGCACGATGCGTATGGCCTTCGGATCGATGCCGGCGCCAATATCGGCGCCGTCACGAACAACGGCCTGATCCTCGCCAGCGTCGACAGTTACACGGGCGACGCGATCGGCTTCCAGGACCTCTCCGGAACGGTCAGCACCTTCACCAACAACTCGCGCGTCACCGTCGGCTTCCTTGACGACAACATCACCGATGGCATCACCGACGGCCCGGGCCGCACGATCGCGCTCGACCTGTCGCACAACGCCGGCAACGTGCGGATCACCCAGACCGATACGATCGACAATGCCCGGATCATCGGCGACGTGCTGACCGGCGTCGGCTCGGACCGCCTCGACCTCCTGTCGGGACAGATGTTCGGCGACGTCAACTTCGGAGGCGGCGCCGGCTCCGACACGCTCAACGTCGCGAGCGCCATCCTCAACGGCAACGCCACCTTTGGAGGTGCGGGCGCCAACGTCCTGTTCAACGGCGGCCTGATGTCCGGCAATATCGCGCTCGGCAATACGTCCGGCGCGCTGTCGTTCACGAACAGCTCGAACTTCCTCGGCGACATCACCCGCACTGGCGGCGGCGCGATGTCGCTGTCAGTCGACAACTCTGTCGTCAACAACCTCGCCACGGGCACACTGAATCTTTCGTCGATGTCGCTTACCAACGGTTCGCGGATCGGCATTGCGATCGACAACGCCCGCATCGCCGGCAACGTCCCGAACTTCAACGTCTCCGGAACGGCGAACTTCGGCGCCAACACCCAGTTCAATCCGCTCTTCGATCAGTTCACGAACCAGACGTTCACGCTCCGCATCATCAACGCGGGGACGATCAATCTGGGCGGCCCGCTCTCGGGCATGATCGATGACACCGGGCCGTTCCTCTACAACGCCGAACTGGTCCAGCCGAACCCGAACGCCATCGATCTCGTGCTTGAAGTGAAGGATGCAACCCAGCTCGGTCTCAATACCCGGCAGGCCGGCGCCTACAGCGCCGTGCTCAGCCTCATGGAAGGGTCCGACACGGTCGCCTCCGCCTTGACCACGCCGACCACCGCCGCAACGTTCCAGCGCGGGTTTGCGGACCTGCTGCCCGCCAACGATGCGTCCGTGCTTCGCGTCCTCGCCACCAACGCCACCGCCGCGTTCGGCGCCACCGCCAACCGACTCGACATGATTTCCAACAAGCCGGATGCTCCCGGCGGCGCGTGGGTCGAAGAGTTCGGCGTCTATCATTCGACCGACGAGAGCGCGGATTCCGTCGGACTTTCCGGCGGCGGCTTCGGGGTGGCCGGCGGCCTGGATATCATATCAACGGGCAACGCCCTCTTCGGCACCTTCCTCTCGCTCGAATCCGTCGAGATGGAGGAGGAAGATCGCAGCTCCGCCCCGCTCAACGTCTCCCAGACCGCGATCGGCGCGTATGCGGGCTGGATCAACGGCAACCTCGCGATCAACGGCGCCGCGTCCTACGGCTTCATCGACTTCTCGTCCGATCGTGAAGTCGAGGTCGGCACGCTGGCCGAACGGCTGCGCGGCGAGTGGACAGGGTCGAGCTATTCCGCCTCGGCCCGGGCCACATACACGCTTCCGCTCGGCTGGCTCGATGTGAAACCCTTCATCGGCGCCGACTTCACCGGCTTCCAGCAGGACGGCTACCAGGAGACGGCCTCCACGCTCGAAGACCTCGAGATCATCGCGGGCGACAGCGACGCTTCGCTGGCGACGGGGTCCTACGGCTTTCAGCTGGTCGGCAATTTCGGCGGCGACGACGCCTATCAGTTCCGCCCGGAACTCTCGGTCGGCTATCGCAACATCCTCAAATGGGACGCGACGCCTGCGACGCTCGCCTTTGTCGGCGGCCCCACAGGCTCCTCGTTCACGCTGGATCCAGGCGTCGAGCCGGAGGATGCGATCGTCGCCGGCCTTGGCGTCAACATCGACAGCCAGTTCCTGAACATCAAACTCGGCTACGACACCGAGATCTCGGACACGGCGACGACCCACTATGGTTCGATCACGCTGCGACTCGCCTTCTGGTAGGCGCGCAAGGCGACTGGCAGGAAAGGTTCGCGGGATGACCAAACTCACGCGCCGCACTCCCGCCGCCCAAGTCGCCGCTGGCGCCCTGGCCCTGTTGCTCGCATCCGCATGCGCAAGCGGCCCGCCCGCCGATCTAGGCCCGGTGGCGCCGCGCGGTGCGGTACCTGTCGGGTTTTCGAGCGGCATCCGCACAGAGACGCGTGACTTCGACTTCAACAAGGAGGGCGCACCCAAGGCCGTGCGCGCCATCGCAGACCGCACGATCGACATGCTGGCGCTGTCTGGCGGCGGCGCTGGCGGCGCTTATGGGGCTGGTGTCCTCGTCGGCCTTACCAACGCCGGCACGCGCCCCCGCTTCGAGATTGTCACCGGCGTCTCCACCGGCGCCCTGATCGCGCCCTTCGCCTTCCTCGGCTCCGACTGGGACGGCAAGCTGACCCAAGCCTATGGCGGCGAGGCCACCGACCAGCTGATGCAGGCGCGCGGCCTCGGCGTCCTGTTCGATGTCGGCGTGTTCGACGGCAAGCCCCTGCGCGAGCTCGTCGAACGCTTCGTCACAGAGGAACTCGTCTTTGCCGTCGCGCGCGAAGCCGCCAACGGACGGATGCTGCTCGTCGCGACCACCAATCTCGACCGCGAGGAAACTGTCATCTGGGACATGGGCGCCATTGCCCGGCGCGGCGGCCCGCAGGCGCGCGACCTGTTCCGAAACGTGCTCATCGCATCCGCCAGCGTGCCGGGCGTCTTCCCGCCCGTCATGATCGAGGTCGAAAAGGACGGCGAGAAGTTCAAAGAGATGCACGTCGACGGCGGCGCCTCAACGCCGTTCTTCATTGCGCCGGAATCCCTTAGGCACCTCGACGAGGCCTCGGCCAGCCTGCGCGGCGCCAATGTCTACGTCATCATCAACGGGCAGGTGGCGTCCGCGCCGCGCTCCACATCGAACAACACGCTCGACATCGCCGCACGCAGCTTCACCTCCGTCCTCAACCAGATGACGCGCTCCGCCATCCTGCAGACCGACGACTTCGCAAAGCGGAACAGTCTGGGCTACCGCTTCAGCGGCATTCCAGCCGACGTCGAGTTCGGCGGCTCGCTCGCCTTTGACAAGGTGAACATGAGCGCGACATTCGACTACGGCATGCGCTGCGCCACCCGTGGCCAGATCTGGCTGACGGAAGAGCTGGCCGCTGCCCGTTTCCGCGAAGACGCCGACCTGAAACCCTTCGCCGACGCCGACTGTCCGCTGATCCCGCGCAAGCCGAGCTAGCGCCAACGCGGATTTCGCAGTCAGCTGAGCTGCGCGATGTAGCCAAGCGCATCGGCGTCATCCGGTTCGCGCTGCAGATAGGCTTGATATGCAGCGATCGCGTCGGCGTTCCGGCGCGCATATCTGTAGAACTCAGCAAGACTCCAGAGAGCTGACAGCGAGTCTGGAAACCGCTGCTGGTTGAACAGCAGAAGGTTTTCCGCCCCGTTGGCATCGCCTCGGTGCCAGACCCGGAACGCGTACACGTCGATCATGCCCTCGCGCGGCGTGCGATCCTGTTGGGCTACGAAAGCAACACCGGCTTCGACGCCCTTGGCGATGACGACTTCGATAAGCTCGCGCGTGAAAGAGCTGGTGCGGGCGGCCTCATGATCGCCTGCGATCTCCGACCTGACGAAGGTATCGAGATCCCAGTAGGGCTCGACTTCGCCATTGCTCAGCACCGCGAAAACGTAACCGAGGTCCGGAGCGATCAAGAGTTCGCCCGCAACGCCAAAGTGGCCCCCGGTGTGGCCGATGATCTGATGGCCATTGATCGAGCTGACCTGCACGCCGAAGCCGTACTGCTCGCCCCTGAAAACCACCCGTCCCTGTGTCCATGTCTTTGACCACTCAGGCGTGAGCAGCTGGTTTGCGAGCATCCCACGGCCGAACCTGCACAGGTCTGCGACCGTCGAGTACCCTCCGCCGAATGCGCCGCCAGGCATGGCGTCCGCACCCAGCGCGCTGCGCCACACGCCCGGTCGATAGAGGTCCCGCACATAAGGAATGGCGAGATTCGGAACGATGTCGTCAGGGGCCGAAAAGCCGGTTGAGGTCATGCCCAGCGGGTCAAAGATCGTCCTGCGGCAATGCTCTCTGAAGTCCAAGCCGCTCAACTTTTCGATCAGCGCGCCGAGCAAGACGTAGCCGTCATTGCTATAAGCTGCTTCCCCACCAGGCTCTCCAGTTACGCCGTCGTCCAGAAACAGCCTGAGATAGTCCTGGTGTGTCGAGGTTCCATTCAGGCCGGTTTTCGGCTTGAACAGCACGTTGTTGCCCAGTCCGGCCGTGTGCGTGAGCAACTGAGCTATCGTTATGCGCTCCGCCACTGATCGATGAGGGTAATCCGGCCACGCATCAAGAAGCGGAGCGTCGAGGCGAATGGCTCCGGCCGCCGCGAATCTCATGATGGCCAGTGACGTGAACAGCTTCCCTATCGACGCGACGTTGAACTTCGTATCGAGCCGCACTGCCAGCTTGTCGGCGCGGTTGCGCAATCCATAGGTCTTTTCGACTAACGGCCTTTTGTTTCTGACAAGCATCACAGCGCCGCTGAACTCATGCTCGCGCGACAGCCGCTCGCAATGCGCCTGTATGCGGCGCACGAGAGCCTGCTCGGACGGCTCGCAATAGGCGTCCGGTGATAGAAACGCCAGACTCGCACCCGCACCGAGCGCCAGACGTCGTGTCACCCCATCCATTTCCTGGCTCCTGCGGCACGCGGACTTTACGATCTCGATGGCTCACACTATGTAAGTGCTTACATTGTTGCAAGGTGGCCGTTGTGCAGGACTACCCATCACATCACCGGGGCGCTGCGATTGGCGCCCGGCTGCGACGGCTTTCCGAACGCATCGATCGCGAAGCGAATGCGATCTATGCGGAGATGGATATCGAGTTCGAACAGCGCTGGTTCGGCGTGCTGAACCAACTTGCCCTTTCAGGACCGATGTCTGTTGGCGAACTGGCCGCAGTGCTTGGCGTCTCGCATGCCGCGGTCAGCCAGACGCGCGCATCCCTCATTGCGCGCGAACTGATCGAAACGGAAGACGACCCCGCCGACGCACGCCGGCGCGTGCTGGCGCTGAGCCCTGCCGGCAAACGTCTCGTGAAGCGGCTGGAACCCTTCTGGGCTGCACTGAGCCAAACGGGCGCCGACCTCGATCGCGAAGCCGGCGGGGTCGTTGATGCTCTGGACAGACTTGAAGCCGTGCTCGACAAGCGGCCTCTGGCGCAACGTGTCCGGACCAAGCTGAAGACCTGAGGTCGCCGCAATCGAGGTTGTGCTGCATGCAACAACCCTTGCCCTGCATCGCGCCGCGTCGGATATGTCCCTCAAGAGCGGAGACATCATCATGGCCGACACAACCGAACTTGGCCGCATCGCGCTGAAGCGCGCCGACCTCTTCCGCCAGCAGTGCTACATCAACGGCAAATGGGTCGGCGAGCCGACGCACGATGTTCGCAACCCCGCCACGCGCGGCTTGATCGGCCGGATTCCCAATCTCGGCAAATCGGACACCGAAGCCGCCGTCGCCGCAGCCGCCGCCGCTTTGCCGAAATGGAAAGCCGAAACCGCCGCCGCCCGCGCCAAGATCATGCGCAAGTGGAACGACCTCATGGTCGTCCACCAGGAAGACCTCGCGCGCCTGATGACGGCCGAGCAGGGCAAGCCGCTTGCCGAAGCGCGCGGCGAGATCGTTTACGCAGGCGCCTTCCTCGAGTGGTATGGGGAGGAGGCCAAGCGCATATACGGCGACCTCATCCCCGCGCCCGCTGCCGACCGCCGCATCATGGTTATGAAACAACCCGTCGGCGTCGTCGGCGCGATCACGCCGTGGAACTTCCCCGCTGCGATGATCACCCGCAAGGTCGCGCCCGGCATCGCAGCCGGATGCACCGTCGTGCTGAAGCCCTCGGAGCTTACACCTTACTCCGCTCTCGCACTCGCCGTCCTGGCCGAGGAAGCAGGCCTGCCGCCGGGCGTGCTCAACATCGTCACGGGCGATGCCGAACCCATCGGCCGCGTCCTCACCGAAAACCCGCGCATCGCCAAGTTTACCTTCACCGGCTCGACTCCTGTCGGCAAGAAACTCGCCGCCCAGTGCGCCGGCACGGTGAAACGCGTCTCGCTCGAACTCGGCGGCAACGCGCCCTTCCTCGTCTTCGACGACGCCGATCTGGAAGCTGCCGCCAGCGGCGCAATCATCTCGAAATTCCGCAACACCGGCCAGACCTGCGTATGCGCCAACCGCATCTACGTGCAGGACGGCGTCTACGACGCCTTCGCCAAGCTCCTCGCCGAGAAGGCCGCCAACCTCGTCGTCGGCGACGGCCTCGCAGGCGTCACCACCCAGGGCCCGCTCATCAACGAGAAGGCGCTGCAGAAAGTCGAGGCCCACGTTGCCGACGCCCTCGGCCACGGCGCGAAAGTCCTCACCGGCGCCGCGCGCGATTCACACGGCGGCACATTCTACCAGCCCACCGTCCTACGCGATGTTGCCCCGGACGCACTCCTGACGCGCGAAGAAACCTTCGGCCCCGTCGCCGGACTCGTCCGCTTCAAGTCGGAAACCGACGCCCTTCGTCTCGCCAACGACAGCCGCGCGGGCCTCGCCGCCTACGCCTTCACACGCGACCTCGCCCGCTCATGGCGTGTCAGCGAGGGCCTTGAGTACGGCATGGTCGGCATGAACACCGGCCTCATCTCAACAGAAGTCTCCCCCTTCGGCGGCGTGAAGGAGAGCGGCATAGGCCGCGAGGGCTCGAAATACGGCATCGACGAGTATCTCGATCTCAAGGCCGTCTTCGTTCAGCTGTAGCCGCCCCGAAGCCCGAGGGCGTGCTCACGACCCACGTGACCTAAACCTCGTCCCTCAACGTGAACTCCTCGTCCGCATACGCGAAGTAGTCCCCGAGAATTCCCTCCCGATCATCCAGGAACAGCTGCGTCGCCACGCCCTCCACCAAGCGCGGCAACGCATACCGAAATCCTGACAACGCGGCCGCCGACAACCCGAGCGACGCCAGGGCCGCATAGTTGAACATGAGCAGCCCGTGCAACCGCGCCGCCGCCCCGTATGCCCGTCGCCAGCACCGCCGCCGACATCGCGCGCAGCACGCGCGGATGCACATTCGACGGCCCCGGCCCCATCAGCAACCGCCGATCCGGCGGATCAATCTCGCCAAATAGATCGGATGGCAGGCCCGCCGGCTGATCACTCACCCCCAAACTCCGCGGCATACAGCTCCACGAACGCCAGCAGCACATCCAGCGCCGCCTCGCAATCGTCAGGCGTGACCGCCTCCGCCGGATTGTGGCTCACCCCGCCTTCACACCGAATGAACAGCATCGCCGCCGGCGCCAGCCGCGCAAGAATCATCGCATCATCCCCCGCCCCGCTCACCAGATCAGACGCCGCCTGCCCCTTCATCGCCGCCGCCGCACTCAACAGACCGCGCAATCTCCCATCCATCTCCGTCGCCGGCAGGTTCTGCACCCGCTCGATCTCCAACCCCAGCTTGCGATCAGCCGCGATCTCCCGCAGCACATCCTCGATCTCCGCCAGCCCGCGATCGCGCACAGCATCCACGCCCGCGCGCACATCCACCGTGAACTCCGCCACACCCGGAATCACATTCGGAGCTCCAGGCTTCACGCCGATCTGCCCGACCGTCGCGACCAACCCTTCCGGCCCCTCCGCAGCAATCCGCTCGATCACCAGCACAGCCTCGGCCGCCGCGATCAGCGGATCACGCCGCAGATGCATCGGCGTCGTACCCGCATGCCCCGCCTGACCGGTATAGCGAACCTTCAGCCGCCACTGTCCTGCAATCGACGTCACCACGCCCAGCGCAACGCCCTGCGCCTCCAGCACAGGCCCCTGCTCGATATGCGGCTCGACGAACGCCAGCAAAGTTCCCAGCCCGCGCCCCGCCTCCGCGATCCGCGAAGGATCAAGCCCGAACGCCGTCATCGCCTCGGCCAGCGTCACACCATCGCGATCCGTCGCCGCCAGCGCCGCGTCCACATCCAGCCGGCTCGCAAACGCGCGGCTGCCATTCATCGCCGCCTGAAAGCGCGAGCCCTCTTCATCACCGAACCCGACCACCTCGATCGCAAACGGAAACTGCCGCCCCGCCGCGCGCACCGTCTCGACCACCGCCAGACCCAGCAACACGCCAAGCATCCCGTCATAGACGCCTGCATCCCGCACGCTGTCGACATGAGACCCGAACACCAGCGCCGGCGCATTCGCCGTGGCGCCCTCCCAGCGCGCCACCAGAGACCCCGCCGCATCCACGCGCGGCTCCATCCCCGCTTCGCGCATCCACACCGAAATCCGGTCAATCGTCGCGCGATGCTCCGGCGTCAGAAACCGCCGCGTCAGCTTGTCCGCCTCTTCGCTGTAAGGCGCGCGCGACAGCTCACGACAACGCGTTTCGGCCCGTGCGCCGCGGCCGTCCGCCTTCAGCGTCACGTCCACGCAACGCCCCCGTCGGCGCGCGGGTCGCTCGCCCCATCCAGCGCGCCGTCGCCATGCCGCACGATCGCGCCCGCATGGCCCATCAGATCGGAGTAATCCTCAACCATCTTCACAGCATGGCCTGCATCGCGCAGCCCGTCGACCACCTTTGCGTCCAGCCGTGACTCCACCCGCAGCGCCGTCGTCTCATCCCCCCACGTCCGCCCCAGCAGCCAGCGCGGCGCCGCGACGGAATCAGCCAGTGACATCCCGTTGCGCGCGTACCGCGTGAACAGCGCCGCCTGCGTCTGCGGCTGTCCCTCGCCGCCCATCGCCCCGAACGCCATCACCCGCCCATCATCGAACAGCGCCATCGACGGGTTGAGCGTATGGAAAGGCAACCGCCCCGGCGCCAGCGCGTTCCATCCATCGGCCGCCAGCCGAAAACTCGTCCCCCGGTTCTGCCACAACAGGCCCGTCCGCGGCAGAACCACGCCAGACCCGAACTCGAAATAGATCGACTGGATCATGCTCACCACGCAGCCATCCCTGTCCGCCGCGCCAATCCACGTCGTGTCGCCCGCGCACCCGCCAGGCGGCCATCGCGCCGCCTTCGCCGGATTGATCCGCGCCGCCATCATGTCCAGCAGGTCGACATCGTCCAGCATGCCCTGGCAGTCCAGAGTCATGAACGCCGGATCGTGCACGTCGCGATTGCGGATCGCGAACGCCAGCTTCGTCGCCTCCACGATCGCATGCACCTGCGCCAAGCTTTCTGGCGCCGCCCCCACACGATCGATCAGAGCCATGATCAGTAACGACGCAAACCCCTGCGTCGGCGGCGGCGAAGACGACACGACGCAATCCTTCAGCCGAACATGCAGCGGTCGCTCCACACTCGCCCGATGCATCGCAAGATCATCCCGGGTGACCGGCGCGCCGACTTCCGCAAGATCTGCCGCAATGTCGTCCGCTAGCCCGTTGGTGTAGAAAGTCTGCAGCCCATAGGCCGCCACGCGCGCCATCGTCTTCGCCAGCCGCACATTGCGGATCGATCCGTTCGCCGTCCCGAACAGATCGCTCCAACCTTCTACGCCGCTCAACTCCTCCCGCTTCGCGGCAATCGTGCGCGCCAGACCCGGCGCAACTGGTACGCCATCGGCTGCGAAATCGATCGCATCGCGCAGCACGCGCGCCAGCCCCAGCCGCGACGCCCCCGGCAGCGCCAGCGCCGCCTGCCAGCTCGACACCGCGCCCGCTACCGTGTTCGCCGCCAGCGGCCCGCGCGGCGCAATGCGCGCCTGCCCGCGATAAAGCTCCAGCGTCGCCGCTTCGCCCGCCCCGCCGCATCCCATGATCGCCAGTGGCGGATCCCCCGGCCGCTGCACCAGCCAGAACGCGTCCCCGCCCATACCCGTCATGTGCGGATAGGTGACGCCCAGCGCCGCCGCCATCGCCACAGCCGCCTCGATCGCGGTTCCCCCATCCATCAGGATGGATATGCCCGCCTGGCTCGCATGGTGTTCCGGCGCAACCGCAATCCCGCCCCGCGCACCCGTCGCCGATAATGCCTGACCACTCATGAGGCGAAGCTTCCGGGCGTTGCACCTTTCGGCAAGACAAACCATTGGCGGAGGCCCCTCCGCGCTGCATGATGATGCATATTGAGGCGAAGGTGATTTGGGCCGGCTAACTACTCATGTTCTGAACACCGCCGAAGGCATTCCAGCCTCGGGAATTACAATCAGCCTGCTGCGGAATGGCCAGCTTCTGCACGAAACCAAAACCAACGCCGACGGCCGCTTCGACACGCCCCCGCTCGAAGGTGAGGCCTTCACAGCAGGCAGCTACACACTCGCCTTCCACGCCGCCGACTATTTCCGCGGGCGCGGGGTTGCCCTCTCCAACCCACCCTTCCTCGACATTATCGACCTCGCCATCGGCCTCACCGGCGACGGCATTTTCCATGTGCCTCTGCTCGTGTCGCCTTGGGCCTACTCCACGTACCGCGGCAGCTAGGGCACGGTAGTTTGGCCGCAACAGCCACCAGGAAACCCGCACGTTTTTGGGGGATGGGGAACCCACGCACCTGAATTGAATCAATGCCTTCCGCCAGAAAAGTGGGGGATCGCGGTTCTGCAGAACAATACTCTATCCAGCACCCCCTCCGCACGGCCGCATAAGCCGGCCCATGACCCGAGCACGAACCGCATCATACGGAGTAGTGACCCCGCCGCCTCTAAAGCTTTTGCT
>Ga0315902_10003167_pt1 | contig 24860 bp, 21 predicted proteins | sample LakEriMetagenome_9_FD_203523 | JGI IMG/M metagenome (GOLD analysis project Ga0315902, IMG submission 203523) | Freshwater fungal communities from buoy surface, Lake Erie, Ohio, United States - Buoy 12 MA117 | ecosystem: Environmental > Aquatic > Freshwater > Lake > Lake biofilm | place: USA... | reverse complement strand
TGGATAAGAAATTGAATGATTTACTAAGTAAATCGATCATAATTGATGCAATTACTAATGAATTTGCCTCACGCTCAGCAGTACGGAATGATACGGTTAGTTAAAATTTAATAGTAGGAGCCTCTAGCTCAGTCGGTAGAGCAGCGGCCTTTTAATCCTGCTTCAATTTTCCCTGAACACCAATATTATCCAGTCCTAGACCTTCAATGCCCTAATTTGAGCGCAATCTCGCCAAATTAAGGCATCTGTTTGTGTCCAGTAGTTAGCCCACTAGCCGTAACATCGTGGCACCGTAGTGGCACAAAAGCTTCATCAGTTAAGAGTAAATAGTGGAGGCAAGCCATACGATAACTTCCTAATGCCGCTCGATTTGCGGGGGGGGGCTTTCATGTTTAGCGAGACGAAATACCGCAGAGACATCCAAGTTCTTAGAGGTCTAGCGGTACTGGCTGTTGTCCTATTCCATGCCAAAGAGAGTTACTTCCCACTTGGCTATCTTGGAGTAGATGTATTTTTTGTCGTCTCGGGTTTCGTCGTCACACCTTTGATCTTGCGCATATTTACTGACCAAGCCAACGGGGGGGGGCGTTTATCTAATCTAAAATTATTTTATAAGAGGCGTTTCTATCGACTTGCGCCCGCTTTGGCCGTAACGCTTGCTGTTTCTGCGGTATCAATTTTTTTGCTTGGACCAATTGGTGATCATCAAAGATTTGCTAGACAAGGTATTGCAACCCTACTTCTTGTAGGTAATGTTGGTGCATACAAATATTCAGGGGATTATTTCTCACCAAATCCAAACCCACTGGTTCATACTTGGTCGCTCTCCGTAGAAGAGCAGATCTATATAATTTTGCCTCTAATATTGATGCTAGTTCTTCACAACCGTAGAAGTCTAAAGAGTTTTACCGCAGTAATACTCGGATTCATTTCAGCAATAAGTTTTGTATCATTTCTATTTCCGACAATTTTACAGCCTCTATACTCACGAGCAGGTATTGAGATTGCTTCTCAATTTTCGTTTTACTCGCCGATAGACCGGATTTGGCAATTTACTGCAGGTGGCCTTGCATTCCTCTTGTTAGATCGATACCAAAATCGCTCAAAGAAAATCCCAAAAGGTATTCATTTGCTGACCGTGAGTGCTGTCGTGATGATTCTATTCAGTCCCTTACACATGAACCTTAAGGGCAGTTCAGTACTCGCTAGTTTGTTTGCAGTGATTGTAATTTTATTTAAGTCTCTTGATGTACTACCGGATTTTCTGATTCAGAAACTTGAATGGCTTGGTGACCGTTCTTATTCAATTTACTTAGTCCACATGCCTTTGTTATATATTGCAAAATACTCATCCGTAACAAAAATCGGGATGGGCGAAAATCGCATTGTTCAATCAGTAATAGCTGTGGTTGCCTCAATATTGCTTGGGGCTTTAAGTTATTCAAAAATAGAAAATAGGTTTCGAGGTGGAGGTAACAGTAACGCCAGTGGTTTCAAAACTATCTCGGCAGCCATGGTTCTAACGCTCGTGCTTCCCTTGTGCCTTTTCACATCAATGGATATAGGCAAAAAAGCGCAATATTGGGGACTAGATAGAAATATTCAGCAACCGACTTATGCCGGCGAATTAGATCCTAATTGTGATAGGGATTCAGCAATCGGTCCGCCATGTGTTTATACAACTAATGGCGCAACCAAGACGGTACTTTTAATAGGTGACTCACATGCCGGTCATATTTCACAGGCGGTTGTTGATGCCGCGAAGAGCGCAAATTGGAATGCTGTAGTTTGGACTCATAGCGGTTGCCATATCCAGTTTAAACGAAGTATTCCTGAACAAGTTTCAGACAACTGTATTGATATTAACAATTCGATGAAAAAATGGGTTGAGGAGAATAAGCCTTACGCGATTATTGTTTCTCAGTTTGTACATTCTGATTCATCTCAAAATGATTTAAGAGATGCCCTCACGACTCTCCGATCGATAGTTCCAAACATATTACTTATTGAGAATAATCCTATTTTCCCGGATGAGAAGGATTTTATGATTTCGCGACCAATAGTTATGCCTGCATATAAACCACCAAAGAGTTTTCAGCAATCAATAATGCAAACAGTGGATAAGAATGCTTCTGACTTATTAGCTAACTGGGCAAGAGGCAATGGAATATTTACCATAAGTTTTGATTCACTTTTTTGTGAAAAGGGAGTTTGTAGTAGATACTCTGATAAAGGGTGGTTGTATCTCAATGATGATCACTTCTCCGTTGTTGGGGCAGAACTTACGATTCCTCAAATAAGTTCATTCCTAAAACAGTTTTAGTACGCCCTTAACTACACCCGAACCCGGACATGCAACGGGTTGCTTTCTGCGCTTAAATTAGTTATTTCGATTCCTGACCACTCTCTATCAGCAAAATATAGAGAGTGGTCAGGAATCATTAATTTAGAGGGTAGTAACGGGTATAGATACGGAGATGGTTAAGGACAGGGAGAGTATGGAATCTATTTGGCAATATAAGAAATGCATTTATAGTTATTAGTAACAGAGATGATCAAATTTGATGATTTCGTATTTATAAGTTGGTAGAGGCTAGCAATAGTCCCTCTAATCGGCACCAATTAAAAAGGATTTGCGTCACCTAAGTAACTAGGGAATGATAGGCTCAGGAAAATTTAACAGCATGAGCCCGTAGTTCAGTTGGTAGAGCAAAAGACTTTTAATCCGTGGGTCGTCGGTTCGATCCCGACAGGGCCCACTTGTATCTGAGCCTGAAAATCGCTTTTTTGAAATTCGATATCCATTCAAGTCGTTCTGTAAAATTTCTTAATAGCTTCACATACACGGTTCACATCGTTTGCGCTCATGTGTGTGTGTAGAGGCAAAACAAGGTATCTAGATTCAACCGCATCCATATTTGGGAGATTAGTCCTCCGGCCGCCAAAAATTGCATAGCGATCATTTCGAAAGTGAACCTGTCCCGACTCTATGTCTTTTGTAAAAAGGAAATCTCTCAGCTCTTTGGCATCTGGAACCAAAACTGTGAACAACCAGGCCGCGTGATCATATGTTACGGGGGCACCAATAATTTCCAAGTTTTCAACCCCTTTAAGCCCCTGGATATAGGTAGACAACAGCTGTTTGCGGAGCTTCAAGGCCTCGTCAAATTCCTCAAGTGCCGCTAACCCCATGGCCGCAGCGATATCATTCATCTGGTATTTGAAACCAACTTCGTGGATATCGTTTTCCCAGATCCCATGGAATTTTGAATTTCTGTCAATCCCAAACCAACGAAGCCGTTTAGCCTCTTCCACTTTCGCGGAGTCTTTTATCATTAACATTCCACCGTCACCAGTTGTGATGTGCTTGATTGCCTGAAAAGAGAAAATCGTATAGTCGCTTATTGATCCGATTGGCCTGCCATTGTGCCTTGCACCAAGAGCATGAGCCGCATCTTCAATTAGGGGGATATCAAATTCTTGAGAAATTCTCACCAACTCATCAAGTTCAGCTGGTAATCCGCCGTAGTCCACGAAAACAATTGCCTTGGTTTTCTTGCTAATCAGTGAACGTACGTGAGCAGGGTCTATGTTTAGAGTAGAAGGCACAATATCTGCAAAAATTGGGGTAGCACCTATATATAAAGCAGGTAGGTTTGAGGCGGTACACGTAAAAACTGTGCATATAACTTCATCTTCAGATTTCACACCTGCTAGCAAATAGGCAAGATGAAGTGCGTCTGTTCCGGAGCCACAACTAATTGCAGTATGCCCCCCTCCAAAACTTGCTTCAAACTTCTTTTCGAATTCATCCACTCGAGGACCTTGGCCAATCCAACGAGATTCCAGGACTCCGGAAATATACTCGATAGCCTTCTTGGGAATATTTGGACGAAATAAGACGATTCGACCTTCGCCTTCCTCCATAACTGGAGCGACATTGATTTCTTTACGTGTCATTTCAACCACCCTTTCAAGTCAAGGATAACTTATCAAGCACCTCTGGCCGCAAACTCCGTCACTATCCCATCCAAGATTTCAATTTCATTTCGAATCTGACCCTTGCTCTTACTTCCAATATGAAAAAGACAGAATTTTCCATTAAACGCGTAAAAATCTGCCGCAGGAATAGCTTGCAGGACGATTTCTAGGTCGTTCGAATTCGAAACTTTATCTCTCCCCAATAACGAGGTGGAAGGCCACTTGGACTTGTCTATGATGTCACTGCCCACAAACTTGTGTAACATTCTTGGAAAATATCCTTGATTTCCAATCTGACGAGCTTCAATTAACCCTTGGGACAAGAAGTGCCACCCCAGATGACGATCAATATTGCTAAGGTCCAGATTGGATTCTAGATACTCAGATGGATTAAACCCAGGAATTTCGAAATTATCCTTAAGAATACTAGAGAACACCTTGTATTCAATATGATTCTTTTCAAGCAAGTTACCAATGCGCCAGCCCGTGTCTTTGGGGTTAATCTCAAATCTGCGGAGAAGGAAATTTATCTTCGCGCCAAGCACAAGATCAACAGGATTCGACCATTCAACTAGACCCATTTTTAACAAGATGTGCCGGATTCTTCTTGTAAGTTTCAGGGCCAACCCCTCTGAACTTTGGTATGCCGAAACTTGTTTCTCTACGTCATTGCTCCCTGCGCATAAGTCAATATCTAGCAGTGCAATTCTCTCGGTATCAAAAATACTGAAATATAACTGAGGTGTTTTCCATGCGTACTCTTTCGGGTACCAAGCAGGGTAGGGAACGCCAACGACTGAAATTTCAAAATCTCGCATTTCCTTTATACATTTGCTGATAAGATTCTTTTCAATAGCGTAACAATCTGGATCAAGAATGACTACATACCTTGAGGTAGGCGGGAATTCCTGAATCAACTTATTCATTAAAGCACCATGTTGGGATACAGGATCAAGTGCTTGTAAACCCTTGAAATTACTTTCTGAATACTCTTGAACGACAATATCCATATTAGGATACCGCTTAAATTCAGATAATTCCCCATGATAAATAGAATGGGCAACTTGGACTTGAAAGTTAATATCAACATTCAACCGAGCTAAGAGACTTAGATTCAAACTTAGATATTCCTGTCCGCCAGGTACGTTTCGCCCACCCATAAACAGGTTGGTGGGACCAACCACCACATATAATTGGACGGTGTCCACAAAAAAACCTCCAAGTACCCATTTCGAAATCAGATTAATCCGCAAGGACGACCTTCCGCAATTTTTGAAGATTAGAAATACTATCAGACAATCTTTACACGATTCTAGAGAGTTTAGCCTTACTGAATGTGAAATATGGTTCAAAAACAAGACTCAGGATTACTGGATGATAATCTCAGAATTTAAGATTATTGGATACTTTCGTTTTGAAATGGATTGCGACTGCCCGAACACAGGAATCATTGGAATGGACTTAGACCCCGTGATTCATGGCCGAGGCTATGCAAAGACTCTTTATCGTCAATTTTGCGAAGAAATAATTCCAAACTACGGCGCAACTCAACTCCGGTTAAGGGTACTCAAATCTAATGAGCGTGCATTTGTCCTATATCTAAGCATGGGAATGGCAATATCAGAGGAAACCCAAGTAGATTATGAAATGCAATCAAGTGTCGAGCTGCTGCTGGTCCGGCTAAATAAAGAGTTAAATGAATCCAGAAGGTAAAGTAGAAAGGTCAAAGATGCGAATTTTAGTTACGGGCGCCGCAGGATTCATAGGGTCAGAATTCCTAATCCAATTGACCAGTAACCAGAATTACAAAATTTCAGTTATAGATTCTCTCACTTATGCTGGAAGAATTAAGAATTTAGCTGAGGTCGAGCATAAAATTAAGTTCCAAAAATTAGACATTCGTAATCGGCAAAACCTTGAGGAGTTCTTTAAGAAGGGAAGTTTTGATAAAGTTGTGCATTTTGCTGCTGAGAGCCACGTAGATAATTCCATTGTAAATCCCAATATTTTCCTAGAAACAAATATATTTGGAACTCAAAACCTAATTGAAATGTCGGTGAAGTATGGTATTTTGGAATTTCTTCATGTATCTACTGACGAGGTGTACGGATCCTTGATGTCTGGTTTTGCAGGAGAAGATGCATCCTTCAATCCTGCGTCCGCATATTCGGCCTCAAAAGCCTCAGCCGAACATTTTGTAAATGCCGCCAAACACACTTTTAAGCTTAATATTAAAATTGTCCGCTGCTCAAACAATTATGGTCCGAGACAGTATCCAGAGAAATTGATTCCACACTTTATAAGTAAGATTAAACAGGGACAGAATGTGACGCTTTATGGTACTGGAAAGAATATTCGCGAATGGTTACATGTAAGCGATTGCGCGGCTGGGATTATTTTGGTTTTTGAGAGTGAAAAACAAAATGAAATTTATAACATTTCTTCTGGTCAATTTCATACAAATGTTGAAGTTGCTAATCTGATTTTGAATCACTTTGGACTTAACGAAGACAGAATATCGTTTATTGAAGACCGGAAAGGCCATGACTTTAGGTATGCAATTAGTAGTAAGAAGATAACCGATGAACTCGGCTGGGAACCAAAAATAGAATTTCGGCAAGGCCTAACCGACACTATTAATTGGTATTCCCGAAATGAGTGGGCTCTACAGAAGAATATGGACGCGTAGTGAATAATAAACAAACCTGCGGAATTGTTATGGCTGGCGGGAACGGAACTCGTTTGTGTCCTCTTACGAAGTCGGTGAACAAGCATCTTCTACCGGTCTATGACAAGCCAATGATTTTCTATCCGATATCAACTTTAATGATGGCAGGGATTAGAAGAATTGCAGTAGTAACTCGAGAAGTTGATAGACACCTCTACCAAAATTTGCTTGGCGACGGATCTCGGATTGGTGTTGAACTAAATTATGTGACTCAAGATGTGGCCCGTGGTGTACCAGACGCATATTTATTATGCGAAGAATTTATAGGAAATGACGACGTAGTATTAATACTCGGAGATAACATTTTTGTCGGACAGGGTTTAGGACAAGCTCTCGTGGACGCAAGGGAGCACAATGGAGCGCATATATTTGCTTTTCCAGTCACAAATCCAGAAGACTATGGAGTTATCACCCTGGATTCGTCTACTAACAGAGTCATTAGAATTGAAGAGAAACCTAAAAACAGTAAATCAAAACTTGCAGTACCTGGGCTCTATTTTACAGACAACCGAGCAATTGCTATCGCCAAAGAATTGAAACCTTCAGCAAGGGGTGAGATTGAAATTTCCGAAATTCTTACAAATTATCTCTTAAGGGATGCACTTTCGGTATCTGTATTTAGAAGGGGAATCGGGTGGATGGATGCTGGTTCCATTGATGCCCTATATTCCGCGAGTGAACTAGTTAGCGTTTTGCAGCGCAGACAAGGAATGCAGTTTGCGAACCTTGAGGAGATTGCTTGGAGAAATCAGTGGATAACCGATGGTGAACTCGTCTTCGCCGCAGACTTTTATCCAGGAACCAAGCATCAAAGCTACTTGAAGGGTTTACTCGAAGAGTGAATTACAACAAAGAAAATTTTGCAATAATCGCAGATAACCTGAGGATTGGCGGTGTCCAGAGGCTCTTAATTGATGAGGCATATCAGTTTCATGAATGGAATTGCACTCCACGAATTATTTCTCTTTCTTCAAGACTCCCAGGAGACCATTTACCCGACCTTGATATGGAATTCCCAAAATGTAAAAATTTGGAAATAACATACTTGGATCAAAACAAAATTAGTCAGCTCAAATTTTTTTTTAATTTAATGCGAAAGGATAATTCAACACAGATTTTTATTACTCACTCGACTACGGGAGCAGTAATGCTTAGGCTCAGTTCGCTCATCTCCTTTAAGAAGGTCTTAATAATTTTACAAATTCATCAATTAATCTCACTATCAGATAGAAGACAGCAACTAAAGCGAATCCTATACTCAATGTGTGCAAGTCACGTACTTTTCTCTTCTAAACAATTCCTGCTTGAATGGGAATCACTAATGAGTAAGAAAAAATGTCTTAGATTGATATACCGAAAGAGTTTAAAATTTGATCGAATGGGAGTCTATCTTCCAAGGTTGGCTAGTTCCGATTTTAGAAAGAGAAAATTATGCAATACCAATGTTCCTCATTTAATATTTCTCTCTCGAGTAACTACTTGGAAAGGTTTTGAGAAATTTAAGTCAATCACAAATCACCTTTCTTCATCGAAAATCCATACACTTGCCATGACAGCAAGTAATTATCGAAAAGATATTCTTAATCCGGATGAATTTAATACCGATCATTCACATGTGGTTTTCAATTCAAGCGTTACTTCTCTTCAATTAAATTTGGGGTCAGTTCATCTATATCCCAGCGATTATGGACCAAATATAAAGTATCCCCAATCTATCGGGATGAACGTGCTTGAGATGATTTCTCAGGGAATCCCGAGTCTTATTTCTAAAGAAGGATTTGAATCCTGGCCGGAGCTACGAGAATCGGAACTTGTGAAGGTTGTCGACTGGACGAATACCGATGAGGTTTTAAGGACAATTGACTCCTCAAGTAAGCTCTCCAGTGAGTCAAGAAAGAAAGAATTTGGAAACTTGTCAGGAGCCATATCGATCGAAAACCATTGCCGTAGATTGGTTAATTTAATGCAAGCATTTTCTCAATAGTCGGGGCAGAAGTGAAACCAATTCCCCGCCAAAGAAGAATATTTGAATCCTCATAGATAGAAGTCAAGCGCAAGTCTCGGGTTTTCCGATTAACACAGGGAGATACTTGTAAGTCACTTCTCGAATTATATTTTGCGATAAGTTCAAGCAATTCAAATTTAGTTACGGAGTTCCTAGGAACCAAATGCAAAGTATGGGGAACTTTAGGATTGCTTATAATCAGATATTCACAGACTTTTGCGAAGATTAAAGTTGTGACACCATTCCACCAATGATTCGTAAATCCAAAAATCTCGGCGCCTGCGGGCCTAGAAATGACCCATGAGAGTAGAGATTTAGTTTTTCCTGATAACTCGGCTCCAATAAATGAACAGCGAAGATTGATTTGGCTTTCGAACTTTGTTTCACTCAAAATTTTGGAAAGGGCATATAACGACCTCGGACATTTTGCTGAATTCTCAGAGTAACCTCCGCGACGGCCCGAGAAAACGCCATCAGTTTGTGGCTGGATGACCTTGATTCCTCGCACGTTTGCCGCTCGAGCAAGCTTTCGCGCAAAAAATGTATTGACTTGAAACATTTCAATGTAATTTCTGATTGTCCGCGCGCGATCTTGGGGAATGATCCCCAAGCAGTTCACGACATAATCTGGGGAAGTTTCATCAAGTAGTAATTCTAAGTTGTTTGAAATTGGATCGAACTTCAGGGTTGATTTCTCATCATTTCGTGAGGTAGTGATTAATTCAATCTGGTTATTCTCAGCCAGGATAGAACATACTTTGGATCCCAGTAACCCAGTGGAACCAAGCAACAGAACACGTCTCGTCACGATTACCTTAGATTTCTTGCATCAAGTTTCTGATTTCTGGTATTCCGTAAAGCATCTCAGAGAGCTCCACTGCAGAGAGTATTTTTGTTGTATTTGATGAATATTCCTCAAATGTAGAATCTAAATTAGGAACCTGAAGTTGCAATCTAGGAACTTGGAAATAGCTCGTAGTTTCCGAAGCCCTCGCTCTTTCTTCTGCGGTAAGCAAAGATTCATGGATTTTTTCTCCTGGCCTTACCCCAACATAATTTCGTTTAATTTTTCGCTTTGTCAATATTTCGAGAGCTTCAACGAGAGTTTCCACTGTCGACGCGGGGGCCTTCTGTACGAATAAATCTCCTGAATTACCGTTTTCAAGTGCAAAGAGAACCAAATCCACAGATTCCCTTAGCGACATCATAAATCTTGTCATACTGCCATCCGTTATGTTTACAGAACCACTATCCCGAACCGATTTCAAGAACCCAGGAATAACAGAACCTCTTGATCCAATCACATTCCCATAACGTGTAATTATCGGACAAGTTGAAGAGCCATGATGTTCCCCTCGCACCAACTTCTCCATCATGGCTTTTGACATACCCATTGCGTTAATGGGATGTACGGCTTTGTCGGTACTTAGAAATACTGCCTTCTTCACTCCAGCTGCTTCTAGATTCGAGATTATATTTTGACTTCCAGAAACATTTGTTTGGACAAACTCCCAAGGAAACGATTCTCCTGCAGGCACTTGTTTTAAGGCGGCAGCATGAAAGACAAAATCTACTCCTTGAAGGACCGTTCTCACGGTATGTTCATTTCTTACGTCCCCGAGGACTAGTCTTAATCGAGAATCTGGGAATTCCTCACGCATGAAATGTTGCTTAGCCTCATCTCGGCTAAGAACTACAATCTTTGCAACGTCGGTCCTAAGTAAGTGTTCAACCAAAGTCTTGCCAAAAGAACCGGTCCCGCCGGTAATAAGAAAAGTCTGACCTGAGAACATCATGCTCCTAATTAATTCAATCCTTCCGATAGCCTACCACTCAAGGCTTTGAAGGATTCAGAAGAAGGGTGAACATGACAGTCAACTTGGCGAATTTGCAAGTCGTAATCTTTTCAAGAAACCGACATAAGCAACTAATCGAGAGCCTTCGCTACTGGGACCAGTGTGGTATTAAAACACTCGTACTACATAACACTCAAGATCCACTCGATTCAATTGATATCCCATCAACAACCGAATACTTAGTCCATGAAGGTCCTTTTGCAGAGCGATGCGAAATTGCAAGCCATAACCTCAAATTCAAATTTTTTATCATCGCTTCCGATGATGAGCGCTATTTGCCTACCGCTCTTTCAAAGATGGTGCGGCAACTAGAGGATTCTCCCGAGCTTGCCTCAGTAGGAGGGCAAGCGATAGGAATCATGACTCACGGATTACGATATCGTACAACTCTGGCTTACAGATCTCAAATACGATATCAAAACTCTGCATCTGACTTACAGACAAGATTTGATTTTCATTACGAAAGTGGCCAAAACTATAGCGGTGCGATGTATCGAGTATTCAGGAGAGACCAATTCAGGAGCTTCTTACTATTGGTCTCTAAGTTCTCAAATATCAGCACCCCATACATTTTCGAAGTCACTGCTGAACTTTTCTGGACACTTATTGGACCCTCCAAGTATGTAGACGAAGTATTTTGGGTCAGGAATTGGGTAGTTCCGCCAATCCAAACAGGCGACTGGGATCGAAAACAATATTTTTACGAATGGTCTCAGAATCCGAAGCTTGAAAAGGAATTTGAATCCTGGAAACAAATGGTTATCGAAGAAATGGAACCTCTTCAGAGTAATGCAGATATTTTTACAAAAATCGTATTTCATAGAATGAAAATAGAGCAGAATGAACAAACGAGAAATCAAGAATTTATAAAGCAGAAAAATCTAAAAATTGAGAAGTTGACGAGAGCAGCAGCCTCTTTTTTCCGCCCAAAATATCAAACCAATGAATTGTATTCGGAGTTGCGCAGATATGGCGTGGTTGTCAGACATGACGAGCTAATGTTAGCCCTTACCTCAATGACGACCTAAATACACTTTAATTTGTTTTACCAGACCATACAGGGTGCTATTATTCCAAATCAGGCGCCTTGCTTGTCTGATTAGAAAGAATCTATTCACATTATATGTGTTCCAATGCGAGTTCACAAAATCTGGATTAATAAAAATCTTGTAACCGTCTTGCCTCATCCTCAAATGCAAATCCACATGTTCGCTATCTCTACTCTCAGTATTAAGTTTTGAATAATCAAATTTAAGAAAAACAAAGGATTTATAAATTGCAAGTCCGCCGAATCCAGAGTCGACAGCAACCCATGAAGAACCTCTTGGAATTCGCTTCATCTTAGCGTAGATGGCATTTCTCTTGATCGAATCTTCTAGCAAAACCAATTTTAATCGATTGAGAAAAATAGATTTAGGAAATTCGGACTTTTTGATTCTTGTGCGCGCAACTTCAACATCTTCAAAATAATTTCCAGGTTGCCAATCGGACTCCCGAAGGGCGAAAATATCGTAATATCCTCCCGTTTGATTAGAGATGCAACAGTCCCAATCAAGTCTTGTGAAGCAGCTTTTCACAGCGCTGTCATTTAACGCTCCATTCATGCCATCTAGATCAGCAACAACTATGTAATCCCACTTATGCATCTCAAACTGGTCTCGAATGTATTTAACATACTGATTTCTACAGAATCGAATTCGTTCGACTCTATCGGGAATCGAATTCTTTAAATCCCCGAAACTAATGAAGTCAAAGTGCTTGTTCGAAATAGATAAGTCATGCAAAGCCACAAGGGTCTCATCGCTTGAGTCAGACTCTACTAAGTAAGAGAAAATTTCAAAATCATCCGAGAAGGCATTTCTAACACAAGCGAAATCGGCGCGAAGACTCTCGGATACGTTTGAGACAGTTCCGACAATGAGGACTCGGCCCCCGAAACTTGCATCGCCGTTACGTGTTTTGCCCATGGGAGTAACCTTACAAATAGTGCGAGCACATTCACAAGCAATCTGAATGAGTCTGTAAAGATTATCCGAATCCACTCACTTGAAAAGGACGGGCAGGGAGGTATCTCAATGTAAACTTATTGGATGTCAGTCAATAACACAGCAAAGTTAGAATTTAGAGACTTAACATCTTGTGGGGCTTGCCAATCGATGAATTTAGAGCTAACTCATGATTTTGGAATTGTCCCCCTTGCTGGATATTTTCCGAAACCGGAGGATAGTCAAATTGACTTGATACCTATGAAATTGCTTTTTTGCAAAGAATGCACACTCCATCAAATCTCACCCAATATTTCAGACGAGTATCTTTTCAAAGATTATAGGTATATCTCTTCCATAGGGATGCAAAAACACTTCGACAAGCTAGCGAATTGGTTTATTGAGACATACAATCCAAATAAATCAGCAAAGATCCTTGAATTTGGATGCAATGATGGACCTTTACTTTCAGCACTTACCAACAGAGGCTTTAGTCCTGTTGGGGTTGACCCGGCATCAAATATAGTTCACCGAGCAAGTAAAAAAGGCCTCCAGGTAATCAACGACTTTTTCAGCCTAGGTGCTGTACGTCGATATAAGCAATTACAAGATTTGGAATACATTTTTTCCTCAAATTCATTCGCACACATTTCCGAGATATCTTCAATAGCTGAGGCAGTTTCAGTGGCGTTGGCTCCGAATGGAAAATTCATTGTTGAAGTGCAGAGCCTAGTAGCACTCCTTGAAACATCCGCATTCGATTTTGTTTATCATGAGCATAAGTATTATTACACTCTTGAGAGCATTACAAGATTGATGATGAGATTCAACCTTTATTTGGAAGTGGCGAGTTTGATTCCTACGCATGGCGGTTCGTATCGGCTTGTATTTGGAAAATCTCAAACAGTGCAAGGTCTAGATACTAGAAAACTTATCTCCCAGGAAGAGTCCTTCTTAATCAACTCTAATAATATTCATTCAGCTATTTTGAAGTATGAAGCTGAACTTGAAAAGCTAGATAGTCTTATTGAAACCTTACACGCTGAAGGTAATCGGATACTCGCCTTCGGAGCATCTGGTCGCGCAAACATGTTGCTTGGCAAGTTACCGCGGTCTCGTGCATTAATCGAAAAAGTTATCGATGAATCTCCTGAGAGATTTGGACGCCTAATGGCCCAGAATCAAAATCCTATCGAGTCTCTTTCGGGAATAGACTTTACTGAATACACGACAATCGTGCTTCTTGCATGGAACTACTCAGACGCAATTATTAAGAAACTAGAAAATACAGACTTAGATTACTTAATCCCATTGCCTCAGCTGAAAAGAATTGCTTCTAAACATCGTAAAGGTGGACGTGCTTAAAATCGTTTTTCAATAATCCAGCCATCTCTCTTCTATTGCAGGCTGGGATAGATGATTGCCTATCAAAGACTACAGATCTGATACCTGCGATCCAAAACGAAACTTTGGAAGAAGAACCAAGGAAATATGCTGCTTGAATCGCGCATGTGAATACAGTGATCATGTCTACGTCTGGGGCATTCATATTCTGAAGTCCATAGGGGTCTAATAATTCAAGAGCACAAGAAGGCGAATCTGAGAATATCTCAGTTCTAGAAAAACTAGAAACTTTATTAAGTCGCCCTAGTTCCTTTAGGACAGTTTCTGGAGCAATCGGACTCTTGTTTTCTAAATGTAGTAAATCACCTAGCCGATAGCGAATGGAGCACATTCCATCTTTATTTTCTTTACTCTGAGAAGCTTTCTCAAGTCTGTCATTCAACGTTTCCAAGAATTCTTGGTTGATGGTTCTGTAAGAGTAATGTCCTCGAATCGATCGAGTTCAGAACCTAATTCTCTTCAACGAAACGTCATAATTGCATGATTGCACTATACCTAACAGAAATACTAGTCGCTTCAGAAACGGCGAGAATTTTGTTAGCAAATTCCGAAACCCCGGATCACCAACTACTTTTGCTGTTGAAAAATCATCCATATAGTTAAACGAAATCTCGGGGAAAAGATCAACAACTTCGGGGAGTCTTCGAGTAACGCCCCCCGTGTGCAGAATAATTGCAATCCTTCTTTTTGGGCTGCCCTTTTGTATGTCTTTTAGTAAAGCAACAGCAAATAGCTGGGAGCCTAATCCCCCCACACATGGATTTTCAGTTCCGAAGTGAGCACCCTTATGCTCTAAGTATAGTTTGATTATTCGACTAAACTACAAACATGGATGGTCCTCACGAGCAACAAATTAGCATCGGTTTTTTAGTTTTGTTGGTTCGAACTATTCTCGCTCAAGCAAAACTAGGGCTAGATATCTCAACTGAGGTAATTGCTGCCTATGAGGGCGTAAAGACAAAAATTGATTTAGGCAGTATTGAAAGACGTGAAGCAGAGTTAAAGCATGATGTGAAAGCGCGCATAGAAGAGTTCAACGCTCCGGCAGGCCATCAGAGGATTCATCTAGGACTAACGAGTCGAGATGTCACAGAAAATATCGAGGGCTGGCAAATAAAGAGATCCCTAGAACTCACTCTCTCACCTGGCGTCCCTAACGGGATTTGAACCCGTGTTACCGCCGTGAAAGGGCGATGTCCTAGGCCCCTGGACGATGGGGACTAGAGGAGAAGGAATCTTAGCGTGAATTTTGGATTGACTTTCAGGCAGTAGGCTATGGACCACGCGCCTAAAATTCTGTTGCAGATGCGCTTTTTGGGGCCTTTAGCTCAGTCGGTAGAGCAACGGACTTTTAATCCGTGGGTCGTCGGTTCGATCCCGACAGGGCCCACCGAGCACGACAAACCCCGCCAATGACGCTAAGTCATTTAGAGTTACTCCGTGAGAAACAGTGGTGGAATTCTGTCAAAAATCGTAATTGTAGGGACCCCTATTCTGGCGACACTTGCCATCGCACCAGGCCTGACCTATGACCCGATTAATCTACCTAAAGCTCTGGTTGTTATTACAGGCGCTTCGTTTCTGTTGACCTCATTGATTGTAAATTTTTCAAAATTGTTTCAGATCAACAAACTTCTTCCTTTTTTTGCGATAATTTTCATTTGCCCACTTTTATTTTCACTTGTGGTTAATGACGCACCAACTTCTCAACAGTTATGGGGAGTGTGGGGGAGATCTACAGGGGTTTTGACGTACTTAGCATTCACAATTTTTCTATTGGCCTCCGCAATTGAAGGAGAAAAAAAAGATCAAATTTCACTTAGGCGTGGCTTTGAAAGGCTTTCATATTTTATTTCCATTTACACCTTAGCGCAGGCGGGAGAGATTGACCCGATAAATTGGTCTCAGAAGTTGATGGTTGCCACCCTTGGAAACATAAATTTCATGTCTAGTTTTTTGGGTCTGGCGACGATTTCAATGCTATCTCGTATTATTATCGAAAAACTCTCAGTAACATCAAAATTATTTTTTGGATTATTTGCTGCGCTTAATTTGTTTTTAATTTGGATTTCGGGATCTATTCAAGGAATTGCAGTTGTCGCAGCGGGCTTGAGTATCTTGATTATGCTTAAAGCTCGTAAAGAGAGGGGATTGTGGGCTTCTATCGCTTGGATCTCGTCAGTAACCCCGTTTGGTATCCTAATTTTGCTGGGAACAGCCGGAGTTGGTCCCTTAAATGCACTTAAGCAAGAGACCGTAATTTTCCGCATAGATTATTGGTTAGCTGGAGTAAGAATGGCCAAGGAGAATTGGCTAAACGGTGTTGGCGTGGATTCTTATGGAGATTTTTACGAGCAATACCGTGACCTTGCTGCCGTCGAAAGGACAGGGCCGCAGCGCGTCACAAATACAGCGCATAATATTTTTCTTGATGTGTCATCGGGGGCAGGCATATTTGCAGGAGTGGCATTTGTTGCAATCTTTCTCATTGTCTTGGGTTCAGTTGTTCAGATGACACGCTCCGCCAAATTCACCGACACAGATGCAGCATTTGCTGGAATGTTTTTTGGTTTCTTAGTTTTTGCCATGATAAGCATTAATCAGATTGGAGTTGGCATATGGGGATTTGTATTCATGGGATCCCTTATAGGGTCCTCTGCCAGACAAAAAATAGGTGTAAAACGAAGCGAGATAGAGAACTCTCAGGCACGTACCTCAAGTTCGAATGCCTCTAAAGTTCCTGACAGTCGAACTAACACATCTTTTATACTTTCAATGATTTTAGGTATGACAGTTTTCATCGTAGGGCTCCAACCGGTTATCACTGATGCAAAAATGCTCCGCGCTGTCCAAAATAGTGATTTTCAGGCTATGAAAGAGTCAGTTTCTAGATCGACAGCCACTGCATTCCACAAAAGTAAATTTCAGACTCTCCTAGTTCAAGGAGGTAGAGAATCAGAGGCCCTGAACTTCGCCCGAGGAGACGTAGCGCGATATCCGAGAAGTGAAACTTCTCTACGAATAGTGGCTTTCAGCGAAACTGCTTTGAAGAGCGAACGAGTCAGGGCAGCTGAACTACTAAAGGCTCGAGATCCATTCAATTATGAGCTCCAACGCATTCTTGATGAAATGCTCGAGACTCTCCAAAAATAGGATTTGTACCTTTTGTCCCATATTCGAGACAAATTCACATCTGATTCGTAGAGGTGAGTAGAGGCGGCGACGGTCGACTTTGTAAGACAAACCGGTATAGAAATAAGGGGCCTTAAAAAGTGTCACTACGTAAGAAATCTGCCTCCGCAGGTCTGAAGGTCTGGACTGTCGCGGAACTTGGTGCTTTTTACACAGAGCACCGTAGTGAGCTCATCGCCCATGCCACTCGTATCCTGAAAGATAGAGCTAAGGCTGAAGAAGTAATCCAAGATGCCCTGATCAAGGTCATGCTCGCCGCCCCTGAGCTTGAATCAACTGATCACGCACTTGGCTATATGCATAGAACAATCGAGAACCTCTGTATCGATATCTTCCGTATCGAAGGTCGTCGTCCAAACCTTGTGGTTTTAGATGATGCCTCAGCAGAGCTTGAATCAACTTGGATCGATAATGAAGATCATGTCGATGTAATTGCTGCCGCAGATGATGCAGCCATCGTCAGACAAGCTCTAGCAATGCTCTCACCTGCAGAGCGAGCAGCTCTTGTAATGTGGGAGATGGAAGGCAGATCAACTTCAGAAATCGCTACAGAGCTTGGAATTAAAGAATCTGCTGTTAGACATACCGTTTCGCGTGCGAGAGCATCTCTACGTAAGGTAATGAGCGAGCTAATTGTTGACAGTGAGCGCGGTTTGACTGCCCTTGACATGCTTTCAACGACTTATAAAAAGGCAGCGAGCGTTGCTAAGAAATCAAGTAAAGCTGCCCTTTCTCTAATTTTAGTTTTCTTTGCCTTTCTTGGATTTAATGCAATGCCAACAGATAGTGACCTTCCAGATATAGCGGCTCAGGAGAGCGTTTCTTCAATTGAAGCTACAAGTGAAGTTCAAGGAGAAGAAGCTGCTGTTGAAGCCTCAGCTACTCCTGTGATTACCCCAGCTGCAATTGCTAAAGCGCAAGCTGCTGTTGAAAATGCCAAAGCAACTCAGTTTAACTTTGCCGGCCTTGATAAGGCTGGAATCCCAACAGGATTTAGCGTTACTGATTCAACTGGCTCTCTTGGATCTCTCTACAGAACTAGCCGCCAGCCAGTTCTCTCAGAAACCGAGCTGATCATCTCTCAGATCGTCAAGACTGATTCTGGGGCTGCCAATATCTTTATTAACCAGCAGCTGGTAAGTGACTCCACAGGCTTTTCATACCTCCCCTCCCTCTCCTATGGCAGGGATGGAGCCTGGGTTCCTCTAAATTCCACCCTTACTATGCTCAATTCTGAGCGTCTTATAAGTGGCGATTACCTAGTCACGGCCATTATTCAAGTACAATCTGAGGTTGATTCATCAATTGTGATCCCAGCAACCGCCTTTGGTCGGGATCTCCTTGTGGCTCCAAAGCAGGTCATAACCCGCTTGGTGCTAAACCCAGGAAAAACTGAGATCTTATCGCAAGCGATCTATGTAGTTGAAAAAGGAGCTAAGTAAGTGAGCTCTTATTTTAAGTTTCTCCGCCGCGTCCGGATACACGGCAGAGAATGTGGTGCAGTAGCACGTGCATTGCGCCACAAGATAGAGGCAAACCCTCTATCAGCCGCAGATAAGAAAGTCTTATCTACGACAAATGAAAGGAAAGTAATGTCAAATTCGACATTCTTTAAGCGTATTGCTTTAACAGCAATTGCTGCGCTGGGCTTCGGAATGCTTTCCGTTGCTTCATCAAATGCAACTGTTACGTCACATACGTTAACGATTGATGCTGCAACAGATGAAATCGAAATTGGCGAAACAGCAACAGCTGTTTTGACTCATAATTTCGTCAACCTTGGAAGTGTCTACGACTCTGTGACAGTCCAAGCGGTTATCACTTCATCAAATGCAGGCACCGCTGGAACTATCAAGATGAATATCACTGATAGTTACACAAGCATTGCAAATGACGGATCTCTTGCAAATTCACCAAAATATTTGGTTCTTCCTTTGAATGGCCGAGATGGTGGAAGTTTTGAAACAGACTCCGTGATTGTCGGAACTCATGCAGGAACAACTGGCGTTGGCGCTGGAGCACTATCATCCAAGCTTCAGTCAACAGGCGTTGCAGTAGATTCCTTTACTGTTGGATTTACTCAGTCAGCTAACAGAAATATTGGAACTCAAGCAACTCTTCGTCTTGTTGCTCCATCGGTAGCTGGTACTTACACAGTTTCTATTTTCACTCTAGCAAGCAATGGTGGCGCAGCAGCAACCTCTGCCACACCATCAGCTACTTGGACAGTTACTGTCACAGCTGTTGCGACAACTGCAGCAACTTCAGCATCCTCCGTAACGCTTCGTAACGGAAATGCAAGTGCTGCGGTAGGAACTTACTTTGGTGGAACTGCAGAAGGCACAGATAGCCAGACACTGGCTTCACGTGTCACATCTACAACTTCTACTTCACCTACTTTCCAGCTTTATGTAAAGCAGAAAGATGGAACTGCTACTAATACAGCCCAAGAGTCATACACTGTTCAAGTAACTGGAGAGGCATTCGTAACGAAAGCAACTGCAGATGCAACTGGTGAATACAGTGATTCCACAGCTAAGAGACCTACGTACTCAGGTACCAATGGCGTAACAGGAACTAAGTACTTAAGAATGGGTACCCCAGTCGCTGACTCGGCAACCATTGTTAACGTATGGTCAACTGGAACGACTGGAACTGCAACCATCACCGTTACATCTGATGGTGGAGTTGTACTAGGCACCAAGACTGTAACTTTCCATGGTCCTGCTACTGCCTTGGCAGTAACAACTACTACAAAGAAGGTCCTACAAGCTGGTAGTGCAACTGCGATTACCTCTGTTCTCTCTGTAACAGCAACTGATGCCGCAGGAAACAAAGTGACTGGCGTAAGCCCAGCAATCGTTTCCTCTAACCTCAGCGCTGTTTCAACAGGATCTTGTACTGATAATTCTTCAAGCTCAGTAACTGATGGTGTTTACTCATGTTCAGTTAATCCAGTAGTGACTTCTACTTCTGGAATGGCTGCAACTCTCACCATTCGTATTCCAGATCCAGCAGACACAACTGCAACAGCCGCTGATGGTCCATACCTAAGCGCTACCTATGATGTAACAATGGGTGGAGCTGTTAGCACATTCGTTCTAACAACAGATAAAGCTACTTACGAACCAGGTTCCGCAATGGTCGTAACAGCAACTGCTAAGGACTCATCAGGTAATACACCTTATGATGGTCAAGCTGGCCCAACCTTGCGTGCAAATAAGCAACTAGGTGGTACTGCAGCAGGAACAACTATCACAATGAACGATTACTATGATGGTGTTTCTACATCACAGACACGTTCATCTGTTGTACGCACAATGAGTGCAGCTACAACTCTTTATGCACCAGCGGCTTCTGGAGCCTTCACTGTCTCTGGCCTTGATGGTCAAACAACTGCTACAGAGGTAAAAGTCACCGCAACTGTTGGTGACGATGGAGCAACCGCTGCTGCGAATGCTGCTAGCGATGCTGCTGCTGAAGCAATCGATGCTGCTAATGCCGCTACCGATGCTGCAAACCTTGCTGCTGAAGCTGCTGACGCAGCAACAGTTGCCGCTGAAGAGGCACGTGATGCCGCTGATGCTGCAACCGCTGCTGTTGAAGCTCTAGCAACTGAGGTTGCAACTCTGATGGCTGCCCTAAAGGCACAAATCACAACTCTTGCCAACACAGTTGCCAAGATTGCTAAGAAGGTCAAGGCATAAAGCCTTAACTCTCTTCGATTCGAAGCCCGGTCCTCCAAGGGGGGGCCGGGCTTCGGTCTATTCAGAGACTATGATTATGCAAATGCGTGTGGCGATAATTGGTCAAGGATATGTTGGGCTCACAATTACCTCAGGAGCTATTGGGGCAGGCTTTGAAGTTCTTGGCATTGATAAGAACGAACGCGTTGTTGAAGGGCTAAATTCCGGGAAGTCACATATCGAAGGTATCTCTGATGCACAGCTAGCTAGCGCAATTTCTTTGGGAAGGTTCAGGGCTAGTAGTGACTTTGCCGAAATCGCCAACTCTGAGATTGTTGTGATCGCAGTTCCCACACCCTTGAGCAAATCTGGAGAGCCAGATTTAGCTCTTTTGGAAAGCGCCTCTGATTCTATTGCCCCTTTTCTGACCGAAGAAACCCTAGTAGTGAATGAATCAACATCATATGCAGGAACTCTTAGAAATGTGATTGCATCTCGAGTCAAAGCGCTAAATCCAAAGGTAAAATATTTTGCCGTTTCACCTGAAAGAGTCGATCCTGGCAATAAGTCATTTGGTGTGAAAAATACCCCACGGTTAGTTGGTGGGATTACTGACGAAGCAGCTAATCGCGCAGTTTCATTCTACTCTTCATTCTGTGATCACGTAATTAAAGTCTCATCTCCTGAGGTTGCTGAATCGGCAAAGTTACTTGAAAATTCCTTTAGATTTATCAATATTGGATTTATTAATGAATTCGCTCAATTGATGAATACCATGGGAATTCCGGTGTCAGAGGTTATCGGTGCTGCTGGAACTAAGCCTTATGGTTTTATGCCATTTTTCCCAAATGTTGGTATTGGAGGACATTGCATTCCAGTAGATCCACTTTATCTCCAAAAGAACGCGCATGATCATGGGGTTATGAGTAAATATATAAAGCTCTCTGAAACGCTAAATCATGAGATGCCCAAGTATTGTGTGCGGCGCTTAGAGGAGCTTTATGGAAGTTTAAAAGGAAAGCACCTTCTAGTAGTTGGGGTTTCATATAAGCCAGATATTTCAGATACTAGAGAGAGTCCAGCTGAATCTGTGATTCAAGAACTTGAGCAGAGGGGAGCAGAGGTCTCCTGGCACGATCCTCTAGTAGAAAGATTTAATGGACAGAGTTCAGCCTCGATAAGTGGAGATTACGACTTGGCGCTAGTTTTAGTTAAACATCAGCTACTTGATATGAGCTCTTGGACTAATAAGCCAATATATTGCGTTAACTCAGTTGACTCAGAGCCAGAATGGATTCCAATTCTCGGTAGTAGCAAAAGAAAGTAAGGACTATGAAAGTCCTTCATGTAATTGCCAGGATGAATGTAGGAGGCACTGCCACTTATATTTTTAATCTTTTAGAGGGTTTAGAGAACTCTAAGGTAGAGGCGAAGTTGATAATTGGAAACGTGCCGATCAACGAAAAGGAAGATTCTCGTGTCGAGCAACTTAACTACCAAAGAATTCCAGGTCTATCTAGAGCTATTGCGCCTATAAGAGACCTACTGGCTCGCAGAAAATTGTGGGAGATAGTTGAGGACTATCAACCTGATCTGATTCATTGCCATACTTTCAAGGCAGGAGTGCTAGTGCGTAGCAAGAAAACATCTATTCCAATTATCCACACATTCCATGGCCATCACCTCTATGACCCAGATTATGGAAAATTTGCCAGGTTTGCACTAAATGCTATTGAAAGAATACTTGCGAAGCGTAGTAAGAAGATTCTTACAATTGGTTCAAGGGTTGGTAAGGAGCTACTTGATGTTGGAATTGGGAATAAGTCTCAATATCAATCAATAGCTCCAGGCGTTCGAGTACCAAAACTCTCTGATCGTTCTAAAATCGTTGAGAGATTCTCTCTAAATCCAGATTGTTTAAATGTTCTCTGGATGGGGCGCTTAACTCGAGTAAAACGTCCAGATCGAGTAATCGAACTTGCCAAGCGCTATCCCGAAGTCAATTTCATTATTGCCGGAGATGGCGAGCTAGGGCAAGAGCTCGAGGCAATGTCTCCGGATAACGTTTACTTCCTTGGAGTGCAGAACTCTGATGAGATGTTTAGCCTTGCAGAAGTCGTCCTTTTAACCTCAGATAGTGAAGGGATGCCTCTGACCTTGATTGAAGGTCAAATGGCAGGAGTTCCAGCGATAGCCACGGATGTGGGCTCAGTTTCAGAAATTGTGGAAAATGAAGTAACGGGGTTTGTTACCTCAACTCAGATTGATCAGATTGCTTCAAGTTTAGGGCGGCTAATAGATGACAGTATGCTCCGCAGTATTATGGCAAAGAATGCAAAAGAACGTGCTCTAGATCGCTTCTCTATTGAGAAGATGGTCGAGTCCCATATTCAGGTCTATAAGCAGGCCCTTAAGTGAAAATCCTATTAACAGGCGGGGCAGGATTTATTGGCTCTCATTTAGCGGAAAAACTTCTCAAAGATGACCATGAGGTAGTTGCCATTGATGATCTCTCAACAGGGGCTGCTTCAAATATTAAATCAGTGAGCACCTCTACAAGTTTCTCATTTGTCGAGGGAAGTATTTTAAATTCTGAATTAATTAATGAACTTGTTGAAAATAGTGATGGAGTAATTCATTTAGGCGCAGCTCTTGGCGTAAAGAGGATTCTAGACTTTCCATACACCTCATTTATAGCAAATACCCAAGGAACTGAGAATGTTATCCTTGCTGCTTCTAAATTCAAAAAACGTGTCTTTATCGCATCAACTTCTGAAATTTATGGCAAGAATCCAGAGCAACCACTAACAGAGGAATCTGATCGAGTAATTGGCTCTCCTCAACTTCTGCGATGGGCCTACTCAGAGGCAAAAGCTATTGATGAATCACTTGCCCAAATGTTCTATCAATCCCATGGCCTTGAGTATGTAGTGGGAAGATTTTTCAACACTGTTGGGCCAAGACAGAGCGGGATGTATGGGATGGTATTACCAAGATTTGTCTCTGCTGCAATAAAAAATGAAACTCTCGAGGTCCATGGAGATGGCTCACAGAGTAGAACTTTTTGCCATGTTCTTGACTCTATTGATGCTGTTTCAAGACTCTTCTTTAGTGAAAAGGCAGTGGGGCAAGCCTTCAATATTGGTGGAGAGGGTGAAATCTCCATTAAAGATCTTGCATATAAAGTAATTGAGATGACTGGCTCTAAGTCTGAGATTAAGTATGTGCCCTATAACAGCGCTTATCCTCAAGGTTTTGAAGAGATGATGCGAAGGGTTCCAGATACCTCTAAATTGAGAACCTATACTGGCTGGAGTCCAAAGCGAAACCTTGATGAGATCATCAAAAATATTGAGAGCTCACTTAGGGCTAAGTAAGCGCTTGATAGCAGCCTGCCTGCTACTTGCCCTTACTTCAACCCTATTTAGCGCCCCTGCCTCATATGCAGTTGATTCCAGAGTCATTGATGTAGTCACTGTCACTTGGGATAGAGCAGCTCCTCTTCCTGGAAGCGTTACAGATATTCAAAATCAGATTGAAACTGATGTTAAGCCAAGATGGAGAGAGCTAACCACTATCTCAGGTGATCCAGCAGATAGAAGAATTGAATTTAACTTTGGTCGCTCTCTTGCTACTCCACTAGTTTCAACCATTCCACTGCCCTGCGAAAGAGTAGTAACGGCATGGAGTGATGTAGTTCGGGAGGAGACCTACAGAAGACTTGGTATAGCTGATAGTAGCTCTAGGTATTTGGTGATAGTTGCTCCAGATAATGGTTGTATCTGGTCTGGACTTGCCAATATCGGTAGTGCTAGTAATGCTGGTGGAACTCTTGTGCTCCATAACACCATCAAAGGATTTGTGATCGCTCATGAGTTAGGGCACTTACTTGGCCTTGGCCATTCCAATTTAATTCGCTGTCCTAGTTCATCTCCAGATGGAAGTTGGAGTAGTTGTAGGGCAGTTGAATATGGTGGAAGTATCGATTTAATGAGTAATGTCGATGTTTCAACTCCTCTTTCA
>Ga0315902_10003166_pt1 | contig 24861 bp, 20 predicted proteins | sample LakEriMetagenome_9_FD_203523 | JGI IMG/M metagenome (GOLD analysis project Ga0315902, IMG submission 203523) | Freshwater fungal communities from buoy surface, Lake Erie, Ohio, United States - Buoy 12 MA117 | ecosystem: Environmental > Aquatic > Freshwater > Lake > Lake biofilm | place: USA... | reverse complement strand
GCAGCAACCGCGTTCCTTCGGAAACACATCCTGCGTCTCCGATCACGCCCCATCAAACTGTCGCCAGAGCCCCCAATCTGTCAAGCCGAATGCAGTGGCTCACACCGGATTCCCATCGATTGGATCCAACGTTTCAAGTTGGAACTTCACCAGTTTCACCAACTGTTGAATGCTATCCTTCCGACCGGTGCGGCTCGGCAATCCCAGCCATACCGAAGTACCACACCGACCACGAACGGGTGGAACCTAAGATGGTACGAGTTCCGAACGATGGAAATCACCGCCACCACCGCGTGTGGCTTTCCATCAAGCTTGACCCGACCAACGGCTCCGGTCGCTTCGTTTGGTCCGGAATTTCTTCCCCCTCGTGCTCAGCAGCACGCTGCTCGTACTCGACCAAAGCCTCCGACAGGTCGTGGTCCGTTGGATCCACCGCGTGAGCATCGGAACAATGCGTTTGAGATCGGACTTGCCACGAGGGCGCGATTCTTCATTCTTTGCATCGCAAACGATAAGCAAGTCGTGAGTCAATGCACATGCTAGCGCCCAGCTGCGTGCAATTTCATGGAAGCGATTTACAGCATCTTGTCACCCTCACCGCTCGTTCCTCGCGACCCTCCCAAGGGGAGGGTGAGATCTATCCCGAGCTTGCCTCGAAGTTAGCCTCGAAGGCTTGCATCCGTAACCCAGGCCCGAAAAACTTCATCCTCCCACTGCGGTTGGCCAGACGGATACGCCTGTCAGTACACGCAGGCCTTGCGATGACCTTCCATGGGCGACTCCAAGCGGAAGCAGGGAGGTGATTGCCAACCACAAGAGTCCCAGATGGGCTAGGCGTTTCGAGTACGAGTATCGTTCCACTGAATACACGTACGATGACGACCGGAATGCAATGATGCCGAACAATCTTCTACGACAGGATCTTGTCGACGACTTCCCCGTGAACATCGGTCAAACGGTAATCGCGACCGGCATGATGGAAAGTCAGCTGGGTATGGTCGAACCCCAACAGGTGAAGGATCGTCGCGTGGAAATCATGCACATGGACTCGGTCCACCTCCGCCCTCAAGCCATGTTCATCGGTGGCTCCGTGGACGTAGCCCCCCTTCACCCCACCCCCTGCCAGCCAACTGGAAAAGGCCCAGGGGTGATGCTCTCGCCCCAGTGCATCGGCCGTATTGTTGAAAGGGGTGCGGCCAAATTCCGTCGTCCAGACAACCAGGGTTTCCTCCAGCATCCCGCGCGCTTTCAAATCTTTCAGAAGTCCTGCGATCGGTCGATCGACCTGCTGCGCCAGTCGCTGGTGGTCGCGCATGTCCCCATGGGAATCCCAATTGCCTGAAGATCCCGTATCGATCAGCTCGATGAATCGCACCCCCCGCTCGCTCAAACGTCTAGCCGCTAGGCATTGCCACCCAAATCCGCTCGCCTTCCCAGGTTCGATGCCATACAGATCCAGCGTCTGTTGGCTCTCTTTGGAAAAATCAAATGCCTCGGGTACCGCATTCTGCATGCCGAAGGCAGTCGCGAAAGACCGGATGCGCGACTCCAGCAATCGATCGCCGCTACGCGCTTCGGAGTGCCACTGATCCAGCTGCCGCAGCGCCTCCAGCTCCGCTCGCTGCTGCTCCAGCGGGACGCGCGGGGCGATGTTGGCCACCGGCACCGCTCCAGGCATCACCAGGGTACCTTGATGAGCCCCCGGCAGAAAATCGCTCGCATACACCTGCGTCCCGGCGTACGTTTGCGCCGGTGCCAGCACCACGAACGAAGGCAGATCCCGATTCTCCGTCCCCAGTCCAAAGCTAGTCCAAGCCCCGATGCTAGGACGGGACTGATTGAACGATCCTGTATGCATTCCCAGCGTCGCGTTGTAGTGATTGGAGTGGGAGGTGTGCATCGATCGGATCACCGTTAGGTCGTCGACACACTGAGCTACCTGCGGAAAAAGGTCACTGACCTCGATGCCCGAACGACCGGATGGTCGAAAGGCCCATTGCGGCCGCTTCAGGTAAATCCTCTCGTATCCTGGGCGATTCTTGATCTCTGGATGCTCTATCTTGAGCTCCTTGCCATGATCGCGGTGCAACGAGGGCTTGGGGTCCCACGTATCCAGATGAGAAACGCCACCGGTCATGAACAGGAAGATCACCCGTTTGGCTCGAGGCGCAAAGTGGGGTGCTCGGACAGCCAGCGGATCTCCCGAATCGGCCAGCGCCTGCTGCACCAGGGCAGGAAACAACCCGGAACCCGCCAGCATCGATCGGCTGAAGAGCGAACCGGCCAACATCGATCCCCCAAGGAAGCCTCGACGGTCCGACGCTCCAGCGCAACGGCCACCTTCGCAATCCGCCGATGCATTATTGTTTGACCAAGATGGCTTTCGATCTCTCAGGTCGCTCATCGCATCACTCCACATGCAGGAATTCATTGCCAGCCAGGACGACGCGCACCCAGGCATGCCAGGCGGCCTGCTGGTCCTGCCCGTGCGACTGAACGAATCGATACATCAACTGTGTCTCCTCAGGGCGGGGATCCCGCTGCAGGACAATCTGCATCAACAACTTCCATCGCTGGTCCAAATTCTCGATCGGCTGCAAGGACTGCGCGAGGATCGTTGCCTGCTGATGGAAGAAAGGATCGTTGAGAAAGAAGAGCGCCTGCGTAGGGACCGTGGTTCGCTGTCGCTCTCCGGTGCTGGCGTTCGGATCGGCACCATCAAATAGCGCCAGGAACGGATGGCGCCGCTGCCTTTGCACCATTTGATAGGCAGTCCGCTTGGAATTGTCGTAGACAGCAGCGAAGGGGGTGTGCTGCGTGAACGTCCAACTTCCCGCTGGTGGGAAGGGATGCTGCTGGCCTGGCGCACGATCCAGATTCCCGGCGACCACCAACAGCGAATCACGAATCTGTTCGGCATCCAGACGACGTCGCTGGAACCTGCCGAACCATCGGTTCTCCGGGTCGGCAGCGACCATCCCCTGAGGCGCATCGCTGGATCGCTGATACGCATGGCTGAGCAGAATCAGTCGATGGAGCGGCTTCCAGTAGTAGCCGCATCGCTGAAACGAATCGACCAGCCACTCCAACAATTCCGGATGGCTGGGCTGTTGGCCGCGCGATCCGAAGTCGTTGACCGACCGAACGATCCCCTGCCCAAAGTGATGCTGCCAGAGCCGATTGACCACGACGCGACTGGCCAAAGGATGGCGAACGATCCATTCGGCCAGTTCCCTCCGTCCGCTCTCCTCCTGGCGATCCAGTCGATGCCCACCGAACACTTCGATCCAGCGACGTGGAACTTCGTCCCCCAGCTTCTCCGGGTCTCCTTGCTGATGAACTCGCGCCGAACGGATCTGGGCGTCGACCACCGAGAAGGCCACCGGCACCATCGGCTCGGGCCCCGTCTGCCGGTCGCGCTGGGCCACCGCCGACTCTTTCTCTTGCTGATGACTCCTGCTAGCCACCAGCGATTCGACCACCTGCACTCCCTCGAGCAGATCGATGCGGCAGTCGACTCCATCCAGCCCCGGGGCAGGGTGAGCATCGGAGACGACTCCTTCGATCGATACGACGCCATCGATGGGACTGACCCATGCCAATCCCACCGGTCCATCCTGCGCGGGATGAAGGAACAGTCCGCGAGCAGGCAGCTTCGTCCAGACGGCGACTTCTTGTTCGGAGCGGTTGACGAAAACCGATGGCGTATCGCCCCGCTTCCACCCCTCCAATGCTTCATGCTCCGGAAACTTCGGGAGATGTTGCGGCAGAAAACCCAGCGTTGCCTCTCGCAGATCGATAAAGGCCCAGGCCGTGGTTTGCCCATCGCCTATTCGCTTCGGATTCTCGTCGATCCCCGCAATCGCGAGGTCCCCGGCACTCCATCGTCGCTGCTGCCCCCCGACTTCGACGATCCGCCATTCAACCTGAGTCGTGTCGGCACCATGATTGGATCGTTGCCCAATCTCCAGCAAAAGAACCTGTCCCTGCCGCACTGCGATCGGTGCGACCGGCTGGCCCTGCGGATCCTGAATCTGCCAGCTTCCTGCTTCGGGAACAATACCAGTAGCGATGCTCCGGGCTTTGGCACGTGAGTCCTTCCATACGGCAAGCGACTCCTGTTGACGCTGGTCCAGGGAGGCGATCTGAGTATCCCACTGGGCGCGGGCTTCCCGCCATGGCGATCGCATCGCGTCCGCTTCCTCAGGCCTTAGCAGTGGAACAAGATCGCGAGGTGCTCCCTTCGCTTCACAGCCAGAAAAGCTGAAACGGCTGCTGTCTAGGATGCCATAAAGCGCGTAGTAATCGGCGCTCGTCAGGGGATCGTACTTGTGGTCATGGCACCGCGCACACGAAACGGTTAGTCCAAGGAATGCTTTACCGAGGTTGTCGATCACATCCTCATGCATCAGGTGCTTTTCGTTGTCGATGTCATGGCCGAAGCGTCTGGCAAGAGCCAAATAGCCCGTGGCGATGATCCCTTCTGAGAAATCGTCTCCCGAAGCATCGCGACGGAGCAGATCCCCAGCGAGCTGCATCGCTACGAATTGATCGTAAGGACGATCCTCACCGATCGCGCGAAATACCCAGTTGCGATAGCGCCACATCTCGGGCAGGGGACGGTCGGTGTTCTCCCCGGCCGTATCGGCGTATCGCACCACATCCAGCCAATGCCTCCCCCATCGCTCCGCATACTCCGGGCTGGCCAAAAGTCGATCGACCACCTTTTCCCATGCATCCGGGCTTTCGTCTGCGATGAACGCTTCCACCTCCTGGGGCGTCGGCGGCAAGCCAGTCAAGTCGAATCGGATGCGGCGCATCAGCGTACGACGATCGGCTAAGGGAGCGGCCTGCAGGTTAGCCTTTTGGAGTGCAACATCGAGAAATCGGTCGATTGGATTTCCATCGCTTTCGATTTCGGGAGGTGGCGTAGGATGGATCGGCTGAAACGACCACCACCGCGCCGCTTCCTCGATCGACATCCCACCCAGCTTGCCAGTTGCCTCGCGAGGATCAAAAGCCCCATCGGCGATCCAGCGGCGAAGCACTTCGATCTGCTCGGCTGCCAGACGTTTCTTGGGGGGCATGGGACTAGCTGCATCCGGATCGCTGACCGCCTGGAACAGCAGCGACTGATCGGGCATTCCTGGTTCGATGATCGCCCCAGAGTCGCCACCGCGCATCCAGCCTTCGCGAGAGTCGAGCGAAACGCCTCCTTTGGCGTGGATCCCGCTGTGGCATTCGTAGCACGATTCCATCAGTAGAGGCCGCACCTTCTTCTCAAAGAAGGCCTCGCGATCGTCGGTTCCCTGGCCGAACGAAACCACGGAAACGCACCACCAAGCAGCGGCGAAGAGACTCGCCAGAAGTCCAGGGCTTCGAGACCATGCATCGTGGCCAGTCATCCGCCGCCCCCTTTGGAATCGTCGAAAGGAATCCACCCCACGCCCATCCGATCGGGTCTACCGGCTTCCCGAATCGCTATCTAATGTTTTAGCTGGAATATCGGCTTGCGGAAAGCATCCGCTTTCAGACGAATAGCTAAGCAATTGTGGATTGGCCCTATGCACTTTAGGTATACCGATGCCGTCGTATCGGTGATGGTGGTGGTAACGCTGAAATGAAGCACATCCCGTGACGGGTCTGTGGTTCCCATCGTTGTGGAAGCAGCCCCGGAATCTGTCTTCCAGTGCCGACGGCACGACGATGAGCTAGCCCGGGGAAACACCCTGGGAATGCTTTTCCGATTTTCTTGCTCATCAAGAAGTCACCGCAAAGCACTCGCCCCCAAGGGGCGGCACCGATCGCGAGGGAAAAAGCTAAGATTGCCGATCCGATCCGTAGCCTGCATCGCCATGCCCCTGGATCCCAACCTCTTAAATCCATTGCCGAATGAGCGGCATTTGTTGTTGTCACAATCGTGCCCCGTTGGGGCACATGGTGCGGATGGGGTTTGGGGGCCAGCAAACCCGGGGCGTTGCCCCGGGCTATCGTATTGCATACCGTTGGTGTGCTTTTGCCACCGTGTTGAGCGTATTACATGAACGATGGCGAACAAACTGCCCCATCGGACAATTCGGCGGGTCACTGGGTCACGATGGAGCGAAAAAAACTGGATCAAGCTCATTTGCCTCTGACGGAGACACTGAGCTACAGAGGGTCTGGACCGATCGGTTTCTCTTCCATCGCGGTGCCTTTGTGACTCCGTGAGATGAAGGGTCCGTGTGCGAGGCAGACGCATCCCCTTCTTGATGGTCCATCCGGTGATTTTGTGGGTTCCTGGATCTGCTAATCACCCCTTTTTTCAAAGGTCGCCACAAGACCTGTGTAACCTGATCCCAGCGCCAAAAAACCTCGCTGCACCATTATTCGACATCTCCCCACCCCCACTCCTCATCACCTCCACACCCATGCCACCGGCTCGGTCTGCAAGCGATACCCATCGCGCTGCTGCTCTCGGTTGACCGAATAAAAAGCAGCCTCTCCAGGAACCTCCGGAAGCCACTCCCACAGCGGCACCATGGCTTGATGCACACCGGCCCGGCCAGCTGCATAGAACGCGATCTTCTGAGTCAGGCTGGATCCGGAAACCGCTTGAAGCCTCCCGCCGAAACTGACAAACCCCACCAAGTCCACTGCCGGCCTAGTCATCGCATAAAAGCGATCTACCCTCCAATCCGGACCTCCCTCCATCGACTCTGGTAACAACAACCTGGAATCATCCAGATCCAATCGATAGAGAATCTGGTTGTATTCATACTGCGGCACGGCCTGTGCCCCGCGCGAAAATGTCTGCGTATAAGTCCCCTCCAGAAAGATGCTTTTTCCCTCCCGTGCATCAAAGAGCCAATGATGCTTGGGGTTGTAGAAGCTCATGGACTGATGGGTGATCACCTTGGTGGCATACCTCCAGGGCCCGGTCATGCTGGGAGCTACTGCAATCCACAGCTCCCCCAGCATTGAAGGATGACCATCGATCTGATTGGCGACAATCAACCAACGCTTGAGATAGGGGTTCCACGCCAGCGTGCCACGGTGAGCCGTCACCCGATCGCCACTGGATGCATCGATGCACTGCCAGTGCGCTTCATCGGGCAGGATCTTCCCGGATTGAAGCAAATCCTGTTCTTCCTGCACCTCCAAAGCCCGCTGTCCAGTTCGCCAACCGTACCGCACATGCCCCATGGCATCGCGATCCAGTGTGGACGACGGCCCGGTGGTCTCGCCCAGAAGGCAGGAGTACCCTTCATATTTCTCCGGATCGACAAACGACTCCAACGTCGCCTCGACGCGCATCCGAGGGAATGGGTCACAGAAATAGAGATACTCTTTCCCACCTTGCTCCCGATCCAGCCACAGATGCTTCTGAGACGACGGAAAGAGGGTGGGACGCGTCTCCCACTGGCGGAAGGGGAGAAATTTTCCTTCGCCTTCGTCCCAAATAGCAAAGCCCCATCGATAAGCCTCCAGGCCATTGCGGATCTTTTCATAGGGAGCCACCAGGACCCGATCCCCCTTCGGATCGGCCAGCACCGCTGGAGCGGTCAACCACGTCGGCCCCTCGCCTGGCATCACAGCCACAGGCCGTGCACGCTGGTTTTCGTCGGTAAAGTACTCCAGCGGAATCGACCTTTCCATTGGCTCATTCCAACCTTCAGGCAGCGGGGTGGTGGCACCTGTCATATGGAAACTGCCACCGATCGGATAGTCAGGGCGAAGCGTGTCGCCCCAGAACCAAAAGAGTCGATCGCCAAACGGAACGGTCAGCACGCTGTCGCAGCCAACCACGTCCCCGAGCGGTCGCGGGAGATCTCTTCGTTCACCCAGCCGATCGCTAGCGGCATAGATCCCGCCTCCGGTGATTCGATAGAGTCGCTGGGCGGGCATGGTGCGATCGATCTCGATCTTCTCGCGCCCCCCTGGCTGCACCTTAAACTTCCGCCCTCGGAAGCCAAAACCATCGGCCGGAAATTGGTAGCCATCGCTGGAGATCGTCAGAAAAATTTCTCGCCCCATCCACTGTCGATTGTCGATCGCCACCCAGCCACCGCTGTCGGTCACCAAGCGGACACGGTCGACCGATTCCAGCACCACCAGCGGCACGCCTCGCCCTGTCTGGCGGTCGACCACCTGGATCCCATAAGGCTCCACTTCACCACCCTGCAGTTCCCTCGCAATCACAACCATCAACAGAGAAACCAACCAAGCGATCGCCGGCCCGCTAAGCACCCGGACTAGCAGGTCGCGTCGATTCCCCCTAGGCTGGTTTCCAGTGTGGTGATTCCCCATGGCAAAATACCTCATAGGACATGGAGCCTGAACCACACCGGGCCACCACCATCCATTTAAGGGATGCTGCGTATCAGATGGCTCAAAGTTGGAACAGAACCTGGAATGAGACAAGTCGAAGCGATGCGAGTTCTTTATCTTCATGGGTGGCATAGCGTACCAGGGGGCATCAAGCCTCAATCGTTGGAATCTCGAGGGTTAGAAGTGATTCAACCCGCAATAGATGACGACGATTGGGACCTTGCGGTGCGTCAAGCGACCGACGCATGGAAGCAGTCTCAGCCCGACCTTCTGGTGGGTTCCTCACGCGGTAGCTCGGTCGCACTCCATTTGCCGGCCCCGGACCTACCCCGTGTGTTGCTTTGTCCAGGATGGAGACGGTTTGGCGGATTCGCGGTGCTGCCAGAACGGTCATTGATCCTCCATTCGCAAAAGGATGACGTGGTCCCATTCGAAGACTCGGTGGAACTCCTCCAGCGAAGCGGTCGCGCCCGAGAGCAACTCTTGGAAGTTGGATCCGATCATCGCCTCGCCGACCCGCAGTCGCTGGATACTCTCTACTGGGCATGCCGAGTTTTGATGGAAGATGGCTGGAGGGAGGTGGTCGCTGGGGATCCTCTACAGGCATCGACCGATGCCAACGGGCTCTGCCAGTCTGAGGGGGACTATATCTGCCAGCATTGCGGAGAACAGATCGTGACGGTCATCGATATCAGCCAGGGTGGCCATCAACAGTATGTGGAAGATTGTCCCGTCTGCTGCGTTCCGAACCTCCTTCGCGTCGCCATCGATTCCGACGGCACGGTGCACGTCGAGGCGGAGCTGGAGCAGGATTTGCGTTGAACAACGCGTTCTGGGTTTTATGGGCAAGAGCTACGGATGCAAGCCATGGAGGCAAGTTCGGGATAGATCTCACCCTCCCCTTGGAAGGGTTGCGAGGAACAAGCGGGGAGGGTGACAAGGTGCTGTGAATCGCTCCTTTTGAAATTGCACGTGGATCGCCGCTGGAATGTGTATCATTCCACGACGCGATTGTCGCCAACGATGCAATCGATGTAGAAGCGAACCATCGGGGCAAATCGAATCTCAAACCGATTGGTTCGATGCTAACGCGGTGGATCCTACGGACCACGAGCCTCTCGGAGGCTTCGGTCGAGTACGAGTACCGCACTGCTAGGTACGAGTTCAAGTACGAAGAAGGGCCAGAACAAAGAAATCGACTGGAATCACCGATCGGGTCCAGCTTGCTGGAAAACCACCCCCGGCAACTGCGGTGATTTCAATCGTTGGGTCAACCGACTGCGAAGGGGAAGGGCGGGCGACTGCCGTATCTTCTCCAACAGGTAGAGCCCCCTATCCTTTCCAGAAAGAAACCTTGATCCGATGGGAACGTTCCGCTCCATCCTCCGCCGCTGGCTCCATCGCGCCGTCCTCCAAGCCGGCTTTCGATTGCAGCGAATCCCCCGATTCGAACAGCGCATCCGACTTGCGATGGAGGAGGGCAAGCCATTCACCATGATCCAGGTGGGAGCCCATAACGGCGTGACCTCCGATCCCTTCCATCGGCTCCTGATCGAACTGACGGATTGGCAGGCACTGCTGGTGGAACCTCAAAGGGAGCCCTTTGAGGTGCTTCAGTCGATCTACGCAGGACTTCCCCGAGTCACCTGCAGGCAGGTTGCTGTCGGCGCTCACGGATCGACCCTGAAGCTTTATCGGGTGGGTGGAGACACCTCAGGACTTCCCTACTGGGCGACGCAGTTGGCATCGACCCGACGAGAAGTAATCGAAGCCCATCGCGACCAGATCCCGGATCTTTCGGCGAGGATCGTCTTCGACGAACTGCCCTGCGTCGATCTAGCATCGCTTTTTCACGAGACGAAATGGCCCCGTTTGGATCTTCTGGTGACGGATGTCGAAGGCGCCGATTTCGAAGTGATCCAGCAAATCGATCAGCTACCCTCGCTGCCAAGGTTCCTCTTCTTCGAAGATCGACACCTTTCCAGTGCTGAGAAAATGGAGTGCCGTCAGTTCCTCCAGGCACGGCGGTATCGGGTGGTTTGGGAACAAAGCGGCGATTGCTTCGCCGAACGCTTCGATGCCACGGGAAGCACGTAACGCTTCTCGCAGAACTCTCCTATTGCCTACCACGACAGCAGCCAAGCGCTAGATCTCTTCGCGGCAAGCATCCCAAGTGACCGTCATTAGTATCCAGCACACCGGGTATTCCTTTGATTGCTCCGGGATAGCGAACGGGATAGCATGAGAGCTTCATCCTCCACGCTGCCGGTCAGGCCGATGGAGTCCATTTCTCGACTGGGAGCACCATCTTGATGGCAACGGAAAGCACACTCCACCGAAGACAGATCCTGCAGGCGGCTCTTGGCGCCGCAGCCGTTGCCGCCCATGGAGTTCGTGCTACGGCTGTCGCTCCGGAAAGAAGATGGATGGCATACGTCGGCACCTTCAGTTCCCCGCTCAAGGATGTCCTGCCGACCCAGGTCGACCTCCCTCCTGGCAATGGACGGGGAATCCATTGTTTCGAAGTCGATCTCCACACGGGAGCCCTGAAGGCGAAGGAAGAGGTCCGGATGGGGACCAGCCCCAGTTGCCTGGCAGCCAATCGCAGCGGAACGCGACTGTATTCGGCCAATGAAACCGATCGTGTGGGGGACGATGGCCAGGGCACCGTCAGCGCCTTTGCGATCCAATCGGATGGTTCCTTGCAGTTGCTCAACACCGTCCCCTCAGGCGGCGCGGGGCCGACCTACGTCAGCGTACATCCGTCCGAAAAGTATCTGCTGGTGGCCAATTACTTCGGCGGATCGATCGCGGTCCTCCCGATTCTTGAAGACGGGAGACTGGGCCCGGCCAGCGATGTCCAGCAGGACAATGGCCCCATCGGGCCGACTCGCGCCACCAACGCCCCTCCAGGTTCCTTTGCGATCAGCGGTCACGATCGCACCCATGCCCACATGATCCAGGCAGATGCTTCCGGTCGATTCGTCCTCCATGTCGACCTAGGGGTCGATCGAATCTATCTCTGGCAGTTCGATCTAACTTCCGGGAAACTAACTCCAGCAGCAACGCCGTTCTTCTCTTTTCCACCTGGGGATGGTCCTCGGCACTTCCACTTCCACCCCAACGGAAAGTGGCTCTACTCGATCCAGGAGGAAGGTTCCACCGTCAGCCTGCTCGACTACGATCCTCAAACCGGTTCGCTGGAGCACCGACAGACTCAGTCGACTCTCCCCGAAGGCTACGCCGGAAGCAATTTCTGTTCGGAGATCCTCGTCTCGCACGATGGCCGCTTTGTCTACGTCGGCAATCGCCTGCACGACAGCATCGGAATCTTTTCCGTGCAGGCGGATGGATCGCTGAAGTGGGTCAAGGAAGAATGGACGCGCGGCGATTATCCCAGAAGCTTCACCCTGGATCCATCAGGCGGCTGGCTTTACTGCTGCAACCAGCGAGCCGACCACGTGACGATCTTCCAAGTCGACCCAACCAACGGGGACTTGGTATTCACCGGGAAATATATCCCAGTGGGCAATCCATCGATGGTGCTGATCGTGGCATTGCCATCGGCGTAAAGGTCCATTCGACAATTCGGCTGGTCAGTGGGTCTGCTCCAAGCATCGCGACACAACGGTGCCATGCTGGAATTACCACTCCATTTGAGCGGTACTGCGCATGCCGTCCGATATTCTTTTGTGCCATCCGACGCAGACCGGAGGGCTTTTGCGTCCTGCCGCTCCCGTTTGGGAGATTCCGAACCGTACTGCTCCAACCTTCCAGCGACTTTCCAAGGGCGATTTCAAAACGGATGCAGTGAAGCGACCACTTCCCGGAACAGGCCCGAGATGGACCGGTGCTTCTCCCCCTGAGCGAGTCCACCTGGAAACTCATGGAGAAAGGGGGGGGCTGGATGGGTGACTTAAGCGGCTAGCGACTTGTTACTGGTTGCCGCCGAAGGGATCATCCCCTGCAGGTGCAGCGCCACCGCCAAACGGATCATCACTGGATGGCTTGGCATCTCCACCAAACGGATCCTCGTTCGATGGCGCGGTCACCGGCGCACCGAAGGGATCATCGCCAGAGGCGGGTTTCGTTGGGGAAGTCTTGGAGGCAGGTTCCTTTGGTCCCTTCTTTTTGTCCGACTTCTCGGACGGGACGATCGGTTGAAGCAGGGTCGGTTGATCTGCCCCCATCTCCCGCACGCAGACCAGGCTGCCATTGGGTGCATGAAAATACATTCGGTCTGTCGTGCTCTGCACGGCCGCTTCACCCAGCGGCAGGAAAATCCTCTGCGCGATCGCTCCATCGCTCAGCCGAATCTGTGCCAACTGCCCGTTGTCGTCGCGTACGTAGGCATGCTCCTTCGTGGCGCCGACGATCGACTGGACCCCCGTCGGTCGCTGCTCCCAAACGGGCTGCCCCGTCTTGAGATCCAGTCCCCAAAGCTCCCCGGCCGAGGTGACGACTAGAGCCATCTGGGCAGCAGCCGCGGGAGCTTGTCGCACCGCTTGACCGAGGTTGTAACGCCAACGCAGAGCACTGCCTCGGATATTCGGTTCATCCGCGTAAGGGATATTCAGACAGACCACTGTGCCGTCGTCGGAAGCAACGACGAACCCGTTCTCCACGGCAACCGGCGGCTTGCTGATCGACTGGGAGCTCTCGAAACGATTCCAAAGTTGAGGACGCAATTCGTCCACTTTTGCCATGTAGAGATACTTCGGGGCACAGACCCAAGCAAGGAACCGGCGATCGGCAGACAGCACGGGGGAGATCATGCCGGCCCCGCCACTTCGCTGGACCCAAGGCAACTTGGTTGCATCCCCAGCGTTGTAGGCCATGAGATCGCCGCCCAATCCAGCCACGTAAATCCATTTACCTACAGGAACCGAACCGTTAGCCGGTTGCTCTTCACAGCGACGACGATTGATCGTCGTACCATCCTTGATGTCCAACAGATACAGATCCGACCCGTTGATCACCGACACGTAGTCATCGCTAACGCCAGCCGCAAAGGTGGGAGAGAAAGCCGACCCGACATAAGAGGTCCAAAGTCGCTCCCCTGTCTCAGCATCCAGCATCTGGACAGCCCCATTGGCGGTTGTCGCTACCAAGTAGGTGATCGGATAGTCGACCTCCAGTCGCTCTACCTTCCTCCCCAATAGCTTGTACCGGGCCTCAGCTTGGTCAGCCTGTTTGCGAGCCCCCTCCATGCCGATTCGAGGAATCTCTTGCGGTTCGTTCTTGAGAGCAGAAGCATCCTTGACGTTTCGCAAATCGAGCAGTTTCTTCTGCCATGCATCGCGATCGACCTGGGCGGCATCGAATTTTTCGAGAATCTCATCGCCCGACCTCAAAGCGACGTACTGCAGGCGATCGGTCGAGTGAGGCCAGACCACCACGGAGACTGCATCGCCAACCTGCTGCGTCTGCTCCAGGCGCGACTGCCACTGCAGTTTCAGTCCAGCTCGCTCTAAAGCGATTTCAGAGACTTGGGCGAGGGACCAACTGGGCGGAGCGGAGAACAGCAAAGCCGCTGCGGCCAACCAGGACCTTCTTCGAAGCCGCGAGTCAATACGCATCATCGCACCGCACTTTTCGCCTAACTTGCCCAGGGAATCCCCACGCAAACAGCATGGGGCCACTCGTTCGCTTGTCGGTTATTGTAATCGGCCACCATCGGCCATGCGACGATTTTTCCTGTCGCGACGATCCTGTCGGTTGCATCGGCGAGGGTCTATCAGGCCGACCAGTTTTCCACAGCCCCGCAGTCGCCCCCCAGCCGGTCCAGAAGCAAAAGCCCTCGCAAAACAGCATCTGGAAGCTCGGTTAGCGGAGCTGGAATCCAGGGCGTTAAGGCCGGACCATCCCCTCCGCTGATCACCACCGGCAGCTCGGCCCCCCCCAAACGCTGGCGGTACTGAGCGATTACCCACTGAGCCCCCCCAATCCAGGATGCGTAGACACCTAGCTGCATCGCCTCGGCCGTCTCCTTTCCGGGGATGGCTAGGTGCCGCATCGACTCCACCGGTTCAATCCGCGGCAGGGCACTCGTGCGTTCAGCGAGGATCTGGCACATCAGCGGCATCCCAGGCAGGATCGCTCCTCCCTGAAAGACACCATCAACGTCGACATAATCGATCGTCAACCCCGTCCCTGATTGCACCACAATCAACGGCCCCTTGCGTCGGTCGACCCAGCAAGCATAGGCAGCAATCAAGCGATCAATTCCTAATTTCTCCGGATAACGCACCGCAACGGTCATCGGAACCCGATCCTTGGTCACCGTGACAATCGGCTCGCCCGAGAAACAGTCGGCTAATGCCCTCTGCAGCGCAGCCAGGGCCGTGGGCTGTACCGATCCGATCACCCACCGCCGATTCGTCCCCTGCGCGCTACCCGGTGCATGGCGGCGGAGCCAACCGGCAAGCGATTCGTGGTCCGCCGGGTCGATCGCCCCTGTGGATTCTCCCGATGGTTGCAAGGAAGATGAAGATGCAATCCGCCAAGGCAGCCGCAGGGGAGGTGCTGCCAACGTGGGAAGCACGTCGGTGGGGCCAGCGGCTTCCGGATGGTCATTCAACCATCCCAGCTTCAGTCCGGTGTTCCCCAAGTCGACAGCCACCTGCATCGCCTGCTCCCCTTAGTGGATCTCCCCAATCTACATCCTGAGCTCGGCGCGATCATCACATCGTGCTGGGTGCCGGCCGGCTGGCCACCTGCCGCTGCTGATCCAGAAGGTCGGCCAGATGGCGCGTCAATCGGGCTAGACCTTCGCCCGTCACAGCGCTGACCAGAAAACAAGGTTTGCCGATCGCTTCCTGCAGGGCAACATGGACTTGGTCGGCTCCAGGCAACTCCGCCTTGCTAACCGCAATCACCTCGGGCCGCTTAGCCAGTTCATCACTGTACTGACACAATTCGTTCCGAATCGCGCGATAGTTGGTGATCGGGTCACTGCCGTCGGCGGGCATCGGTTCCACCAAATGAATCAAAATTCCGGCGCGCATGATGTGACGCAGAAAGTCGTGCCCCAACCCCACACCCTGACTGGCCCCTTCAATCAGCCCGGGAATATCGGCAAGCACAAACGATCGCTCGCGGTCGACATACACGATGCCAAGATTGGGAAACTTGGTGGTGAAGGGATAATCGGCGATCTCCGGACGGGCTTTGGTAAGCCGACTTAGCAGGGTACTTTTTCCTGCATTGGGCATACCCACCAATCCCACGTCAGCGATCGCCTTGAGTTCTAGGATGACGCGACGCCGTTCCCCAGGAGCTCCTTCGGTCGTTTCCCGAGGAGCCTGATTGGTCGAAGTCTTGAAGTGGGTATTCCCCCAGCCACCTCGCCCTCCGCGGGCAGCAACCACCTCATCCCCATCCTCCACCAGGTCACGCAGCACCAAGCCTGATTCGCGATCGATCAGCAACGTCCCGGGCGGAACTTCCAGAATCATATCCTTCGCGTTTCGCCCGTGGCGGTCGGATCCCGAACCTGGAGCCCCCGAATCGGCTCGCCACTGCTTCTGGTGTGCAAAAGCGACCAAGGAGTTGACGCCCGAACGAGCCTTCAGGATGATGCTGCCCCCATTGCCTCCGTGCCCGCCATCAGGCCCGCCTTTGGGAACGTGCTTCTCCCGACGAAAGCTCATGCAGCCATCGCCACCGCGTCCAGCCATCAGTTCGATTTCCACTCGATCGACAAACACAGCCGCCACCCTTCTTTCGCACCTGCCGCTTGATACGGCGGCAAGTTGTTTCGAATCACCATCCCAAGCAACCCGCCCCCGGCTCAACCGCTGGCCAGCCAGCTTCGCTCTTTCGAATCATCGCAACCGCGGCGTTCGAGGGCAAAAAAAAAGATGCCCCGAAAGGCATCCTTCCAACCGAACTGCAAGTTCGGATCTCTTGTTTCATTCCACCGCTCACCCCGCCAAACATTCGGCAGGAGCGCGATCGATCACTGAGCCGCTGGTGCGACGACACTAACGCGACGCCCGCCCTGATCGAATTGCACATGACCGTCGATCAACGAGTAGATCGTGTAGTCATTTCCGAGGCCGACATTGCGTCCGGGGTGCCACTTGGTCCCCTTCTGACGAATGATGATCGAACCAGGTTGCACTAGCTCGCCACCAAACTTCTTAACACCCAGCCGCTGTGCGTTGCTGTCGCGCCCGTTGCGCGTTGAGCCCTGACCTTTTTTGTGTGCCATCGTCTGCCACTACCTGAAAATTAGTTGTGCCAATCCCCTGCTTTGAGGGGAACGATCATCCGCAATCGACCCGAGAGTTTACCGGTAGACCCAGAGATAATCAAGGCGTTCTTTCAGCCCCAACTGCCGCAGCGCGTACTCCACGCGGTCCGGCTGCTCGAAGGCAGGAGCCCCAAGTCGGATCCGATCCTCTTCGCTGGCGATCCCGTCGCCCGGCCGCCAGAAGTGGATCTGCAACCGCTTTTTCTCAAACTTCCTATTCCCGTCGCCTTCGACGATCCGGTAGGCGTTGGTAAGCCCTTCAACCTGAATGGCAAAGAAATCGATCGAAGGATCGATCCCAGTCCAGGTCGCTACACCCCAATACTCGTTGTTTGCCTCCGGGGTGGTTTGCTGGATCTTGCGAATCATTTCAAAGCTATCCAGCAATGGCTTGCCAACGCGTTCGCGAGCCGCGATGGGCCCTTTGACCAGCGGAAGAATCTTTTCGGGGATCTCCTGCTTCTGCTGCGTGGAGATCCAAGTGAATCGCGGGACGAAAAGAACCGAATCAGCGACCGTTCGCGCTGGCTCCTTCGGAATTCCTGTCCCCGCTTCCACCCGCTCCTGCTCGGGCAACAAATCATTCCCCAAGTAGCGAACGCGATAGAGCAGATAGTGGACCAACTGGCTCTGCCGAACCCCTTCGGAATCCGGCAACTCCATTTCGATCATCCGCACCGGCTTGAAGGCGAATTCCAGAGCAAAAACGGGATGCCGCAGCGTCACCCCGCGCCCCTGGGCCAGCAACGTTTCGCTTGATGAGGAGAAATTCGGCTGGCCGTTTTCAAAGTCGGGCGCCTTCCACTCCAGTTCCGGATGCTTCGCTACGAACTCCAGATCGAGTGGCCCCAGCGACGTTTCCTCAGGCTGCGGATCGGGGGGGATGACCGTCAGCACCCCTTCGGCCAGTTTCCGCGGACCGAAGCCACCGGCGCGGTCGACGCTGACGGGTACGGTTTGGGCAAGAATCGACGTCGTCAATCCCAGAGCGGCGGCGATTGCCAGCAGACCTCGAGCCGATTGCGTCCTCATCTCCCAGCGACTCCTGGCGGTTGGTTTCCGTCGCATCACGTCTTCTGTCCTAAGAGGAGAATACCTTCGTCTACCCGGCAACCCAAAAATCAAATCGCACCGTCCGGTGGTTGCCATCGATCAAGCTGAATTCGGCTGCCACGGACGATACCATGGCAGACCCTTCAGGCCGACGGAGCCACTGCGTTTTTCCCATCGACCGTACAATGGTTAGTGTAATTGCCCCCAAGCCCCCGAATCAATGAAGTCGGCAAAATCGGCAAGGACCGCTTGATCGAATCCTTTGCCGTTCCGCCAAGCGGCAACCAATCGGCTCCGTCGGGGCATCGGCAGCCATCGACCGGCTCAACGCAAAAATCGGCTCCCAAGGGGCGAAAAACTCCAATTCACCCGTCAGAATCTCATTGAGCGGCACAAACGGATTCTGGGTGGCCTTCGCATTTCTCCCAGGAATGATTGGCAGGATCGGGGCATCGGTCGTAGATAAACTGAGCACCCGGCAGGAAGCGTTCCATTCTACAATCGGGACTTCCCGGCGTAGGATTCAGGTAGCAGGGCGACGAATGGACAACGGAAGCGACCCAGTGGCCAGTCGCTGATCGCGGTCTCTGCATTCAGGCGACTCAACTGAAGGGGTAGTCCGATGGGATGGTTCCGAGCTGATGGGCAAGCCTGCGAAGCGTTTGATCGGCAAGGTTTTTGGCTTCAGCCAGCACTACTGTCACCACCCGAGATCGAAGCGCTCCGCAAATACGCCAAGCAAGACCAGCAGCTTGCCAGTCGCGCCACCAGCCGTAGCGACGCTCAAGGCGGAACGACGACACTGGCTCTGGAGAACACCCTGGGAACCGACCCTTATAGTTCGGTGGCACGAGCGCGGCGAATTGTCGAGCCGATGAAGAGGTTCCTGGGGGACGAGGTCTATCACTACCATCACAAGATGATGCTGAAGGAACCCCGAGTCGGGGGTGCCTGGGAATGGCATCAAGATTACGGCTACTGGTACAACTTTGGGTGCCTGTTCCCCACCATGGCCAGTTGCTACGTCGCCATCGACCAGGCCACCAAGGAGAATGGATGCCTTCAAATCATCGATGGATCGCATGCCATGGGTCGCATCGAACATGGCAAAGTGGGAGGTCAGACGGGAGCCGACCCGGAAAGGATGGAGGCGATTCTGGCTAGGTTTCCGGTGCGGTATGTCGAGATGCAGCCAGGGGATGCCCTCTTCTTCCACGGAAACTTGCTCCATCGATCCGACCAAAACACCAGCGAGCATCCAAGGTGGGCGCTGATTTCGTGCTACAACACCAAAAGCAACAACCCCTACAAACCGTCGCGTCATCCGTTCTACGAACCGCTGGACGTCCTCGACGACGACCAGCTTCTGGGCAAGCTGACCGACAGCAGCTCGCCATCGCAGGCTTGAACACAAAACGTAGAAAATAGATCCTCGCCACCAAGAACGCTGACGATCCACAGGCCGCCAACCCAAAGAGCCCATCATGCCCGAACCATCCAATGCCAAGGAACATGGGAAAACGCTGGCCAAGGAATTTCGGCTTCCCATCGCAGTGGCGCGGCGGCGCCTGGTGCTCGGCAAGTGGTTGGAGCGCCTGGTCCCTTGGGGAACCGCTGGGGCGATCCTGGCGGCTGTGATTGCCTGGGCCCCCAAGGCGATTGCCATCCCAGGCTGGAACCCCAACTGGTCACTCTGGGCAATCGCCTTGGGTGCCCTCCTGGGCGCTGCGATCGCGGCGATCGAGGCGTGGTGGCGAGCCCCAACGGCACTCCAGACGGCTCTCGAAATCGATCGCCGATTCCAACTTCGTGAACGCCTCAGCAGCCTCCTGCAACTGCGTCCCCAGGAGGCGGACAGCGCCATGGGGAAACTCCTGGAATCGGACGCAAAAGAACGAGTGGAACGAATCGATGTGCGAGACCAATTCCCGATCGAAGCCCCGCGGGCTCTGGCCGTGCCGGCTTTGCTGCTGGCGGTCGCCGGCCTCTCCTGGCTGGCCCCCAATCGATCTAGCCAAGATCCCTCCGCGACAGCAACGGCCCCCAGCGCCGCGGTCGAGAAAGTCAGGCAGTCGACGCGGCCGTTGATCGAGCAGCTGAAAAAGAAGCAGCAGGAGGCGATCGAGAAGGGTGATCCCGCAGCCGCAGAAATCTTCAAGAAGATGGAAAAGCAGCTGGAACAACTGCGCACCACCAGCGGCATCGATGAGAAGAAGGCACTGGCCACCTTAAACGAACTGAACCAACAGCTGCAGGATCGCAAAAGCGAACTGGGAAGCGGAGAACAGCTGCGCCAGCAATTGAAAGAACAGCTTGCCGCAGTCCAGGATGGCCCCGCTGAAAAACTCGCTAAAGCACTCCAGGAAGGAGACATGACCGCCGCCAAGGAGGAACTTCAAAAACTGATGGACCAGATGAAAAATGGGGACCTGGATGAGGCATCGCGGCAGAAGATGGCGGAGCAGATGAAGAAGATGGCCGAGGCGCTCAAGGAAGCCGCTCAACGCCAGAAAGAGGCGATGCAGCAGCTTCAGAAGCGACTAGAGCAGGCCGAGCAAACGGGCGATGTCCAGAAGGCAGCACAGCTTCGCAAGCAACTGGAGAAGATGGAACAGCAGGCAGCAGCGGAGCAGGGAAAGAAGGAGTCGGCAGAGCAATCGCAGCAGCGACAACAGGAAATGAAGGAACTCCAGAAGCAGATCGCCGAAGCGATGCAGGCCGGCGACCAAGAAAAGGCTCAGGAGATGCAGGAGCAACTCGATTCCATGAGCGAAGAGCAGCAGATGTCACAAAGCCAGTCTCAGAAGATGCAGTCAGCAATGCAGGAACTTCAGGAGGCGCTCGAACAGGGGAATATGCAGGCAGCCGAAAAGAGTCTGAAGGAGTTGCAGGAGCAGGTGGAGCAGATGGAGTCGGAGATGGAGTCAATGGAGGAACTCGACAGCCTCATGGACCAGGTGGCTCAGAGCAAGGGAGAGATGAAGGGATCCCAGCGAGGCAACCGCCCTGGCGATGGCAACGGTGAGGGCGAAGGGGAAGGGGATCGCGACGAAGAGGAATCTCAGACCGATACCTTCGAATCCCAGGTGCGAGACCGATTCCGCAAAGGGGAATCGTTTCAAGGAGGAAAGATCCGCGGTGTCAATCGCAAGGGAGTCACCAAGGAAGAAGTCAAGCAGGCAATTTTGGCTGAGCAGCCCGAGGAAGCCAAGTCGCTGGAATCTGCAGTACTTCCCAAAGCGCAGCGCGACCAGACTCGCGAATACTTCGATCGGATGCGGCAGGGAGATCGCGATGGCGATCAGTGATCTCGATCGAAACGGTGCTGCCAACCACCATTAGCTATGCGGTGGAGGCTCTTCTTTGGAAGCAATCGCTCCGATCCAGCCTCGGCGCCGGAAGTAGATCAACAGACCGATCGCCATCGCCGCCATGATGGCCAGGGCCATCGGGTAGCCAAGATACCACTTCAGTTCCGGCATGTTCCAAGGTGAAACCTCCGGGTCGAAGTTCATCCCATAAACCCCCGCCACAAACGAAAGCGGAATGAAGATGCTGGACATGATCGTCAGCACCTTCATCACCTCGTTCATGTGGTTGCTGATGCTGCTGAGATAGAAATCGCGAAGGTCGCTGGTCAGCTCCCGCGAGGTATCGACCAGATCGATCAGTTGCGAAACATGATCGTAACAGTCACGCAGATAAAGCCGCGTCTCTTCGCGGATCGACGGATGGTGATCGCGAATCAGCTCGTTGACCATTTCCCGGTGGGGGCGAATCGCGCGGCGCACGTTCAGCAGGTCACCGCGCAACTGATGGATGCTCTCCATCTGCCCTGTCCGGCATCCACGCATGATCTCTTCTTCGATCAGATCCAGTCGATCGTTCAGCCGATCCATCGCTGGAAAATAACTGTCGACCACCGCGTCCAGTAACGAATAGAGCAGGTAGTCACTACCCAGCGAATTGATCGCACCGCGACGCTGGCGGATGCGCTGCCGAACCGGATCCCAACAATCTCCAGGACGCTCCTCGAAGGTCACCAGCAAATTGTCCCGAAGAACGAAACTGATCTGCTCGGTGCGCACCCCTTCGGCCTCGCCTTGTTCGATCATTCGCGCTACCAGATAGAGGTGGTCCTCATATTCGTCCAACTTGGCTCTTTGGTGCAGATGGACGATATCCTCCAAGGCGAGTGCATGGATTCCGACGATCCCTGCCAACTGACGCAGCAGTTCGCCATCGCCCAACCCCACCACCTGCACCCAGACCACCGGCCATTTGGCGATGGCAATCGGAAGGGTATCCAGCGACACGTGCTGCAGTTCCTCATGCCCCTCCGGTCCGTAAGCGATAGCAGACCACTGAGTTGGCAGGCTCTGGGGATCGATCTGAAACTGACCTGGCGGGGCGCCGACATTCCGCTTCCGACTTCTGCGACGTTTGCGTGCAAATCGAACCGATCTGGAAGCCATCTGCAACATCCTCGAAGAGCTGAAAAGCCGCCTGTGTCACTTCCAATGCGATCGATCAAACAGGCTGAATGCAACCGCGTTTCTGGACCCCCGCATTATCGTATCGTCTCCTGCAGAGCCCTCTTCCGCCAGAATCCCTCCATTCCGTAACGGACTTCCATCACCTCCGACTCAAAGAGCCTCGACAGCAAGCTTCCACTCGGGATCGGGAAAGTCACTAGTCCGAATAGGGCCACCTAAGAGAAAAGCCTGTGCGATAGCGAAAGACAAAAGAATGGGATAACAGCTCTCGTTCGAAGTCCCCTAAACGATTCCACAATGGGGACAGGAAGTAGAAAAAAACTGTTGATTCCACCTGAAAAACCAGTATTTCCCAACGATTCGTGAATGATCGGAAAAAAAGTTTTATTCATTACGACCCCACTTATTGACAACTGTTCCCACAGCCTCGATAAAAACGCTAGTATAGAGAACCCCCCTTCTTGGGGCATAAGTTAAACAGGGGCAGAACAATGCGATTGTTTGCGAAATGGATGCTAGCTTTTTCCGTCTTGGTAGGCTCGTGGTTCATGGCGGGTACTAGCCACGCCGCCTTAGTGACGCTCGACGCGGCTTCTGGCCTGAACATTTTCATTGCCGTCGACACGACCGAGCAGCTCGAATTCGTTCTGCCCAGTGATCTTGCAAGCATCAACAGCATGGAACTGGACTTCAGGTACGACACGCCCAACCCCGGCCTGGCGACCGGTACTGCGTCCCTAGAGTTCTTCTTCGTGCAGGATGTCGGAACCTCCCCAGTGACTGCTTTTGCGATTGGAGGCATTTACGGCATTGGCGCGGGGGAGACCGCTGCCGCATACGACGGACAGACACTCAATACGAATGATGGGAGCTTCTCGTACATCCTTCCATTTCTTCCCTCGACCTATCAGTTCGGCACGTTGTCAGCCACCGTCCCATGGGCTGCTTTGGCAGGTAGCAACCTTGTAATCAACTTCTACAATGGAGGCAGTGGCGGATTCACGAACGTGTCGCCTGAAATTTTGAGAGCGACGTTGAAGTTGAACTACAACGTGGCCAGCAGTGGAGCGGTCCCTGAGCCATCGACGCTTGCGATTGCATTGGTCGGTCTGGCAGGATGGCGTGGCCGACGGATGCTGCGACGCAGCTAGATGGATGTCCGAATGGTCGAAAATGAGTTCGAAAAGGGGAAGGGCAACCTTCCCCTTTTCCATAGGTTGTCTGCTTGCCCTTGGCAAGCATTGCGTAAGACCGCAGCATGATGCACAGCGAAACTGGGTACTGCTCTATTGGATTCCAACAGCCTGCAGGAAGCTTTCCAATGAGTTCTAGCAAATTGCCCCCAAGAATTCGGTTCTTTTGCTTGGTGGCCCTTCCCCCTTTAGGCAGCTAAGAGAAAGTAGCGGTGCTTTTCATCGAACTTCGCCTGTTGGCACCGATGGATGGTGCAGCCTGGGGCCGGATCGCGCGGCGCACGTTCAACAAGTCACCTCGCAACTGATGGATGCTCTCCATCTGCCCCGTCCGGCGCCCACGCATGATCTCCTCTTCGATCAGATCCAATCGCTCGTTCAGCCGATCCATCGCTGGAAAATAGCTGTCGACCACCGAATCCAGGAGGGAATAGAGCAGGTAGTCGGTGCCCAAGGAATTCATCGCACCGCGCCGCTGGCGGATGCAAGCAATCCCCGGCCGGCACAACTGTGTAGCTGTGACTGGCGGCTTGCCCACTGAACCAAGCCCACAGAACCAGGGAATTGTCAAATGAACCCTTTTTGGGGCTTTGTTACCCGAATGGAATTCAACAATCCTTTTCTCACCTGAAGAAAGATTCCTAATTCGCCGTAAAATAGGCAGTCTAGCTGCTATTTTCGGCATTTCTGGAGAATATTTCTCATTCGTTACAACCCAGATCATTGACAACCCTTCCACCTATCGCAATAAACGAGCAATCAATGTTTACCCCTCACGTGAGGGAAAGGAAAAACAGGAGGCATAGAATGAGGCAGTTTCTGACTGGATGGATGGCAGCTTTGTCGGTTGCCGTGGGTTCTTTAGCAATGACCGGAACGAGCACAGGTGCCGTCGTGTCGCTCAATGCAAATTCTGGGCTGAACACCCCGATCGCCGGGGGATCCAGCGAGGAGGTGAGTTTCGCCCCCCTCCCGGCGGATCTCGATACAATCAACGGCTTTACTATAAGCTTCAGCTACGCGGATGGCTCCACTACCACTCCTTCCTTCGGAGTAGGCAGTCTAGAGGTCGTTCTTTTTCAGTCGCTACCTATCGCCCCTGGTGCGTCAATTTTTATCGCCGGGGGCGTGTACAATATTTCCCCTTCTGCAACCGCCACTGCGGCATCATTTACGTCGAATGTTGGGGATAGCAGCGCCACGTCAATTGATACGACTGCTTCTTTATTTTTCACGTTAGATCCGCTTAGTGCCTACGGCCTCTGGGGCCTATCGGCCGGCTCTACGATCTCGTTCTTTTTCGTAAACGCTACTACCAGTCCTACTTCGGTAGCCCCGAAGATCCTTTCAGCCACACTGCTACTTGATTACAACCCCGCGGGTGGCGGTGGAGCGGTCCCCGAGCCATCGACTCTTGCGATTGCCTTGGTCGGTCTGGCAGGATGGCGTGGCCGGCGGATGCTGCGACGCTGCTAAGCGTTAGGGCTGAAGTCCTATGCGAATTCGACAAGGGGAAGGGCAACCTTCCCCTTGTTCGTTTTTTCGGACAACC
>Ga0315902_10003163_pt1 | contig 24866 bp, 21 predicted proteins | sample LakEriMetagenome_9_FD_203523 | JGI IMG/M metagenome (GOLD analysis project Ga0315902, IMG submission 203523) | Freshwater fungal communities from buoy surface, Lake Erie, Ohio, United States - Buoy 12 MA117 | ecosystem: Environmental > Aquatic > Freshwater > Lake > Lake biofilm | place: USA... | reverse complement strand
GGCTAGGGCAAAGGCAACGCGAAAGCCAAGGACATCGGCAGGCAACGGCGAAAGATTCTGCTAGTCTCTGGTACTAAAGGATCGGCCTGGATGACGTTGGCGAAGCCAAACGTCAACAGGCCCTACTTTTAGAAATCTAAAACTGCAGAATTGTGAGGAGATGTGTAGGAAGTGAGTAAACAAAGTTTTACGACAAGAAAAGAAGTATGCCCCCGACCAGACTTGAACTGGTACACCGTTACCGGCGCAGGATTTTAAGTCCTGTGTGTCTACCGATTCCACCACGAGGGCCTACGTCGAAAATAGCAGGCGATGGCTTGCAGGTTTCCGAAGGTCTCCAAGATAGGGCCTTTTTCTGCTGACGACAAGTCCAATTCATATCGATGCCTAAATCGTTCGTACAGGTCCAGAAGGAGCTCATTCAGCCCGTGCTGGGGAATTGAGGAGCCTGAGGTCTATCCTGTCCAATCCTTACGGTGGCATTTCGGGAGGGATCGACTCACGGATCGGAGGTCTCTTTTTACGGAGTAGATAAGCCAAAGCGTGACGCCAACGGAATCGCAGCAGGACGGAAGCAAGCGGTAGCAACAAGAGGAGGCCCGAGGCCTGGGCAGCAGAGGTCGACGAGGCTCGCCCCAGGGTAGCACAACTGATCCGTTCCCGGGGAGCGTCCACTGTTGCGTCGGGATAGAGGTAGATCACCCCGGCCTCGTCATCAAGGCCGAGCGTAAGAGCGCGACTGGAGCGTGAATACCCCATGACGGCATGAAAGTCACTGTGGTTATGGCCGAGTCCGAGGCAATGACCGAGCTCATGGAGAATCGTATAGGCGAGACTCTCCGCTGTGCTAGCCCTCTGCGAGACAGCGATATCACAGTCGACGATGGTCGTCCCCTCGATTTGAGGTGCGGCGTAGGCCGCGGAACTGAGGTTGGTTTGACCGACGGTGATCGAATGCTGCCGATCCTCAGAATCGAGCTGGGCACTTGCTGCAAACTGGACATCCAACTCGATGTACGAACCTGAGACCTGGTTCCACTTCTGCATCGCCTCCTGCACCAAAACCAACCAGAAGTCTTCGTCGGTCAGGTCCTGATAGATCCCACCCGCAAACTCATCCTTTTTGCTTATCGGCGGTGGCGTCGGATTCAAAAAGAAGATGACGCGCGGTTGTTCGATCGAAGCCTCAAGGCGGGCTTCCGTCGGACCCGAGAGCAGGACAAAGGCCGACGCAGAAGGAGCAAAGAAGACCAAGAATAAGCTCAGGATCAAAACCATCGTATGACTCCGATCCGCACTGCATAGGGGCTAACCAAAGTTCCACTCCCCACCCCGAGTGCCTGACTCATTTCGATCGAGAAACATCCCAACCAGGATAAGCAACCCCGCTCATACCCGAAGGCAGCATAAGGACCAAACCCAATGCCATTCGCATTAAAGATAAGTCCTCCACCGAGACTGACATAGCCACCCCATTTGCTCATGTCGCGACGCGCGAGAGTCAAGCCAGTGATGCTTCCGTTGAACTCGAGTTTCTTATCAGTCACATAGGACAGTCCTACATCGGCTCCCGACGGTGGCAAAGACAGAGGATTCGTACCACCTGACCCAAGTCCTGCAGGACCAAAGCGGAGCGCAAGGCCACCGGCTTTAGCGACCTGAGTCATGCTGAGTACGAGTATGAGGAGAAGGATTTTCACAGTGTCCATCCCACCACCAGACTGAGGTTTTGTTTGCGAGAGGTTGACAGCAAGATTCCACCCCATCCAGCCGGAAACAGGGCGGTACCCCAATCGAAACCCAAGATCAACTTGGATTGCAGCTGCCAACCGAGACCGAACTTAAGTCCTAAGTTGCTCGAGTGGGTTGCCGTCTTGAGTAAGCTATCCCTTGGGCGTGTGATGCGACTTGTTTCATGTAAGATAGCTAGACCCCATTCCCCGTACCAACTTTTGGATCCAAACAGCTCAAAGCGTCGGGTGCCAGTCAGGAGGTAGGTATCCTGCGTCACGGGTTCTTGCACCCGCCCGTAGTAGAGGACCTTGAAACCCCAATCATCATCGATCAATCCCTGGACAAGAGCTGCGGGGCGCTGGCGATCGTCTCCCTCCTCAACCGCAGCGAGACCGATTCCGAGGCTCGAGCTAGCGGATATGATAGGGGGAAAAAGGAGATGCAAAAGGATCCCTAAGGACCAAATCGGTGCGAGCCGATAGTTCTCAATGCAGCGGAGGTATTGCAAGGAAGTCCACTTAAAGCAGAACTTCTGCAAGGCTGCACAGCGGGGAAACACGATGATCAAGCCCGGTACCATCGATCGAACACGCCTCCAGGCGCTCAAAATTTCAGAGATTCGTAGCAGTGTCACCGAATTCAACCTCTACCTAGACCTGGGTGGTGAAATTGTGCCCTATGCAACCGGGCGACATCTCTGGTCGCTGAGCGAAAAGGAGCAGCTGCTCCAAAGAGGTCAGTACGTCTTACTTTACGCAAGGGAAGACTCGGATCGGGTGCATCACTACCTCGCGAGTCCCAGCGAAGAATCTCTTACGATTCCCGTGGGTAACGATCCCGCAGGCTTGATTGTGGCGGATGCGATCGCTGAGTTTCTTAAGACCCGCTACGTCTACCCCTTCGACAAATCACAGTTCGGCACCTTCAAAGGTCTCGGTATAAGTCTCGCGCAGTATCTGCAGGCCCAGAGCCAGCTCCGCGAGCTCCTCTGGCAACTGAATCGCCACGACCCCTATACATTTTACCACAGTGCTCGGGTTGCCGCGTATGCGGTCGCGATGAGTATCGAACTCGATCCCGGGAACCAATCTCGCCTGTGGGATCTGGCCGTTGGCTCTCTGCTTCACGACGTAGGAAATCTCACATTGGATACGGCCCTGTTGAACCACGACGGACCCCTGAAGGACCAAGAATGGGATAAAGTACGGCATCACCCGGAAGAGTCGATTCGCTTGTTGGAAGGCTTCAGCCTTGGAGCCAAGGTCCGGGAGATCATTCTGCATCATCACGAGCGCATGGATGGGGGGGGCTATCCCCATCGCCTCCGCAGCATTCAACTCCCGATCGAGGTGCGTATCGTAGCTATGGCGGAAGTCTTTGCGGCTTTGACTAACCCTCGACCTTACCAGAGCAAGAGAACGCCGGAGCAGGCCTTGTTCTTCATTCAGTCGAGCCTCTTGACCTTTCTCGACCCAGCCCTGCTAGCGCCCCTTCAGGCTATGATGGGGCAAGACCAAGTCAAACAGAACCAGAAAGCCTCTTAAGCTCCCGACGAGGAAGTCCTTTGCGTGATCAGGAGGATGCATTAGAATGCAGCTCTGGACGCAAAGGAGTCGATCGTGTTGCCAAGAGTCGCCCGCATTTTTGCCTTCTGCATCGCCACAACTGCAGTCGCTGAGACCCAAAGCGAGCCTGCACCAGTGGACGACGAAGTGGCGAACGAGAGTCTGAGTCCTGAAGACAAGGCGGAAATTCTTGAATACACTCAGAAAGAAGAACAGGACGCCTTCGACTCCGGGGTAGCTGTCAGTATAGGACCCGCGATGCCCTGGTCGAAGTTCGGGTTGGCATTTCTGACGAAGGCTCCGCATGGGATGGAGACCTACTCGCTGGGCACCGGGGCCTTCGAATTCAACGATAACGAAAGCAATCGCAATTACGTCGTCACTCTTCGGAGCCAGAGCGCGTTTTATACGCGACGGATCTTTCCCTTGGGTTTCGGTCCCCTGTACGTAGAGCCGATCGTGGGACTTGTGCGCTGGGATGGTGATATCCAACCACGCGGGACCGATCCTTTAACGGACGAAGTGGCTGCATCGTTGAGTTCGCGTTTCAACGCGACTGGCTTGGCGCTGGGTGGAAATATCGGAATCATGTGGATGTTTCAGAATCAGATGTTTATCGAATATAACCTCTTCAGCCTCAATGGGTCCTACCTTTTGAGTGAAACCTACAGCACGAACACCAACAACTCGCGTAACAGTGTCCGTAAGCAGCTGCGTGGACCAATGTCGATGAATAGCGTGCACCTGCGTCTAGGATGGTCCTGGTCGATCTGATGTTGTCTGGTTTGAAAGGCCCGTCTAAAGGGTCCGAAAGGGTCCTGTGGCTAGACGTCTTCGGGTCGTGCTCAGGCGACACCATCACCTGTGATCTTACGGGACAGGTTTTTTTGCTGCTGGAGATGAAGGTCATCCTCGGCGGCCAGGAGTAGGTCCTGGATGGTGTATTGCTGTTCTGTAGCTTTCGAACGGGTACAGAGCCCAAAGCTGACACGGACCGTGATGCGATGGGGATCCAGACCGTAGGTCTGATGATTCATATGGTGCAGGATTCTCGATTGGAGAATCATGGCCCCCTCAGTTTCCGTCTCGGGAAGAATCATCAGGTATTCACCACCCCACGAACGCCCCAAGACATCATCAGACCGTGTCAGGTGAATCAGATCGTTGCCGAGCTGCTGGAGAAGACGGATGCAAAAGTTCGGGCCATGTGTGTAAGACATCTCCTTGAAGCCATCGATAGCCATGATCATCACAGAGAGTGAGGTGCCGAAGCGTTCGGCGTGGCGTAACTCCTTTTCAAGGCGACTGTTGATGTAAGGCAGATTATAGAGCCGGGTGATGCTATCTTGGTCTTCCAGGTCACGGATGGTTTCCTTGGACATCTGCAGCTTTTGTAGCAAGGCTGTGGTCTTGTTTTGGAGCTTTTGGAATCGAAGTAAGAGTTCAACCGAGGCTGCCAAGTGTGATCGTGCCAGCTCCTGGCCACAGATCTGGTCGGCTCCTGAAATGTCCTGAAGCTCTCTCCACTCGGCACCTTTCTGGGCAGTCAAGAGGAGAATGGCATAATAATGGGGTGCTGCTTGATCCTTTCGGATCCACTGCGACAACTCAGGACCTGAAGTCGTGGGAAGTACCTCATCGATAACAATCACGTCCGGCTCGAAATCATCCAGCCGATCCATAGCCGATGTAGCTGTCAAGGCTGTTTCAGTATGAAACGATCCCAGCTGAGCCTGATAGTCCATCAGGGCAGAAGCCGATCCTGCTACGATCAATACCTTGCCCCTTCCGGCCTTGTCCGTCATGCATTTGCCTCCGCACCTTCCCGTAGGGCTATCGGCGGATCAGAGGCAAGCATGAGGTCGACAGGATGGGCCTTCTTTCGCTGGGAGACGACGAAAGAAGGCCAAAGTATCGAAACGATTCTTGAAACTTAGAGGGCGGTATCAGCCATCGACATGAGACCTCGCATGGCAAGGATCCAACGCTGTCACGTCATTGTTCTCAATTCATGATACGGTAATCGCCGACCCACGAGGTCTCAGACTCCTCGAACCAAGGGTCCTGCGACCTTGGATCTACGTTTTCCTGAATAAGCTGCAAGCGATGGTGACGAGCATTGGGAAGGCGGGACTGCCGACGAGTTTTCATCTTGTGCCGCATCAGTTGAGCTTCCAATTTCTGGGCGACGACGTCTATGGTTGCGTACATGTTATCGCTGGTACCCGATGCATGGAGCACAGTTCCGTTCCACCCCTGGAGATGACAGTGAATCTTCTGCTCATTCTTTTCGCTGAGGAAAGTTATGCGGACCAATCCGGTTTGGCCTACGAAGCGTTCGATGATTTCAGTGAATTTCTTTTGCGAGAGGCTTTTTAGGAAGTCGGAGCTTTGCATCTTCTTAAAGTAAAACTGAAAGACCATGGGACGTCTCCTTAAAGAGTGAGAACCGTAATCTCAGACTTTCTTAAAGAAAGTTCGTCTTAAGGACCCGAGCGTTTAGTTATGACGTCATACTCCGCAGCGCTTCTACTTCTCTATCTAACACGGGTGCACATGAAGAATCGATAAGTTTTCTTAGGTTCATGGTTGTCGATTCGCTTTTTTATACGTTTTGTGGCCCACCGTTTCGTCATTTTGTAAACTCCGATGATCGTTATTCTTTTCTATGAGATTCGCAAGCTCTCAAGTTTTGCATCACTTCGACCGATATCATAACACCGAAGGAAATCTGACGAAGTCTCGGGGGTTGGAATGAATCGCCAAAATCTTAGCCACTTACCACTGGTCCTGATCGCAAGTTTGCTGCTCGCTCACTGTGGACAGCAGGCGAGTGAGCAAACCGCCAGCACACGGCGGGGAACCGCAGGTGGGGCCGTGGCGCCAGGGGCTTCCACAGATGGCAATCCCTCCGGAACGGGCGGTGGCGGTAAGGGAACTGGGACAACAACCAGCCCGACTGGACAACCGACTGCAGCTCAGCTGAGCAAATCGCAGACGTACTTCCTCAACAACGTGCTGCCTCTGTTCCAAGGGGCACCCTGTAGCGACTGTCATGCCGCACCGCGCAACCTCAAAGATCCGAACGTGGACGGTGGTCTAAGGGTGCAGGAGCATAACCCCATGTTTGACCTCCTGAAGGACGGTCCAGGTGCGAATGACAATAAGCTCATTCATAAGCTCCTAAATGTCGTTTCTCATCGGGGTGGAAAGCAGTGTGCCGACGAAAATACTGGACCGTGTGGAGTCGTTAAGAAGTGGTATACCGAAGTGTTCGGTCAGGGAACCCTTATGCTGGGCCGCATCGAGAGTATCAACCGCGAGGGGATGATCGCCGGTTGGGCGGGAAGTCTCGACGCGCCAACCACCAGTCTTGAGGTCCGACTCTTCCTGGACGGCGACAAGGCCACCGGCCGCGCCCTCACGCCAATTATGGCTAACCTCGAAGCGAGTGATAACAACATTCCTGGGCCGCACGGCTTCGCTGTCAAGATCCCAGCGGATATGATCGATGGAAGGCCACACAAGGTTTGGGCCTATACGACCTACAATGGGAAAGAGGTGCTTTTGTCAGGCTCTCCCTTCGACTACACAGCTTACAAGCCCAAGGGAACCGCGGTCGCGACGGCCTTCGCCCAGACAAACTTGCAAGGGTGTAACGGTCCTTGTCACACCTTCAGCTATGATAATCGCTGGGGAACTTTGCTGGGCAATGGCCCAAATGGGACTTGGACTGCCACGAGTAACGCCGCGTATCAGAAGCTCTCGGGTGCTTTAGGTCACAGCGCCGGCGCCCCTGCCTTGCCAGGCAGTGTGAATCTTCAGGCCGTCTCGCAATGGTGGACTCAGGAATTCGCGACACCTTAAGAAGCGTCAGTCCAGCCTTTTTCAAGGGCAACTGAGTCGGTCCAAGGACTGCTCATGCGTTCCAGGGGCGCACGATGACCATGATGACGATAATGATCATCAAAAGGGTTGGAACCTCGTTCAGATAGCGCAGAGTCTTACCCTTGGGCAGCTCAGCGCTTTTTTGTACCTGACGGACGAGCTTCCAAGCGTAGATCGTGCTCAGAGTTAACAGGACGACGCTCAGCAGTTTCACATGAAACCATCCGAGACGCAAAAGAATCGGGTTGAGCCAAATCATGGCTAGACCAGCCAGCCATGAGGCGATCATCGCCGGGATGGTAATGGCCTTCAGAAGTCTTCGGCTCATGATCTTGAGTAGCTCCTCGACCTTCGCATGGTCTTGACGATTCTCTGCAGCATAGATGAGCAATCGATAGAGATAAAGGATACCGGCCATCCAGCTGATGATAGCGATCACGTGGAAGGCGAGAATCGGACGGTACCATTCAATCATGTGGTCTGTCTCCTTTTCAGCTAGCGTTGGGACCCCTGTGAACCTGGCTAAGCATCCGGTCTTTCAGTGTTCCATTTTGAGTGGGCCTCCACAGAGACTTTCGAGCCGGGACAGCGAATCACGACTGAGAAAACTCAAAGGGTGCTGGTTGCGAAGATGAGCGATCTTACGAGAAAAAGCGGCCTTGACGCTCAGATCACTTCCGGCTCCGTCTTCGCGCGGCGCATCCAGGACACAATCAACCCAGAGGAAAGCCTCGGCATTGTAAGCCCTTTGGATCACGTGTTCGAGATATTCGGTCAAGAGGGGATCCCAAAGTTTATCGACCTGCTCCACAAATAGGGCCAACGGACCCGATGCTTCGCTGGTAAAAGCTGCAAGCTCGCTCGGATTGAGGCGTTGCAAATTGATGATGCGAGCTTCGACACCAAACCGCCACATACTACCAAGGGCGCGGGTCCATAGGGTCGACGGCATCTGGCGCTGAGAGCTGTACTGCAAACGACCCGGAGGCAGATCATGCCGGAAGACAGAAGCAAGTTCCTGCAGTGTCTGGACCGCATAGGGTGCTGTAGTAAGATGAGGTCCGCGCTGGCTTTGCGGCCAAATTCGTCGAAATTGATACATGAGCTTTTGAACGCGGTGGAGGCGACTACGAAGGTCGCAGCTGCGATAGGCACAGTTCCTTTCATCCCAGACCATGCCCTGTGCGGCACAGCAGGGAAACATTCCCGGCTGCAAAGTGACCTGGTCTTCTTCGATCGTCAGGCCTAAGGTTATGCCGTTGAGTAGGGGATTATCGAGATTTTTCAGCACACAATGAGGCGATGAGGACATTGCTCATCATCTCCTTGGCGGGACAGAAGGGCGCAAGTTCTGCAGTTTTTCCTGCAGCGAGCGCTTGCGGAAGTCCTCGCCTGTGAGTTCCAGGAAGTCAGAAGTCTCGAAGAGCCGAGAGTAGATTCGTGACCCTACTCGCTGTTCGAGGCTTTCATACCGATCCAGTTCGAAACCACCGCTCGGCTTTTTCTCATCGAGGGCGCCATGACCGAGTTGAACACGATCCGATGGCTTCAGATCGTAGTTGGTCGAAGCTACGATAATCTTGTTGCGATTGTATCGGCCCATCACCAGCTGATCGAGAACAGAAGCTTCCCAATCACTGTTCCGACCCTTACCGAGTTCATCGACCAAAAGAATGTCGACATCAATCAACTCGTTGAGCAGGGTCGCATCGTTTTTGTCGTTGGCATAACCAGCTTTGAGCTCCAGCAGCAGTTGAAAAAAATCGACGAAGCGGATACTGATTCCACGACTTGCAAAATTCTTGGCGATGGCTGCGAGGAGATAGGTTTTTCCCACTCCGACAGGGCCGCCGAGGATGAGTCCACGCGGCCGATCTGGATCAAAGCTGCGACTCCATTGTGCGACGCGCTGGACGATGTCCTTACCATTGCCACTAAAATTGCAAAAGGAATCCAGTCGCGCTGTGCTGTAGCGTGCTGGAAGGCAGGCGTTGTTGATCAGCGTCACGACGCGTGAGGGAGCAGGAATCCGGCAGGTGCGCGCAACCCCCTCGACCAAGCGGCGGTTCTGGCCGAAGCAGCTCGGGCATTCTCGAACGCAGCTACACAGCTCGGCATGGGTCAGCGATCCCTTGGGTGTGAGCTTAAATCCGATTCCGTCACAGCAGGAGGCCTTTTGGTCAAGCGCACAGCCGAGGTCGGTCGCGAGTTGGCCTTTGGATTGTTGGTGAAGCTCGAGCTTAAGCGAGCGCATGGGACGGTCCATGAGGATCCTCGGAGCGAAAATCGGTTGGCACGGTCTGCAGTATAGACCAAGATGGGGCGAGCGCCTATGAAAAGTGTCTCGGTCTGTTTCGGTGCAGGAGAATCTATGTCAATTCGGTCATTTCACGTACGACACGCCGGGGATGTCACCCCAGGCGAGACTTTTGATGCTCAGGTCATGATTTCGGAAATCCTTGAGGGACAGAAGGCTTGGCCTGAACTCCTCCCGCTGCATATTAGTCAAGGTGACCGAGAGGTGATTCTAGAACTGGTTAAGCGCTTGGAGGCAAAGATTGAGCCCGGCAAGATCCTGAGTTTCGATCGTACGCCGCTTCTGCGCTGGACACTGGCTCTGGTTGATGTCGAAATGGATATGTTCCGGTATTTGGGCCTCGCGCGTCAGATCCTGAAGCCTCTCAAAGACCATCGATGCCGGCACATTCAAGTGGATCTGAGTGCCCTAAGCCCGGACCGTGCTCTTGCATTGATTGATGCTTTGGTCAGTGCTTTGCGGATTCAGCAGTTCAAGGCCCCGCGTTATCAGAGCAAAAGCGAGGGTAAAAAGGATTCCTATCAGCCGCAGCTTGAGTTTCTTTGTCCAGCTGACCTCGATCTCGATCGGGCTCGGACATGGGGAGCGAGTGCGGAACTCAAAGCAGAAGGTAGCAATTTAGTGCGTCACCTCGTGATGCAAGCTGGTAATGATCTTACGCCGAAACGTTATGTGCAGCTGATCAAGCAGCAATGTGAAAAGGAAGGCCTGAGTTTTGAGTTCATCAATCAAAAGAAGCTGACCGCGATGAACGCCGGAGCCTTTTTAGCCGTTGTACAGGGCGCCGCCCATGAGGATGCTGGCATCGTCAAACTTAGCTACGAACCGGCAAAGAAAAAGGGTGTGAAGCATGTGTGTCTGGTCGGCAAAGGCGTCACCTTCGATACCGGCGGCACCAATCTCAAACCTGCGAATTATATGTGGGGTATGCATCGAGACATGGCGGGCTCAGCTGTCGCCTACGCCTTGATTCGCCTAGCTATGCAGGAAAAGTGGCCCGTGAAGGTCACAGCTTTTCTGGCGATTGCGGAGAATGCAACGGGACCTCAGGCCTATCGGCAAAACGATGTTGTGACGGCACTCAATGGAAAAACAATCGAGATCGTCCATACCGATGCTGAAGGGCGTATGCTCTTGGCTGACACCCTGCACCTCGCGTCGGAAGAGAAGCCAGACCTGATCGTTGATTTTGCGACGCTCACTGGGGCTTGCGTTGCAGCCATCAGCACCCAGTATTCAGGAGCCTTCACCAATCGGGCTGATTATCACAGTGCCATCATCTCGGCTGGAAAGACAACCGGAGAGCGTGTCTGGCCCTTTCCTTTGGAACCTGATTTTGCTGAATGTCTCAAATCGGATACAGCCGACATCAAGCAGTGTCGTCTGACGGGTGGTGTCGATCATATCGAAGCAGCCCTGTTCCTGAAGGAGTTTATCGGTGCTAAGGTTCCCTGGATCCACGTGGATCTATCGGCAGCTGAGAACAGTGGCGGACTAGCACACGTCGATACTGAAGCGACGGGATTCGGTGTGCGTTTTGGTGCTCAGTTGGTTCAGGAGCTGATCTTGAAAGCGGTCTCGGAGCAGGTGCTTTAACAGGAGCTTGCGAAAGAGGGGAGAGATCATCGATCAGCTGGGTCAGAGATTGGCTTGATGAAAGGGCCCCTTTCCGGGGGCCCTCTTCCATTTAGCGTGGACGCTTCGGATCCAGCTCGCGACAGCGTTCGATCAGTGCCAGGCGATCGATGGGTAAGCTCAGATCTTCCAGCGCTTGCACTGCATAGTAGCAGTGAGCCTTGGTGTTGGGGTGAACGTTATCCCAGAGGCGGATACCTTGGTAGTCATCACAGAGTTTTTCTTCACCTGTGAAGTTGCCGAAAAGGTCACCGTTGTAGCAGCGATTGGTGGTATCGCGGAATTCGTAGAAGTCCAGTTCGTTCACCTGAGCTTTGGTCTCTTCGTCTGAACGGAAACTCCGGAATGTGACGTTGGGATACTTGGCCCGTAATTCAACCAGCACGAGATCCAGCTGACGGTTGTGTTCTGGACCTAGGGCCTTGAGCTGCTCGCGGGTCTTCGAAGTATTGTCGACATTACTCAGATCACCGACTCGACCGACGAGCAAGTCTTTGGCACCCGATTGAACCAAGCGCTCGAGCCCAGCCCGGATATCAGCGACGGCTTGAGTCGGATCGCTATTGCCTTCGAAGAGATAGTTATTCGCGCCTATCCACACAGCGACTAGGGAGCGGTCAAGTTTCGCCTTACCGTTGTCACGAAGAAACTGGTCGATCTGTCTGCCTAGGCCAGGAATCACAAGACGGTCGGGACCGATCGAGGCTTTCTCTCTTGTTTCCGCCGCGCCGACCGCATAGTTTTCGAGACGGGCATTCAACGCTTTCGACAGGTACTCCATCCATACGGGACCATTCGACCAGCGACCTTCCCAGTATACTCGCTTATTCACAAACACTCCGAGAGTGTTGCGATTGAGATTGCCGGTATCGCTCAGACTATCGCCGAAGCCGATGACGCGATCGTATTTTCCCCGAGCCTCCTGAGGTATTTGAGGAATCAACCACTGGTCTTGATTGGCTTGCACCAGACCGTTGACAACCGAGGGGCGACCTTGGAAGAAGTCCTGTTCACTTTTTTCGGCTTCTCCACACGCGGCGAGCCACATCAGTTGAGACAAAGCAAGGACAGTCAGAGTACGAAGTTTCATGTTGTCTACCTCCACAGCAACGGAAGCTTGGCTTGCAGCGACCGTGCCTAACTCCAAAAGGACTAGTTCAAAAGAACTATACTAGCCCGAGCCAGAGCAACTGATAGTATTTTTTGAGTAAAATGAAAAGCGGAGAAATCATGACGTGAAGTAAAAAGTGTATATCAAATTGACGCCTGTTTGATCGGTTGACTACAGTCCCGTTTTCCTTGGGAAGTGTGGACGTTTATGCAACGATTCGCCTTTGAGGGCGGACCTTCGATTCCGCCCTCGTTCCTACTGGTTCGGATTTCTGTTTGGTTCGGCGCCGCTTACCGAGAAGTAGCGGGGGGCACACATCATTTGATGACGTTGTCGAGCACCACTTTCGCCGTTCCACCGGCTTTCACGCTTTGGACGATCCCCACAATATCGCCCGCTTGATCGGGCCCGCCCGATCCATCTTTGTCCAGACGAACTTTGAGGCGAAATTCAGCCGGGATGTTGCCAGGCGCTCCACCCATGGTCTTGACGTCTGCGGTCGTCACATCGCCCTTGTACACTGTGCCTTTAGGATCGGCTTTCAAGTCTACCTTAACAGCGCCGTAGGGTCTTGGCATTTGACTTGCGCTATCGTGCAGAATCACAAAGAGGGTTCGCATGCCCGTGGCGGCTTTGGTCACCGCCTCAGCATTGGCCAGAGTCACTTCAACCGATACGAGCTTTTGATCAGCTGCCTGCATCGCGGGACTAAGACCTAAACCCAGAATCAGTATCAAACCTGAAAAAAGTCGCATAGACACCCCATGGGAAATGTGAGGCGAAATGCTAACGTGTTTTGTGCGGTTTGTCGATGCCTCGGGTGTCCTGGCGGGATCATGGAGCGCCCGCTGGGAAAGCTTCGATGATGAGGTCGAAGAGTCACGGAAAAAAATCGGTGCACCACTGCACTTTTGGCGAGTCTTGAGTGTCTCCTCTCCTGGGAGCTGAGAGGAGAGGTCGGAGCGCAAGAGGGATTCAGGCGCGCAAAGGTCGTCAAGATATGCTGAAATGAAATGCCAAAAAGACGTTTTTATCTTGATCTTGGCCCCAAGTACTGCTAGGTAGAGCCGTCAATCTTACGGCAGAGAGGGGTCCATGCGGGATACGATCTTCCGACAAGAGGTCATCGACGAGCAGAGCAATCGCTTGTTTGGTGGCGTGCTAATCCGGCCTCCATGGCAGGTCAGCTTTATCGTTTACCTGCTCCTCCTCTTATTCGTGACGGCAACCCTCTTCTTAGCCTTTGGCACCTATCATCGCAAGGAGAGAGCTGCTGGAATTCTTCGCCCCAATGCAGGATTGGTTAAGGTCTACCCGCCTCGTTCGGGTCTTATAGAATCGATCTCCGTTGCTGAAGGTGATCGTGTCAATGCTGGACAAATCCTTTTCATCATGGGCGAAGATCGGATTGCGGCTGGTGGTCAAGACGTTTCTGCCTTGCAGAAACCCGAGCTTGAAGCTCTCGAGCAGCAGCTGCTCGCGCGGAAGGAAGGTCTTCCCGCCCAGCGCCAACGGGAAGAGTCTAAGCTTCGAGCGGATCTCTCTCGGATGCTGCAGCGCATCCACAGCATGCGACAGCAGCTCCAGGTGACCGAGCAGCGGCTTGAGCTGAAGCAGGGGCGCCTGAAGCGACTCGAAAGACTTGCCAAGGACGCCGCAATTTCACAGGACGAAGTCGATCGCAATCGAGACGAAATCCTCCTTCTTGATAGCCAATGGAAGGTCGATCAACAAAATCTTTGGACGGAAGAAAGTAAGCTTGAGGAACTCAAGGCTCAGCTTTCCAATCTTGACCTGCGGTTTGCGAGTGAAGAATCTCAGTTGCTTGGGGAGCTCAATCAGACAAGACAAAAATTGTTAGAGCTTGGGCTTTTTCAAAACCAGGAAATCAGAGCTAGTATCGCCGGGCGCGTGACGTCTCTCCAAGCTTATCCCGGGATGCAGGTCGATACCAATCGCCCGATTTTGACACTGCTTCCTGAAGGAGGAATGATGGAGGCTCACCTCTTTATTCCGACGCGTGCAATCGGATTTTTGGCAGAAGGACAGCGGGTTCTTCTGCAGTATGATGCTTTCCCCTATCAGAAATTTGGTGTCTTTCACGGCACCATCCAGCAGGTCGCCTTAGCTGCACTCGACGCTCGGGACATTCAAGATATGGACCTCTCACACATCAACGAACCACTGTATCGTGTGGTCGTAGATCTCGATCGCCAAAGCATATCTGCCTATGGGAAAGAGCTGCCACTCCAGGGAGGCATGACTCTCAAGGCGGAAGTTATCCTCGAAGGTCGCAACCTTTTGCAATGGCTGCTCGAGCCGCTCTATCGGGTCGGAGGTTGAGCATGCGTCTGCCCTTTTTCTTTTCACTGCCGCAAGCGTTGCCTCTGATTCTACAAACCGAAATGTCTGAGTGTGGTCTGGCTAGTTTGGCCATGGTCGCAGCCTATCACGGGCATAAAATCAGTCTGTCGGGCCTACGCCTGCAGCATCCAGTATCGAGTCGTGGAGCCAATCTTAAGCAGCTGATTGATATTGCAGATCGCATCGGCTTGCAATCGCGGCCTCTGAAGTTGGAGTTGGAGCATGTGAAGGACCTTCGCCGTCCTTGTATTCTCCATTGGGATCTCAATCACTTTGTTGTTCTCGCAGATGTCAAAGGGGGCTCCTATACCGTTCATGATCCGGCGTTTGGTCGTAAAGTTTTGACTCAAAGAGAGTTTTCGAAACACTTTACAGGAGTCGCTCTAGAGCTTAGCCCGAAGCAGGGCTTTCAGACGTTAACGATGAAGCTTCAGCTCAAGCTGAGTCAGCTTTTTGAGGGAGCTCAGGGATACAAGATCAGCCTCGTGCAGGTCTTCATCCTCTCGCTCATGCTGCTGGTGCTGACAGCCTCCTTACCCCTGTTTATGCAGCTGATCATGGATGAGGTGCTGATTAGTTACGATCAGCAGTTGCTGCTGCTCTTAGTCCTTGGATTAGTCGCCGTGACTGTGTTTCAGTTTGCAGCCGGACTTTTGCGAGGCTTCTTGACACTCTTTATCGGGAACGGTCTCAATTACCACGCCAGTGCTAGGGTGTTCCAGCACCTCCTGCGCTTGCCGCTTCGCTTCTTTGAACGCCGTCACATCGGTGACGTTATGTCTCGCTTCCATGCCCTTGAGCCACTGCGCAAGTTCCTGACAGAGGGTCTGGTCGAGGTGGTGCTGGACGGTGTGATGATGATCTTCATGCTGGGTTTTATGCTGGTCTACTCCGCACAGCTCAGCGGTGTCGTACTTCTGACGGTTCTGCTCTATGCCGCGCTGCGTTTCGCTTTTTTCCCAGCCTTTAAGCGATTGACGGAAGAGGCGATCGTTGCTGAGGCTAAGCAAAGCTCGAACTTTATGGAGACCGTTCGCGGCATTCAAAGTATCAAGCTGTATGGTGGCGAACCAGAGCGGCACAGTCAGTGGCTGAACCTCTATACTCAACAGCAAAACGCTCAGGCAAGTCAGGAACGCTTTCGCGTGTGGTTCATGGTCGCGAAGAATGGCTTGTATGGGCTGGAAAAAGCTTTGATTCTGTATCTAGGTGTCAAGCTTGTTTTTGTGGGCGAAATGTCTGCAGGAATGTTGATCGCCTTTCTTTCCTACAAAGAGCAATTTTCAGAGAAGGTTGCGAATCTGATCGAGCAGGCTTTGCATTATCGCATGCTTGGCGTTCACCTCGAACGTTTGGCTGATATCGCTTTACACGAGACGGAAGCATCTTCCCTTCCGACAACCGAGGCTCTGGCGCCCGTCCAAGGAGCTATCGAACTCAAAGACCTCGGTTATCGCTTTGATGCGGATGGCCCCTGGGTTTTTCGGGGGTTGAATCTTCGAGTATCAGCCGGAGAAAGTCTGGCCATCATCGGCCCTTCAGGTTGTGGCAAAACCACGCTCCTGAAGATTGTCGTGGGTCTCCTCGAGGCTGATGAAGGTCAAGTTCTCATTGATGGACAAGACCTCAAGGTCCAGAAGACAGCCTTCCAAAAACACATAGCAACGGTGATGCAGGATGACCATCTCCTGTCGGGATCAATGATCGATAACATTGCCTTCTTTGATTCTCAGCCCGATATCGCTCGGGTGCAAGCCTGTGCTGCTGCCGCTGCCATCCACGACGATATTTTACGGATGCCGATGCGGTACAATAGCCTGATTGGCGACATGGGACATAGCCTGTCAGGTGGTCAAAAGCAACGCATTTTGCTAGCGAGAGCCCTCTATCGTCAGCCGCAGATTCTATTTATGGATGAGGCAACCTCTCACCTGGATCAGTTCACCGAATCGATCATCAACGGGAATATTCGCCGCATGGCCATCACTCGGGTGATCATCGCTCACCGCTTAGAAACCATTCTCTCGGCAGACCGCATCTACCGTATGGTGGATGGGCAGCTGATCCCCATGGAGAAGGAAGAGTTTCAGAAGACCGTTCCCTTGGCGATCCGGGATTGGAAAAAGGGAGAACCCTCATGAAGCTGAGAATTGTGACCATCCTTGTCTTCACTCTGTCTCAGCCCCTCCCAGCTCAATCGGTGGAGGATCTACGGAGTCTTTGGCAGAAGCTGAAGGCTAACAACCCGGAGTTGCAGCAAGCGGAACAAGATCTCGCCCAAGAGGAATCCAAGGTGGCGTCTCAGTGGGGAGCCTTGACCCCCAGCCTGACACTTCGGGGGGAATGGTCTCCATCTCAGAATCAGCTGGATGGCAATTTAGAGTCCTCCTCCTCTCGTTCGGCTCGACTGCAGCTGCGACAAGCTCTCGTCGATCGAACAGCCTGGGTTCAATTGAGTCAACAGCAGAACCTACGCACACTCCGTTCGCGTCTGGCAGAAAAATTGCGCCATGATATGATGCTCCGCCTGGTTCTCACTTACTATGAGACCCAGGAAGCTAAGCTGGTAGCCAATATCCTCGAAGAGGCCTTTCAAAAATCGCTGAACTCTCTTGAGGCACAGGCCTACCAGGTGCTCGAAGCTGGGGTGCGGTCGCCTCGTGATGTCAGTGTCTACCTCCTGCAGATCAGCCAGCTACGCTTGAGGCAAAGGCAGGTCGAACCCAGGGTTCGGGAGCGATTTCGATCTCTGAACCTGCTAGTGAGTAGCGATCCCATCACAGACATACAGGTACCAGATCGCGATTTCCAACCCGAAATTCGGGACCTTCCCGCAGCCCAAGTGACAGTCGAGCAGGCTATCGAGGACCTGGAGCTGAAGGCTCGAGACCTGCAAGTGGATCTCGCGGCCAGTCGATTGTGGCCACGCTTATCACTATTCGGGGAGTGGAGCAGGTCGACTCGTTCACCTGCCCTTGATGTGCTCCAGGGCAATGCTCCGGGTGAGGTCAGGGACAGCAGCCTTGGCCTCGCTCTGGAGGTTCCTCTTTGGTCGGGACTCTCTGATTATTATCAGAGGCGAGCAGCTGTTCAGGGTCGCGAGAGTATCAGGTTCAAAGTCAGTGGAATGCAGCGAGAGCGTGAGGCATTGATCGGCGATGCCGAAGCACGTTTGCACGATGAGTATGCTCGCTTGGAAGAGGCGACGCGTGTCTGGAAGCAAGCCAAAAAGCTACGCGACCTCGCCAGGCAACGGCAAGACGCTGGTCTTGCCTCTTTCGATGATATCTTGGGGCCCGAGATCCAGTTGATTGAACTCTCGATAACGCGGCTGGAGGCGTCCTTTCATTACCTCAAAAGTCTAGCCGCAGAGTTCCATCGAAGGGGGCTTTTGGACGAAAGACAATTCGAGCTTCTCGAGACCAAATAGACGTCCTCTCGAAAAAAGCCGGCCTCGCCTACGGTGTCGGCTACCTCGCTAGAAAATCTAGCCTAGAATTTGTGCAAACTCTGAATAATTGCTAATAAAAAAACTGCCCGGTTGGTGCTGCTACAACAACAAATAAAAATGCAGCTGACAGAGCGATAAAGGGACGGTCTATCCAATGTTTCAAAATTGGTCGAGCTCTCATGCCTTGATCGCTTTGTCGCCTGTTCTGTCGAGTCTCAGCGCCACATCCACCGTTCCGTCCAGGAAGCTGTTTTGTGCACTCGCCAGATATCTTCCACACAGCACGAGTTATGTAAGGCTGTTGCGGCCCCTATAGCCTTGAAGATACGCACATCTGAACGAGCGTCCAGTCGGTAAACGAGGATCGACACGGCTTGAATCTTGAGAAAGGAGATTATCTCAATTATATGACACATCGCGGTCCTGGAAGGACCATGGATTTTACCCAGCATATGACTGCGGCTGATGCCCAGCTGGCCCTTGAAACCAAAGAACTGTAGCGTCTAAAGGCATTGCAGGAGGACACAACACGCGAGGTCTGGGTGAGGACTATCACTTCCTCAATCCCGTAAGGGGCGACTGCATTTCTCCCGCTGTCCCAACCAAAAAACTCCAGGCCAGGATCGACACAATCAGTCTGCTGTTGCGTAGCACGCCTAATCAGACGCTTGGTTGCAAGTCCACGGAGACATCTAAGGGCAAAAAAATGGCGGAGACTGGGAAGTCTGGATCAACCTGAACATGTACCTAAGAGGTTCGGATCAGAATCCCTGTTTCAAGAGTATAAGGAGTGGCGTAAAGCCTTGCTCGGACATTTTTCCGACCTTGAGCGGCCTCATGCGGATGAACGTTGATATATTTGACATATGTGTTGGCTAAAAAGTTTGAGAATTTTTACCCTCAGTTCGGAAAGTCCCGTCCATATTGTTTGAAGCCCTTCGTTCGTTTTGATAGTTAAGCACGAAACACCCTGGAGTACTTGAAATATCCAAAGAAGTTTCGGGGTCTGCGTTAGTTTTTTGATCTGGTTAGGTAGTGCTTCACCTGTGTCGGCCAGTTGCCTGCGTAAGCGTCGCTGTGCGTAGCTATAGAGTAGAAGACCAAAGGTCATGACTGTGACCAGAGCCTCAATTCTTCGAGGATTCTTCACAAAAAGAGACGAGGTGAAGAAGAAGGGATCTTTGAGAAAGCGAAAGCCTCGCTCTACATTTTGCTGAGCACTGCATGCTGAAATGATTTCTGTAACTGAAAGATCTACCAGCTCGCCATGACTAGCCAGGACATAATATTGCCCCATGAGCTTTTCTCTCGAGATCTTCTGAGCGTTCTGTTCGACACTCACGATAATCTGATACTCGACAGCTGTAGGCTCAGCGCCCGGTTTAGGTCGGACGCGACCAGCATATTTCCGATGCTCCTCGACTTTATGATCAGTCATTGTATGAAAGTCCCATTCACGCACCAACTTGGATAGAGCTTTCTCTGCGTCTGGTACACAGTTGAATCTTTGTGCATGAAAATGGAATAAGGCCTTTCCGATCTTGTCTCGCTCGCACTGAACCTCTTTATTCAGAGACGTATCTGATCGAGCCTCTGCCGCCTTTGAAAATACTACGACCCACTTCTGCCTGATGCCTACATCTTCGGTATCATATGCTTTATAGTCCCAGCTTTCGCCGTGAACGAGCCATTCATCAGGATCACTTAGGGTCTTTTCGATAAGATTCCGGACCGCTCCAATTGTTTCTGGAACTCGAGTAATAAATGGCAGAAGAGCCATGTTTTCGGCATTGCTGGCACTATACAACTTCGAATCAGCGACTACCGCCCTAACGCTGTATGGTTCGCCAAGCTGCTTTGCAAGCTCCTTAGCACGGGCTTGAAAAATTTTGTTATCGCTTTCATTCCCGTCTCACATCTTCATGAATAAAGGAACGCCCTCATCCGACGAGCCACCGAGCTCCTGTACGATTTGATTGAGATCGGGCCGATGGTCCCTCGAGTAACCTATCGTTACGGAGATGGTCGATTCATCGATGTCAGAAAGGCGATCTCCTGTCAGCGAAAAAGATGTGGTGTCAAAATGAATAATATCGTGCTGCAGCTCGAAGTCTTTCGCGACCCCAAGAGCAATTCCCTATGTGCCAGCAAGATTTGAGACACAAATGCCGATAACTTAGTGAAGTAAAAGTGGCGGAATGAGGTGTCCCAGAATAGCTGACACATTCCGCTCCCAGGAGTTGGAGAGGGGAATGGATTCCTCAAAAAATTTTTGGCTCCGGTTAGGACACGAACTGTTCCGTACAAAAAATTATAACCTACTGTAATTAATATATTAAACAGTGATAGTTTTCTATTTACAACCTAATCGACTCCGGCTATATTGCGTCGTAATGACGCTTTTTAACAGGAGTTAAAAGTGCGAAATCAGCTTTTCTTACTTGTCTCATTCTATCTGCTTTCTGCATGCAGCAAAATTTCAAATCATTTTGATAGTTTTGAATATGACTGCGGGGAAAAGCCAAATTTTGCAGCATTCAGTTACTTCCGCTTTACCGAGACAGACGGGACAGTCATCAATTCTCGAGAACTCAGGATAACACCTTCTCAAGGCAATTTCACAGCTAAAGGCTGCTATAAGATTGAAAAAAATCAAGTTTCGAGTTTTCTCGTATCCTATCCGGCAAAGAATTCGGGACTGAAGATTTTCAATGTTCCAAATCAAGCAACGGAAGTGATAATAGCTCCATTGACGAACTTTACTTACAAAAACATCATTGGAAAATGCGAACTGCCGCTGGCGACGCAGTCGCAAATCTTTGCCATGCCCGTAGACCTGCAAGGTCAGGATATTAAAAGTTACGCTTGGTCATATATAATCGAGGACGAGCGAGGACATGAACTCGTGAATTCTTCATCCGTCCCTTCAGACGCTAAGCAATTGAATATTGCTGCGTATACTCTTAAAGATGGAAAATATAGTTTAAAAGTTTTTTTTAAGCAGTTGCATTCGGTTGATCAATTAGAAACAAAATTTTTATGTGAGCTTTTCATAGATCGACGAATTCCAATATTCTCTGTAAGCGGACTTCAAAGAGTCGGTGAAACGACTGATGCCCCCTCTGTAGTTTCACCGGGTGAAATCATAAAAGTCATGTCAGAGAATGAAGGAGCGCCTATTCAATTTTTTGCATGCTTAGATCGGTCACAAAACTCATCGAAGCAAGCATGTGAACCCGAATTGTTAGTCGATGGAAACTTAACTGCTCCAGCAAACGGTGAATGGAAATTGCGAGGATATGCCCAGGATCTTGCTGGTAATCGCGGCCCTATTGCAGAGAAATCTTTTCAAATTTATAATTCGGGCTCTATTGCAGCCATTAAATCACTAGCGCAGCAGTCACAATTTGCTGTGACAAGTGGTGACGGCGTGAATTCTGTACTCTCGGCACTTGCGAGCTATGAAAAGTATAAATCCCTTGAATCGACTGCAGAACGTATGTCCGTACAAGATGAAGTGCGGAGAGCATTGCTTGAAACCAACATATTGCCAAGAGAAGACCTTTACTTTTCGCTTGGTAGACCAGAGAGAAGGCAAGGGCTAGGACTGACTAAAACTCAAGGTGGACTTGCCCTATTGACTCTAGTTCAGCATGAAAGCACACTGCAAAGTAGGCTCGATATTTTCAAGACGGATGGCTCGCCAATGAAGCCTGTCAATATCACTGAGATCTTAGGTGAAACTGATTTTCCCCGTGTACAGATATGTTCCGATCAGAGCACTGTGGCCGTGTTTGGTCAAAAGTCTATGTTTCTCCTTAAAAACGGCATATTTTCTAAAAAGTTGGAGTATGGCGGTCGACTTCATTATTCAGGTTTTGGATTTACCGACGATTGTCGATATTTGTATTTCAGCGCTGTCAAAGACAACGATTGGCAACCTTCCAAGACAGAATTCTTTGCATTGAATTCGACAGAAATTTACTCAGTTGAACCAGCGATCAACCGTGCGTATGCTCAACTTGATCATTCAAATGCAGTTGTATTGATTCAAAGAAACTCAGATTACCAAGTTGTGAATCTCGTGACAGGTCAACCTATACCAGTATCTTTAGCGACAGCTCCAGACCAAATCTCACAGATTTACTCTACCGCTAGCGGAATAGTTGGTTTCTATACTCGAGACAAGAGATTTCAAATACTGAGTGCTGATTTGACGACTGTTCGTTATGAGTACGCTGATATTGATGGGGTATACCTGTCATCACTTTCTGACGAATACATTCTCGTGACAACTGGCGGACATTCCATAAAAATAGTTGATGCTATACTTGGGACCATTCGCTCATTTGTGCAAGGCAATTTTAGAAATATTTACTATCTCGGAGCCGATAGTAACTATGTCATGTTCAAGGATTATACGAGCGATGCAGCGAATGTTTGTCGTAGGACGGGAGGAAATCGGACTCAATCATTCGTTTCCACTGTCTCTAATCTATCGAATGTATGGATATCAGATCCAGGATTTGTGTACTTAGCAACACCTCGAGCCATTAAATTGCTACAGATCCAGGAGGGTTTTTCGCCTAAAATTCTTGCTCCAGAATCCGCAAGTATAGGGCTTGGCTATGCCGGAGAGGATAAGCTAATATTTGCTTCTCAGAATGTGGAGTCTTTTGAGTTTGGTAGTTCCACATTGAAGTCATCTTTGGTTTTGGCAGAAAACAATGGAAAAAAAAGAGCGATTTTCCCCATAGAAAAAAGAGAGTATTGGTCAAATATTGATATTCCAAGTTATGCGTTGCAAGCAAGGAATCTGGCGGTTTATAGCGATTCAAAGGGGCAGAATTGGATTTTGACGATCATAAAGCAAAACTATTTAGCAACATACAGACAAGAAGATTTGAGTCGACCTATCATGCAAAAACAGTTTTGTTCAGACTGGGTCTACGGACTTGATGTTTCGCCAGATCGTGAGCTTGGTGTTGTGGGCTGTGCGAACGGATTCGTCTATGTGGTCAAACTTAGTGATCTTTCCAAGGTGGCCGAATACCAGCACGTTGGGGGCTACGCTCCATTAGATATTGGATTTAGTTCGGATTCTAACTCTATCTACTTTACTGATTCTGGACAAAGTCTCTCTCAATTGAAATTGATTCAAGCAGCGAATGGAAATGGTGAGCATGTTGCTTCACCTATCTGGACTCTAGAGTTGGTAAAGTCGCTGCAAAATTCTGGCTTGCGCTTGGCCCAAAATTCCCTGCGAAGTGAAATAGCAACTGTAGATTTGAGTTCAATAGTTCGTCGTTTTGATGAAGACCTAAAAGTTAAGGGAAATCCGATCAATCTGAACCAGGAATTTTCAATTTTTGCAAATTCAATACACTACTCACCCAATGATAAAAAAATCTATGCAGGACTTTATGATGGTACGTTTTCAGAGATCGAAATCGAAACGAATCGTGTATTTAAAGCGAGAGTTTCGAGAACTGATGAGGGACCTCTTCAATTGATCCTATCTCCAGATGGCGAAAAAATGTCATTTTCGACGACAGATGGCGTCAGAGTATGGGGCCTGAATATGGAGAAAACCTATCAAGTTCTATGCGACTGGCTAAGACCCCGTATTCAATATTTTACGAACGCGTCGTCTTTTCAATCTGGGCTTTGTTCGACTGAAGAATAGTGATGACTCAGAATGGGATGGGTGCGGCTCTTCTTCGACAGAGATCAGTTTACGACCCATAATTTTGGCCGCTCAAGACTTTCTGGGTTTTCATAGCGAATTTTGTAGTTTCTTTGATACTCCATCGCTTCATGGAATTGGCAGTACTCTTCCCAGTCGTCACTCGTATTGACCGCAGCTTCAAAACTGCCTCTGCGCCATCACAACTCCAGCGTGCTCCGGTGACATCCATTCGATCCTTTACAAGATGACGGCAGGCCTCTTCGATGACTCCTGTTATTTCCCACGATAATCTCGCACTAGATTCTTACAGTCTCCCAGACTACTCGAAAATCCTGGTACTGCCTTTGGCAGCACCAGGATGACTTCTTAGACCAACTCAAAAAATCTCATCAAGATTGAGTGGTGTGTTGATAAGCTCTAGCGCCTGCCTTCTGAACTCTGTTTCCGCTGGCTTTAGCCTATCGTTGTTAGGGAGCAATCCGACTGAGACAGAATTCGACCCTTCGTTGCATCCCGACTGTGGCTCGACGTTTAAAACCCAAAAACGCCATATCAAGTTGTGGTGCCAGCTCATCTGCCTGGAACCATTGTCATCAGAGAGCGAGCGCCTGCAGGCATCAGTCGCTCTCGGTATATCAAATCTTCATCTGCGTGAGGCGGCTGACAGAATCAGGGCGGGCCCGACCTATGAGAGCCGGGCCCGGATCGTCATGGGCGTCCTCAACGTTCTTACCGAAGGGTCAATTTTACGAGCGATCCTCCAGCAAGGCCACACAGTAAGGCTTTGGGGAAGTCCAAATTTTGACGAGCGCGACCGAGTCCCGCTCCTTCATTTTACCAGTTGTAACGTAACCGTTTCATCCTACCATGTAGAAAGCTAAATCAAGTCCCTGTAGCCTGAAGATCAGTCGCGGAAGCATCCTTAATTTTGCGGAAGGCGAGCGGGGAATAGTCGTGGGGTCTAGCTTTAACATCCTCCTTTGGTTCCTTAAGGTACCAGCAGATGTACTCCTGATCATCCACCTTACTTTCACAAATCTGGTGAAAGCGCAGCGGTGTATAAAGTTCGGGGTTGGCGGCGATCGCAGCCTTTGGCTTTTTGAGGACCCAAC
>Ga0315902_10003161_pt1 | contig 24869 bp, 30 predicted proteins | sample LakEriMetagenome_9_FD_203523 | JGI IMG/M metagenome (GOLD analysis project Ga0315902, IMG submission 203523) | Freshwater fungal communities from buoy surface, Lake Erie, Ohio, United States - Buoy 12 MA117 | ecosystem: Environmental > Aquatic > Freshwater > Lake > Lake biofilm | place: USA... | reverse complement strand
TTGCGCGGTACAAGCATGGAAACCGCGACGGCGGCCATCGCGACCGCGAACCAGATCATCAGATCGCCGCCGTCCATCCGTTTGGCCACGGCGGCGCCGACCAGGGCGCCGGCCAGGCCCGAGACCCCGAAGACGATCGCGCACGGCCATTTCACCCGCCCCGCCCGCGCCTGCATCGCAAGGCCGGCAAGGGCGTTGACGGCGACGGCCGCCGACGCCGTACCGATGGCGACATGGGCGTCCGCGACGCCGACGACGTAGAGCAGCAGAGGCGTTGCCAGCACCGACCCGCCGCCGCCGAAGACAGACAGCAACAGGCCGATCACGGCGCCGCCGGCGACCGCCGCGGCGAAACTCCAGAACTCGACGGGCATGGCGTCAGGCCGCCCGCCGGTTCCAGGGCGCCAGCGCCAGCAGCCGCGCCATGCCGCAGAAGCCTGTCGCGCCGGCGAAGGTCAGCCCCGCACCGACGAAGCCCGACAGGACGAAGAAGGCCGGATGAGCGACGAAGCCGAACAGGACGCCGGACATGACGAGCATGCCGGCGACAATGTGGACCTGACGGGTCATCTCCAGCGGCGCCGACCGGTTGGTCTCCACCGGCAGGCCCATCTTCCCCCAGTTGTCGAGCCCGCCCTCGAGCACGAAGGCGTCCCCGTCGACGGCGGCGGCGAGGCGGTCACAGTTTGCGCCCGTTCGCATGCCCGTCCGGCAGGTGAAGATGACGTCGGCGCCGGGCTCGATCCGCAGGTGGGCGCTTTCGAATGACGACAGGGGGCGGGAGAGAGCGCCCGGGACATGGCTGCGCGCGAACTCGTCAGGCTCTCGGATATCGACCAGGACAGCGGCCCTGGTCTTCAGGCGGGAAGCGACCTCAGCGGGCGCCAGGGGGGTCAGAACAGTGGTCATGGCTTATCCTCATGTCCGGGGGACAGAAGATCTCCGCGAGCGTCCCCACCACCCGCACCGCAGCGGGGTCCTCGATCCTGTACCGGATGGTCTGGCCTTCGCGGCGGGTCGCCACGAGGCCCTCCTCCCGCAGCACCGCAAGGTGCTGGGAAAGAGCCGACTGCGAAACGCCGACCCGGGGCAGAAGTTCCCCGACCGACAGCTCGCCATCCGTCAACTGGCACAAGATCATCAACCGCCGCTCGTTGCCGAGCGCGCGCAGCAGCTTTGCAGCCTCCGCGGCGCTGGCCTCGAAACGGGTGATGTCGAAGTTCGCGAGATCGAACATGATCGCCATATATGCGCTATTGCTAATTTAGCAAGTACTAATATATATGAGCCACCCTCACGGAGGCTCACGCCATGACCCCGAACGTACAGGCCTTCTTCGATAAGGCCACCAACACCGTCACCTATCTGGTGAGCGATCCGGCGACGAAGGCCGCCGCCATCATCGATCCGGTGCTCGACTTCGATCCCAAGGCCGCGCGCGTTTCGACCACTTCGGCCGACGCCCTGCTCACCGCCCTGGCGGATCAGAAGCTTGCCCTGGCCTGGATTCTCGAGACCCACGCCCATGCCGACCATCTCTCGGCTGCAGACTATCTCCGTTCAAAGACCGGGGCGAAGGTGGTGATCGGCGCCCATATCCGCACCGTGCAGGAAGCGTTCGGCGCACTGTTCGAGACTCAGGCGGACGGCCGGGTCTTCGACCGACTGGTCGAGGAAGGAGAGACCCTCCCGCTGGGCGCTCTGGAGATCAGCGTGCTGCACACGCCCGGCCATACGCCGGCCTGCGTGACCTATCGCATCGGCGATGCGGCCTTTGTCGGCGACACCCTGTTCATGCCCGACTACGGCACCGCCCGCGCCGACTTTCCGGGCGGTGACGCGGCGACGCTGTATCAGTCGATCCAGCGCATCCTCGGCCTGCCGCAGGACACCCGCGTCTTCGTCGGCCACGACTACCTGCCCGAAAGTCGGAAGACCTTTGAGTGGGAGACGACGGTCGCCGAGGAAAGGGCGCGGAACATCCACGTCCACGATGGCGTGGCGCAGAGCGACTTCGTCGCCATGCGCACGGCGCGGGACGAAACCCTGGACGCCCCGACCCTGATCCTTCCGTCCCTGCAGGTGAATATCCAGGCCGGCGCCCTGCCCCAGCCGTCAGCGTCGGGCAGGGTCTTCCTGAAGCTGCCGGTCAACGCGCTCTAAACGCCGAAGCCATGCAGGCTGTTCACCCGCCGCGCCGGCACGGCGCCCAAGCCTGACCCAGCGTCAGGCTTTCCGCATCCCCGGCGCTGCGCGATAGTCCGCGAAACACATAAGGGAAGCGACAGGCATGAGCGGTGATCTGGACGCCATCGTCATCGGCGCGGGCTTCGGCGGGCTGACGGCCGCGATCAAGCTGAAGGAAGCGGGCTTCGGCCGGCTGGTGGTGCTGGAGAAGGCCGACCGCGTCGGCGGCACCTGGCGGGAAAACACCTACCCCGGCGCCTGCTGCGACGTGCCCTCGCGGCTCTATTCGCTGTCCTTCGCGCTCAATCCTGATTGGAGCCGGGCCTATTCGCCCCAGCCGGAGATCCGCGACTACATGGAGCGCGTGGCCCGGCAGTTCGGCGTCATGGACCTGTTCCGCTTCAACACCGAGGTCGAGGCCGCCGACTGGGACGCCGCGGCGGACCTGTGGCGGGTCACGGTCAAGGGCGGCGAGGTGCTGAGCGCGCCGGTGCTGGTCTCGGGCCTGGGCCAGCTGAACAAGCCGGGCTACGCCGGCATCCCGGGCCGCGAGGCCTTCAAGGGCGACAGCTGGCACTCGGCGCACTGGCGCCACGATGTCGACCTGACCGGCAAGACCGTCGGCTGCATCGGGGCCGGCGCCAGCGCCATCCAGTACATCCCGGAGATCGCGAAGTCGGCCGGGAAGGTCGTCATCTTCCAGCGCACGCCGAACTACATCGTGCCGCGCCTGGACAAGCCGTTCAGCCCGTTCGCCAAATGGCTGTTCCGCGCCCTGCCCTTCACCGACCGCGCGCTGCGCTGGTTCACCTGGAAGATGATGGACCTGCGCTTCGAGGCCTTCAAAACCGGGACCAAGTCGGCCGAGAACTTCAAGGCGCTGGCCCTGAAGTACCTGGACGACACGATCAGCGACCCGGTCCTGAAGGCGAAGCTGACGCCGGACTATCCGATCGGCTGCAAGCGGATCCTGGTCTCCGACGACTACTACCAGACGCTGGTGAAACCCAATGTCGAGGTCGTCACCGAGGCGGTGAAGGAGATCACCCCGGCCGGCGTTCGCACCGGCGACGGAGCCGAGCACGCCTGCGACGTGCTGGTCTTCGGCACCGGCTTCATCACCACCGACTTCATCTCGCCCGTCAGGATCACCGGCCAGAACGGCCTGACGATCAACGAGGCGTGGAAAGACGGGGCCGAGGCCTATCTGGGCGTCACGGTAGCCGGCTTCCCCAACCTGTTCCTGCTCTACGGGCCCAACACCAACCTGGGCCACAACTCGATCATCGTGATGATCGAGGCGCAGGTGGGCTACATGGTCGAGGCCCTCAAGGCGCTGAAGGCGCGCGGCGCGAAGGCGCTGACGGTGAGGCCGCAGGCCCACGCCCGCTTCAACGCCCAGCTGCAGCAGGACCTGGCCGGCACCGCCTGGGCCGGCTCCTGCTCCAGCTGGTACAAGACCGACAGCGGCAAGATCACCAACAACTGGTCGGGCGACACGGCGACCTATGTCAAGCTGATGAAGCAGCCGGCGCTCGAGGATTATGAGGTGGCGTAGCCATCCGTCGTAAGGGGGGCGAAGCCGGCCCGCTTGAAGGCCCTGATCGCAAGCCCTCCTCCTCGATGGAGGTGGGTTGGGTGGTGGTGTGGCCGCTTAGCTGAAGGTGGGGCTGCGCAGGGCGCCGGCGCCAAACAACGCGCTCCCCGCAACGCCAGAGCTGCACCACCATCCCCGACCCTTCCTCCATCGAGGAGGAAGGGGGCGCTAGAACGGCCAGGCCTTGTCGACCGTCGCCACCAGCACCCGCACAAAGGTCACCGCCGCGGCGATGATGGCCCCCGACAGGAGGGCCATCACTGAAAAGCTGATCGCCGTGACCACGCCGCCGAACAGGCCCAGCAGGCCGTCGCGCTCCGCGATGCCCAGCCCGAAGGCGGCGATGGCCAGGGCCGGCAGCATGTTGGCGCCCGGGATCGGCAGGAAGACGATGATGGCCAGGGCCAGGCAGACCAGCCCCGTCACCCCGTCCAGCCAGCGGTTGTAGAGGAAGGTGAACCGCGGCTTCAGCCGCCGTTCCAGCCACGTCAGGTAGGGCGCCAGCTTCTCGACCAGGCCCGCGAAGTCGCCGCGCGTCATGGTCCGGTCAGCCAGCACCTTGGGCAGCCACAGGGTGCGGCGGCCGAACATGAGCTGCGAGGTGATGAACAGCAGCGGCGCGCCCAGGATGGCCGAGACGCCGGGCGGCATCGGCAGCGCCACCGGGGCGGCGAACACGAACATCAACGCCCCGAACGCCCGGTCGCCGAACGCCTCCAGCACGTCGCGCAAGGACACGGTCTTGCTCTTCGCCGAGGCTATGCCGGCAAGGATTTCCGAGATTCGCGGCGCGTGCTGTGAGTCCGACATCGTCGAGCGGGCTTACAGCCTCCAGCCGGTGCGGTCATCCCAAAATGGGGGGGCGGACGCGTTCCTTCAGGGCTGCAGCGCGGTGGTGATGTCGGCGCCGGCCTTCAGGGTCAGGGTCACCGGCGTCCGCTCGGCGATATCCGCCAGCCGCGCCCGCTGCGTCTCATCGAGGTCGCCCTCGAGCCAGATCCTGCGGGTGATCTTCGAGCGGTCGTCTTCCTTGTGGTGCGACAGGTCGATGGTGACCTCCTCCAGCGGCCAGTCCTTGCGCGCGGCGTACATGCGAAGGGTGATCGCCGTGCAGGATCCGAGGCTGGCCAGCAGCAGATCATAGGGCGCCGGCCCCGTGTCGGCCCCGCCCAGCGCGGCCGGCTCGTCGGCCATCAGGCCGTGGGGCCCCATGGTGACCGCGGTCGCCCAGGCGGGTCCGCTGCTGGCGATACGGGCGTGGGCCATGGGGGTGCTCCGAAGGGGGTGGTGAACTGTACAGTCCTCCCCAGGCAGTGGGGAGGGGGACCATGCGGAACATGGTGGAGGGGTAGCGCCGCGCGGGCCGACCAGCCGCCGTGCACAGCGCCCAATCCTGACACCCTGGCGCCGCCCCCTCCGACCTCGCTCCGCGAGGCCACCTCCCCCTCGCTGCGCTCCAGGGAGGATGACAACTGTGATCAGCCACTCCAATCTACCCCCATGACCCCGCTGCCCCCCCTCCCCGCCCAGCCCGCCGACACGCCGTGGCCGACCGCCGCCTGGCCCTCCGGGCCCGCGCTGCCCGCCGACGTCGCCGCCGCGCTTGACGCCGCCTTCACGCCGGACGCCGAGGCCATCACCGGCCGCACTGACGTCGTTCTGATCGTGCAGGGCGGGCGGATCGTCTATGAGCGCTACGGCGACGGCCTCAGCGCCGACAGCACCTTCCCGTCCTGGTCCAAGGCCAAGAGCATGACCCAGGCGCTGGCCGGGATCCTGGTCGGCGACGGGAAGCTGGACATCCACGCACCCGCGGATGTGCCCGAGTGGCGTCAGACGCCCGATGATCCCCGCGCCGCCATCACCACCGACCAGCTGCTGCGCATGTCGAGCGGGCTGAAGTTCGTCGAGGACTATGTGCCCGGCCACGTCTCCGACGTGATCGAGATGCTCTATGGGTCAGGCAAGGCCGACACCGCCGCCTATGCCGCCACCCAGCCGCTGGAGCATCCGCCGGGCGAGATCATGAGCTACGCCAGCGGCACGACCAACATCGTCGCCCGCACCCTGACCCGGGCGCTGGGGACCGACGCCGCCGGGTTCGAGGCCTTCATGCGGGCGCGGCTGTTCGAACCGCTGGGCATGACCTCGCCCCTGCCAAAGTTCGACGCCGCCGGGACCTTCATCGGCTCGTCCTTCTGCTTCTGTTCGGCGCGGGACTTCGCCCGGTTCGGGATGCTGTACCTGCGGGACGGGGTGTGGGACGGCGTGCGGCTGCTGCCGGAGGGCTGGGTCGACTACGCCCGCACCCGCACCGCCTCGAAGGATGATCCGGAGGCCCCCTACGGCGCCCACTGGTGGCTGGGCGTCGGCGGGCCGGGCAGTTTCTCGGCCAACGGCTATGACGGCCAGTACACGGTGGTGGTCCCGGACCTTGACCTGGTGCTGGTCCGTCACGGGGCGACGCCGCTGGACCTGAAGGACAACCTCAAGGCCTGGGTCGGCGAGGTCATCGGCGCCATCCGGCAAGGGGGCTGAGGCCGTGCCGTTCAACGCCGCCCTCGTCGGAACGACCTGGGGACCGCTCGACTGGCCGGTGACGCCGCGCCGGGCCCTGGCCTTCCGCGCCGTGCTGGCGCCGGAGGACGCCGAAGCCCTCGACGACGCGGCCGGGCCGCTGGCGATGCTGCCGATGCAGGTGGTGGCGCCCGAATGGGTGCTGGCCCTGGAGTCGCGGGCCGATCCGGCCCAGACCCTGTCGGAGGACGAGGCGCGGCGCGGCGTCCATGCGGTGCAGGACACCCGCTTCCTGCGCCCGGTGCTGGCCGGCGAGACCCTGACCGTGACGGCGGCGCTGACCGCCGTGCGGAACAGCCGGGCGGGCGCGGTCGCCACGACCGTCTATGAGAGCCGGGTCGGCGCAGAGCTCGTCGCCGTCTCGACCGCCGTCAGCGTGCTGCGCGGCGTGGCCGTCGAGGGGGCCGAGACCCCGGCGTCGGACGACGAAGCCTGGCCCGTGTTCGCGCCGGCGGCCGCCGACCCGATCCTGATCGTCACCCCGCGCGGCTTCCCGCACCTCTATTCGGAGTGCGCCGAGATCTGGAACCCGATCCACACCGAGCGGGCCGTCGCCCTGGCCGCCGGCCTGCCGGACATCCTGATCCACGGCACGGCGCTCTGGGCGCTGGCCGGGCTGCGCAGCGCGCCGGCGGGGTTGCGGATCACCCGCCTGGCCGCGCGGTTTCGGTCCCCGGCCTGGGCGGGCGAGGACATGCTGCTGGCGCGCGGCGAGGCGGTCGGCGCGGCCACGCCCTTCCGCCTCACGGCTCCGGACGGCCGCTTGCTGACCGAGGGCTTCGTGGAGATCGCAGCCTGATCCTCAGCCCCGGCAGGGCTGCGCGCCCTTGCCGACGACGAAGGCCGCCGGCCGCAGATCCCAGTAGTGGTCGTACCCCTCCTGGGCGATCGACAGGGTCGGGCGGCCCAGCTCGGCGGTCATCATCCCCGACACGCCGCCGACCATCAGGGCCAGCGACAGCGCGATCCAGGCCAGAGGCCAGCGCGTCGACGGCAGCCAGCCGGTGATCTTGCCAAGCAGGAAGGCGATCAGCGGATACAGCACCGCCGCCAGCACGATCATGTTCAGCGCCTGGACGTGCGGCATGTAGACGAACTCCAGCGACATCACCGTCGGCCGCGCGGCGGGAAACGGAACCCCCGTCGCATAGAAGCCGCCGCCGTCGGCGGTCATCTCGCAGACCGGGCTCCACCACTTCACATTCAACGCCGCCTGCGCGACCAGCGCCGCGACCAGGGTCAGCAGCGCGGCGGCATATCGCCGGATATCCAGCAGCTTCCCCAGCACAAGCCCCTCCCGCACGTGTCGCCGCGCCGCTTGTAGATCACGCCTGTGCAGGAACCGTGGAGCGGCCGGGGGGAAACAAAGCCCGACGTTCAGTCCCGGACTCTGACGCACAGGCGCGAACTCCATCGCCTGCCGCCCAGATCAGCGGTTTCGCGCTCCCGGACAATCAATGACCTGTGTGGCATTCGCCAATGAGACGCAGGTCCTCTCCCTGGGCTTCAGCTCGGTCCGGTCACGGTCGCGCGAGCGGAATGTTCCCCTCTTGTTCTCTTTCCGCCAGCCGCTACGGTGGCCGTCAGCAAGGGAAGGACAGCACATGGAAGGCCCCACGCCAGGCGCGCCAAGGCGGCGCGTTCGGCTCGAAGACCTGCGGCCGGAGCACCGGCGTCTCATCGAGCAGACCGCGGCTGAGGAGATCACCCAGTTCGGCGCCGACGGCGATCCGGGGGCCATCGAGCGACTGGCCGCCACGGGCCGCCTGACCGACTGGCCGACCGACGAGGGCAGGATCCTGGCCCAACTGGTTTCCGACGCCCAGGTCGAGATCGCGGCCCGGCTCCGGCAGGCCCGGGCGATCCTCTCCCTGTTCGGCGGCCTGGGCCGGGCCCACAAGATGGCGGTGCGCGAGCCCGCCGGCTGAACCATGGCGGCGAGACACCAGTTCCTCGGCCCGTCGCTGGGCGAGACCGGACGGCTGATCCTGCGCTGCACCAAGTGCGACTACGAGGTCAGCATGTCGGCGACGGTGGCGATCCGGCGTTTCGGGCGGGGCGCAACGCCGCACGGCATCCGGTTGCGGTCGCGCTGCTCGGTCTGCGACAGGACCGACCATATCGCCGTGACCATCCGCTAGCGGCCGGCGCTTGTCGGCGCATGGGCTGCATGGTGTCCTGTCGGGACGTTTCACCGGTCAAGGACGCCTCCGATGTGCAATCTTTATCGCATGCGGACCGGCGCCGCCGACATCCTCTCCGCCAGCCGCGCCATGTCGGCCGATGTCGGCAACCTGGAGCCGCGCGACATCTACCCCGACTACGCCGCGCCGATCGTCCGCAACGGCGCCGAAGGGCGTGAACTGGTGCTGGCGCGCTGGGGCCTTCCCTCCTCCAGCCAGGCGCTATTCAAGGCCGCCGGCAAGCGGGCCGATGGCCTTCGCAAGAAGGGCAAGGCGATCGACGACGACGCCTTCAAGCACCTGGTGAAGATGGAGCCCGATCGCGGCACCACCAATGTTCGCAACACCGCCTCCCGTCACTGGCTCCGCTGGCTGGAGCCGGCCAACCGGTGCCTGGTCCCGCTCACCGCCTTCAGCGAACCCGACCAGGTCGGCGGCTCCCTCAAGCCGGTCTGGTTCGCCCTGGCCGAGGATCAGCCCCTCGCCTTCTTCGCCGGCGTCGAGGTGCGGGATTGGACCTGCGTGCGGAAGATCAGGGACGGCCTGGAGACCCTGAACCTGTTCGGCTTCCTGACTACAGACGCCAACGCCGAGGTGGCGCAGGTCCACGACAAGGCGATGCCGGTGATCCTGACGACAGAGGAGGAGCGCGACGTCTGGATGCGCGCGCCCTGGAGCGAAGCGAAGGCGCTGCAGCGGCCGTTGTCGGATGGGACGCTGGTGGTCCTGTGACCTGCGGTCCGTTGGTGAAGCCGGCAGGAAGGTCGGCTCGGCGCCAGGAGCAGAAGTCAAGACGCCGCCGGAAACTCTCCGTTCGAGCCTACCCGGCCACGGCGCGGCGAACGGAGAGTTTCGGCCCAGCCCCCAACGGGGAGAAACGACCCTGAGCGGACCTTCAGGTGACGTTCTGTCCGGTGAACTTCCAGAACCCAAGACAGGTTGGAACGATCACCAAGCGTGGCCGTTTCGCTGTTGCTGCTGTCGCTTTGGCGGGGCGAAAGAAACGGTGTCCCAGGCCCTTCACCAGAGGCGCCGGCAGGCTGGTCCTGATGCTTCTCCCGGTGATGTGGCCGATCGGCAGCAAGCGCAGAACCCGCTGGTAGCCGCAGCCAAGGCGATATGGCGCAGCGATACGCAATTGGGGAGATCCGTCATGACAAGTACAGCTCACAGGATCAAGGACATTGGGCCGAAGCCGCAATCGTTCGATATTGAACGCGCTACAAAGCAAAACACAGACTTCCGCTCGGTCGCCTGGAGCGGGCGCTATCTGCAAGTGACGCTGATGTCGATTCCGGTCGGCGGCGACATAGGACTCGAAGCGCATCCAGAGACCGATCAATTCCTGCGCCTCGACGCGGGCAGCGGTCGAGTCCAGATGGGATCGGCGAAGGACAAGCTGACCTTTGACGAGGAAGTGTCAAACGGCTGGTGTATCCTCGTTCCGGCGGGGACTTGGCACAACATCACCAATACCGGCGCGACGCCGATGCAGGTCTATGCGATCTACGCGCCCGCCCATCACATGCCCGACAAGGTGCAGACGACGGCAGCGGCGGCTGAAGCCGATAGAGACGACGAGCCCGCGACCTGGTCAGTGCAGCCAGGGAATGCTCCCGACAAACACGGGTGAGCTCTTAGCGCGAGTGGCGACCATTCACCCGCTGAGGATGTTCGACAGGCCAGCGCTCGCATAGGCGCTCTGACGTGACCCACGTTTCTCATCCAGCGATAACGGGAGTCCTTGGTTGATCTGAGCCTTTGTTGAGGTGGGTTTCAAAGGGCGTCTGCGCGGCGCCCCTAAAACAGAGCGCCAAAGGCCCGCTACGGGTGGCTATGTGACCTCGCCTTTGATCTCGGCGGGCGGATTGATGAACAGCCCTTGCTGTGCGCTGATCCTTTGGCCACTTCCCGCGACCTCGTTCAAAAGCGCTTCGAGTTCCAGGGCGTTGATCTCGCCGGCCTGGTCATCCGGAACGAGGACAACAGGGCATCTCATCGGAAACCCGTCCGGTGGCAAAAGCCCTCCATAAACTGTTGGGGCAACAGGGGCTTACGGAAGTCGGGTCTGTCCAGCAGGGTCTCGTCTGCCGCCACCGCCGCCTGGGACGAAGGCTGCATCGAAACGACTTCCGGGACCTGATAAACTCGGGCTCCCGCACCGCCACTGGCCATCACGGTGGCTCGGGCGGCGGCATGGCTGGCCAGGCTCTGGGCCTTGACGTAGATGCGGCCGGCCCGGGGGTAGGTGGCGCGAATGCGGTGCTCCAGCCGGGCGACAGTGTCCTCGACCTCGGCTCCGGTCAGGCTGTCGCGAAAGTCGAGGCTGAGGCAGACGAGGATTTCGTTGGGACCGAAATGCATGGTGCGGGCGTCGTTCAGCCCCATCACGCCGGGCGCGCTGCGGGCGATAGCCTTGATACCTTCGCAGGTCGCGGGATCGGCCGCCTCGCCGGTCAGCAGGCTCTGGCTCTCCACGGCGAGGAAGGCGGCGGTCATCGCCAGAATCAGGCCGATGACGACCGAGGCGACCCCGTCCAGGACCGGCAGATCGAACACATGGCTGCAGACCACCCCGACCAGGGCGACGACGAGACCGGCCAGGGCGGCGGTGTCCTCGAACAGCACGGTAAAGATGGTCGGGTCCTTGGACGAGCGGATGGCGGAGAAGAAGGGCCGGCCCTCGCGTTCCTTGTTGAATGCGTTCAGCGCCACCAGCCACGAAACGCCCTCGAACAGAACGGACAGGCCCAGCACGACATAGTTGACCCAGGCGTTCTCGATCGGCGCGGGCGATCGGATGCGGTCTATGCCGTGGGTGATCGAGAGGACCGCGCCGACGCCGAAAATCAGGACCGCGACCACGAAGGTATAGAAATAGAGTTGGAGCCCGTGACCGAACGGGTGGTCGACGCTCGCCGGCCGGGCGGCGCGTCTGAGCCCGATCAGCAGGATGATCTGGTTGCCGGTGTCGACGGCCGAGTGGATCGTCTCCGACATCATGGCGGCCGAGCCGGTGAACAGGGCGGCGCCCAGCTTTGTCACGGCGATGGCCAGATTGCCGGCCAAGGCTGCGAAGATTACGCTCTTTGAGGTGGAGGCTGCCATTCTGTCTCAGGGGAGAAAGCGGGTGCGACCGCATTGTTCCCCCGCTTCGGCTGCGGCGAGGAAAGGCCCATGCTTCCAAGACCCCGGCATTGGCGATGTTCTCGTTGGCGATCCGGCTTTCCAAGCGGTCAGGCGGAAGGCGTCCGAGACCTCGGCTGCGACGAGCGCGCGATGCTTCCTCAAGGCGCACGAAGGCTGAACGAACACAGAGGGTCCGCCAGAAGGGAGCGTCAGGAAGATCGGCTCTGGGTCGATTGCCGCCATTGGCTAAGCCAGAAAGCGGACCTTCGATTGTCCTGCCCGAGAGCGGACCTGGTGAACGTCAGCCAAGGGGAAGCGGTCATTCGCTGGCCCGGCGCACCAGGTCTGCTCCTGGGACTCTGCTGCCGTTAATGGCGCGCTCGCTGAATTTCGGCTCCTGGCAGAAGCCGACAGCATCACAGCTTCTCGAGCGATACTGCGGAACGAATGGCAATGAGAGGAGAGTCAGCCGCCAAGGTCCCAAGCCGGCGTTTCAGGGCGCCTGCAGAGTCTGTGTTGTCGAGCATCGGGGCGCCGACCAGAGGTTCGCCCGGTTTCAGCTGAGTGGAATACTGGCAGTGCCCGACAGAACACGGGCCAGGGCGATTTCGCGAGCGTGCTCGACATGGGCGGCCGCTGCTCGTTCGGCCGCGATCGGATCGGACGCCTCCAGCGCTGTGATGAGCGCTTCGTGGCCATCATCCGCCGCGGCGCGGTCCTGTTCGCCCGAGCCGGGTCCAAACAGGCCAAGATGGACCAGGCGCTCGCCTTCGTCCGCCAATGTGTCGAGAATGGCATAGAGCCGGGCATTGCCCGTTGCTCTGGCGATCGCGCGGTGGAAGGCGCGATTAGCGGCTACAAAGGCCAGCCTTTCGTCGGCAGTCCGCGCTTCTTGTGGCGCCTTGTTGAGCTGGCGCAGCGCGATGGTGTCGATCCGTCCAGCCGCCAAGGCGGCAGCCTTCGGTTCGGCAATCAGACGGACTTCGAACAGCTCGCGGATCGACTGTACGGTAACGGGCGAGACCGTATAGCCATGCCGGGCAACCGGCAGCACAAGCCGCAGCTCCTCAAGCCGCGTCAGTGCAGACCGTGTGGCCGCCTTGGCCAATCCAAACCGCAGCGACAGGGTCGCCTCTGAAAAGCTGCTGCCGGGCGCCAATCGGCAGGCGATGATCTCTGACTTCAACATGGCAAAGGCTGCGTCGCTTTGGCGGGCCGAATCCGGCGCGCCGCCTGACTTCGTCGGAACCGTTGATGCCATGTTGTCTCCCTCCAAACTAAATTGGCTTATAACATACTATTGACATGTCACTGTGAATACAACACGCTTTGCCAACTCCTGGAGGACGGCATGGCGTTTGGACGAGCTTTTCTGTCGGTGGCGGCTCTGGCCTTGGCAGCCGGTATCTCCCAGTCCGGCGCGGCCCAGACTGAGCGAGCGTCAGCCACAGTGCAGCAACTTGTCGCCGACTATGCCGCCGCATGGGGCAGTCGTGCGCCGGACCGCATCGCTGCCCTTCACACGCCCGACACAGTCTTTGATCTGCGAATTGCCGGCGAGGAGCCCCAGACCGGGCGGCAAGCCGTGCGCGAGCGCTTCGCTCGCATCCTTCGCGACAATCCAGGTTACGCGTCGACCGTAACCAAGGTCGGATTCGGCCCGGACTTTGTTGTTATCGAGTACAGGATCGCCATGAACCCGGCCGCACCATTCGTGCTGGGGCGCGTCCGCTATGTTCCGACTGCGGAGCCCTATGTCGTGCCGGCGATCGACGTCATCCGCTTTCGTGATGGGCTCGTCAGCGAAAAGGTGACCTTCCTCGACGTCGACACGATCCGGACCAACAGCCTGACCACCGATACCGTGCAGGCTCCGAAATGAACCCGGCCGGCCTGTCCGCTGAAGCTGTGAGCATTCTGCTGTCCGTGTTCGTCCTGGCCGCGCTGACGGCGACGATGATGCTATGGATGTATGCAACCCGCCTGCCTGCCATGCGGCGAGCCGGTCTCGATCCGCAAGCGGCGGCCCATACAGCAGATCTCCGGGGCAAGTTGCCGGACTCGGCTGAGCGTGTCGCCGATAACTACAACCACCTTACCGAAGCGCCGACCGTCTTCTATGCCGTCGCACTCGGCATCGTTGTCCTCGGCGCCGCCGACCCTGTCCATGTCGCCTGCACCTGGACCTTTGTCGGGCTCCGCATTGCACATTCGCTCGTGCAGGCAACGATCAACCTCGTCGCTCTTCGCTTCATGCTGTTCACTTTGTCCTGGGTGGCGCTGATCATCATCATCGCTCGCGCAATCATCGCGGCGGTCGCGCTGTGAGCCGCAGTTTGCTCATGACTGTCGGACTGCTGTGGTTGGCGACAGGGATTTTGATCTTCGCGGATCCGCTCGGGTTCTACGAACGGACGCCAGGCCTCGCCATGATGGGGCCCTACAGCGTCCATTTCATCCGGGATGTCGGCCTTGCATTCGTCGCATCCGGCGTGTCCACCACCTTTGGGGCCCGGCGCCGAAATCGCAGCCTCGCCCTGGCCGGCGCCGGTTGGCCCTTCCTTCACGCCCTGTTTCATTTCCAGATCTGGTCGCACCGAGGCTTTCCGTTCGATGCGATCGCCGCCTTTGATTTCATCGCGGTGATTGCACCGGCGTTCTTGGCCGTAGCACTGGCCTGGCGATTGACAGACTATGAACCCACACCCGGAAGAGGGCTGTCCCGGTGATCGCTGCAATCTGCTGGGGCGCGCTTGGCCTCATCCATTTGTTGCCTGCGCTTGCGCTGTTTCGGTCTTCGATGATCAGCAAGCTTTACGGCGTCCCATCGGGAAGCGCGACTTTCCTGCTGCTGCATCACCGGGCCGCGCTGTTCCTGTGTCTGCTGCTTGTCTGCGTCTGGGCGGCGCTGCGTTCCGAGGTGCGACCATTGGCAAGTGTCGTGGTCGCGATCAGCATGATCTCCTTTCTGTGGCTCTATGTGGCCGCCGGGCAGCCATCGGCGCTGCGTCAGATAGCCATTGCCGATCTTGCGGGTCTGCCGTTCCTGGCGATCGCGGCCTGGCTTGCATTTGCGCCGGCGCGGGAGGGTTAGATGTCAGTTTGGCTCACAACCGTGGCCCCGGCGCTGGCGGGGCTGTTCTATCTGGCCCTTGGTCTGGCGGCGCTTGCACGACCGGCGACCCTGCTTGCCGGCTTCGGATTGGCTGCTGAGGGGGTCGACGCGCGCAACGAGGTGCGTGCCGTCTATGGCGGGTTTCCGCTTGCCGTGGCCGGCCTCGTCGCCTGTAGCCTGTTCGGCGCGCCGCATGCCACGGGCATCCTTCTTTCGCTGGCCGTCGCATCGCTTGGCATGGCGCTGGGGCGACTGGTGTCGGCAGTGCTCGACCGACGCATCGGGCGGCTGCCAGCAATGTTTGCCGGCTTCGAGGTCGCGCTTGCGCTGCTGCTCGCGGCGGGCGCTATGGCCGGCTGATTGCGGGAGAATGCGTCGCGATGACAAATGCTTGTTCTGTAAACATCAACCCACTGATCCAGGCGGATGAGCAAGATTGGCGTCGACTCTGGGGCGCGTATCAACGCTTCTATGCGGTGGAGCTGACAGAAGCGATCCACGCCTCGACATGGTCGCGCCTGCTCGATCCCGCCGTTCCTATCTTTGGTGCAATCGCCCGCGATGAAGACGGCGTGGCCATCGGTTTGGTCCACCATATTCGCCATGCGACCTGCTGGAATACAGCGGACAGCTGCTACCTTCAGGATCTGTATGTCGATGAGGGTCGTCGCGGCGCTGGCGCCGGTCGCGCGCTGATCGCGCATGTAGTCGATGCCGCAGCCGAGTATGGGGCGGCTTACGTCCACTGGCTCACGCATGAGACGAACGCGCGCGCCATGCGCCTCTATGATGACGTCGCCACGCGATCCGGGTTCGTCCAGTATCGCATTGCAATCCCAGGCTAGAGGCCGAGGGTCCATCATGCCGCCCTGAGGACGGGTGGCATTGAGGGAACAAACGTCAGATCGTGATGGAAGCAGCCATTCGGCGGTGACATCCTGATCGTCCGCAACGGGTCGAGAACGGTCTTTTGTATCCGGTCGGAAACCGGACCTCAGACGATTGCCGAGGTAGCGTCCCTCATCGCTGAGGTCTTCCTTGCTGAAAGGCATACCCAGCCTGGACCCAGCCCGCGACCAGCGTCCCAGCCTTCCCGCCGATCTGCACCTGGGCGGCACCCTGGAGGTAAACTGCATGACCCGTTCACCACCGCCCCCTCGTTCATTGGGGGTCCACTTGGGGTTCAGGACAGGTGCTCACCTAGATCGAGGGAACAGGGAGCGGGATCGCGGTCGGGGTTTTCTCGGGCCTCTGCCGTTACCCTGACAGAACCGTCTAGGCTGTTCGAATGCTGCGTATTTGCTCGAGGATATCGGCTGGATAGGGAGATGCGAAAGGCGTCACGCCATAAGCGGCGCGCAGCTCAGGGATCTGGGTATGCCAGTGTTCTTCCCATGGAATATCCATCAGGGGCGGGGTTTCACGCCCGTGAGCGTAGGCTCGCAGGATCGTCTCATAAAGCACATGAAGACCTCCGCGGTCGCCCTGGTGGCCAATCGCCGCCACCACACTGAGAAACGTCGCCGAGTATGAATGCCCAAACTGCGCCATCTGGAATGCACTGATGGCGATTTCATGCAGCGCCGTTGTCTCGTAGCCAGCAAGGATGTGCCACAAATCATGTGTCTGCAGGATGCGGACGTTGAGATAGTTCAAGGGCGCCGGTAGGTCGCGAAGGCCCAAGGCCTCCCGGTCGAGGACTTCCAGATCGAACTTGTTGTCGACGATCAGGCGATAGAGCGCATGGCCGACAGAGCCCGGCTCACAACGCGCCAGCGCCTGAATATCAATTCGGTCCGGAATGGGTCTGAAGGCCGCTTCAGCCACGCCTGGCCAAAGACGAGCAGCTTCAGAGATCCGCCTGCGGAAGCCCGCCTCTGCGTGGCCGCCCAGCGCGGCCGTGCGAACGGTTATGTCGCCGGCGTCCGCAACCCGGCCCTCTCGGGCGTCATCGGTTAGGGCCCAGAAGCCTGCCCAAAGCTGTGCCGGGATGAGATCTGGCGCCTTTGCGAACGGCGCGATCGCTGGCGCAGTCAAGGTCCGGCCCAGCCATGCTTCCGCCGCCGCATCATAGACCATCGTCACAGCATCGGGGGCGGCAAAGGCCGCGCAGGCCAGGGCCGCCGGCAGGACAAGCCGCTCCCGCGTCTCCGCAAAGGGGTTTGCCTTCAACAAGCCAGTAGCAGCCTTGATGGCTTCGGCGTTCTGTGGGGCTGAAGCCAGCGCCTCGAATGCCTGGCGCTCTTCCGGTCTGAACATCACTACCTTCTCAGCTGAACTTCTGCAGGGCAGATCTCTTCGATCCAGAACCCTTCACTTGATCTGTAGCCGACGATGTCAGCTGGGCAGCACAGGGACGTTCGCTCTGTGACGTTTGACGAGCCACCCACTGGATCGGGGCCATGGCCGCCAGGGCAGCGTCTGGATCGCCCGCGCCGCCGGCCCTTAGGAACATGGCCGATACCATCACTGAAAACGGTTCGCGAAGCGCTGAATCGAGGGGCGAAAAACCAGGAAGGCACGGTAGAGCAACTCCAGCGTCTCCAGCACCAATGGCGATCGCGCTGCCAAGCCGAGGGGGCGAAGGAGCGGAATAGCGCGCCACATCGCAGCAAAGGCCGCTGCACCGGACAAGAGTTTACCCTCTTCGCTGGCATGGAAACGCGCCAGCAAGTCTGCCCGGTCGATCGGGCAGGTGATGGGAGCAGCGGCGGCGAGGTTCAGCCAGTCAATTCGACCGCGAACGTCCAGCTTGCGCATCAGAGCGATTTCTCGGCGGCAGAGCGGGCAGTCGCCATCGTACCAGACAATCAAGTTAGCCATGCTTCAGAACTAGTTCGGTTGGGACCTTTGTCACCAACGAGCCGTTCCAGAGGAAAAGGCGCTGCCAGCCTGGCCGCTACGCGCCGCCGCCGAGGCTTGCCAAGGCCCTCGCCGGGGGCGTGAATGGGTCCCTGCGCCGGCCTTCGGCGCCCAAGGGGAAGCGCATGGCCCGTCGACTCGTCCTGGCGATGATGATGCACGAGACGAATACGTTCTCGCCGCTCGCAACGCCCATCGGCTCGTTCGGCAGAGCCAGCGCCTTCTCGGGCGATCCGGTGATCCGCGAACTGGCTGGCACCAACACGCCGCTGGGTGGCTTCATCGACCTCGCCCGCGAGGCAGGGGCCGAGTTCCGCGTGCCGATGGCCGCCAGCGCCCATCCGTCCGGCCTCGTCACCAACGCCGCCTTCGAGCAGATGGCGGACGCCATCGTGGGCGAGGTCGTCAAGGGCTGCGATGGCGTATTCCTGGCTCTGCACGGCGCGATGGTCACCGAGACCTATGACGATGGCGAAGGCGAGCTTCTTTCCCGCATCCGCACAGCCGCACCGGGTATCCCCATCGCCGTTGGCCTCGATTTCCATACCCAGTTGACCGCTGCGATGGTGGACAATGCCACGGTCATCACCGGCTATCGCACCTATCCTCATGTCGACATGGCCGAGACCTCCAGGCGCGCCGGCCGCACGCTGCTGCGCGCGTTGGACGGCGAGATCAGTCCCAGGATGGTCTGGGGCAAGGTCCCGATCATGTCCTCGACCCTGGTGCATACGCCGGCCCGCGAGCCGATGAAGACGCTGATGGGCATGGCCAACGAGGCCGAGGATTCCGGCCTGGTGCTGAACGCCTCGGTCTTCGGCGGCTTCCCGCAAGCCGATATCCCGCATCTGGGGCTCTCGGCGTTGATGGTCTGCGACGGCTCGACCAGCGAAGGCGAAATCCTGCTGAACCGCATCCTCGACACCGCCTGGGAGCGACGCGAGGGCTTCCTCTTCCACCCCGAGCCCCTGCACGACCAGGTGGCGCGGGCCAAGACCCTGCCAGGCGGACCGATCATCCTCGCTGATCATGGCGACAACACCGCCTCGGGCGGCACCCAGGACGTGATGAGCGTCATCGCCGAGGCGATCCGTCAGGGGCTGACCGATGTCTGCGCCGGCCCGATCTGCGATCCGCCGGCCGTCGCGAAGATGATCGCGGCCGGCGTCGGCGCCGAGGTGTCGCTGGACCTGGGCGGCAGGATCGACATGCCGGCCCTGGACCTCAAGGGCGAGCCCCTGCACCTCACCGGCCGCGTGCGGGCGATCACCGACGGCGAGTTCCTGGTGACCGGACCTATGGCGACGGGCTCGATAGTCCGCATGGGCCGCACCGCCGTGCTGGACACCGGCTCCATGCAGATCGTGGTCTCGGAAGGGCGAAGCGAGCCCTACGACCTCGGCGTCTTCACCCATTGCGGCATAGATCCCAGCGCCAGGCGCTATGTGATCATCAAGTCGCGCCAGCATTTCCGCGCCGGCTTCGAGCCCATCGCCCGACATATCGTCATGTGCGACGGCGACGGCTGCTGCGCCTCGGACCTCGCTCTGCTGAAATACGAGAACATCGTCCGCCCGCTCTATCCCTTCGATCCGGACATGGTTCTGCAGCGCAACGCTCCAGAAGAGGTGACCTGAGCGGCCCGACAGCCCGTCAGAAGACGCCCCACGATCGCTGCGCGACGTCACGGATCTGCTGTTCGAGCGCCCGGGTTCGATTCCCGGCGCCTGCTCCGGATCCTTGCCGCGCCGCGTTCAGGCGCCGCCCAGAAACCCCTCCACTTCCTCCATGAACATCTCGAACCGGTCGTGGTGCAGCCAGTGGCCCGCATCCGGGAAGCTCACGGTTCGGGCGTCCCTGAAGTGTTTCGCCCGGCCGTCCTGTTCCGGGTTCGAGGCCCAGCTCTTTTCGCCGTAGCAGAGCAGGGTCGGGCAGCTGATCGCCTCCCACAGCTGGGCGATCTGCTGGTGCGTCAGGTCCGGCGCCGACCAGACGCGCAGGTAGTTGTCGAACTTCCAGCTGTAGGTCCCGTCCTCGTTCTGGCTGACGCCATGGGCGGTCAGGTGACGGGCCTGGTCGTCGGTGAGGTAGGCGTTCTCGGACTTCATCCGCTCGTAGGCTTCGTCCAGCGTCGGATAGCGCCTCGGCTGGCGGCCCGCCGCCTGGCGCTTCTCGTCGATCCAGCCGCGCAGGCGGTCGGCGACGGGCGTCTTCTCCCGCTCGGCGATCATGCGAGGAGATGGGCCCATGCCCTCGATGGCGACGAGCTTGCTGACGTTCTCCGGATAGAGGCCGGTGTAGCGCAGGGCGATGTTGCCGCCGAGCGAATGGGCGATCAGCGTCAGCGGCGCCAACTTCAGCTGGTGGATCAGCTGCGCCAGGTCGTAGAGGTATGACGCCATCGAATAGTCGCCGTCGGGCGACCAGGCGCTGTCGCCGTGCCCGCGCAGGTCCGGGCAGATGATCCGGTAGCGGTCGGCCAGCCGCTGCGCCACCCAGTCCCAGCTGCGGCAATGGTCCCGCCCGCCATGCAGCAGCAGCAGCGGCGGGGCTTCCGGATCACCCCAGGCGGCATAGTGCAGCTTCAGCCGCTGCGACATGAAGCTGTGCGAGGTCGGTCCGGCGAGCAGGGCGTGATGGGTCATGGATCACCCCATAGGGTAGAGGATCTCTTTCGTCACCGCGTCGACGGCCTTCATCACCTCGTCGCTGAGGGTCAGGTCGGCGGCGGCGAGGATGTCGGGCAGCTGGTCCTCGTGGGTCACGCCGACGATGGTCGAGGCGACGAAGTCGTGCTGCTTGCTCCAGGCCGTGGCCAGGGTCACCGGCGCCATTCCGGCCTCGGCGGCGATGGCCATGAACCGCTCTGTCGAGCTGAGGGTCTTCTCGTTGACGAACCGGCGCGCCATCACCGTGTGGCGGCCCCCGAGATTCAGGTAGCCCGAGAAGCGCGCGCCCTCCGGCCGGGCGTCATTCAGGTACTTGCCCGACAGCACCCCGCCACCCAACGGCGAATAGGGGATCAGGCTGATCCCCTCCTGCAGGCAGACCTGCGCCAGAGCGTCCTCGAACCGGCGGTTGTTCATGCTGAAATTGTTCTGGATCGTCTCGTAGCGGGCGAGGCCCTCGCGGGCGGAGACGCCTAGGCTCTTCATCAGGCCCCACGCCGTCTCGTTGCTGCAGCCCAGCACCCGCACCTTGCCCGACTCCACCAGGTCGTCGAGCGCACGCATGACCTCTTCATAGGGTCCGTCGTGGTCGGGCCAGTGGGTCTGGTAGAGGTCGATGTAGTCGGTCTGCAGGCGTTTGAGGCTGCCCTCGACCGCGCGGACGATGTTGTGCCGGTCGAGCGCGGTCATGCCGGCCCGCTGGCTGCCCTTGATCCAGCCGTGGCTGGGGCCGCAGACCTTGGTCGCCATCAGGATCTCGTCACGGCGCTTGGTCTTCATCCAGCGGCCGACGATCTCCTCGCAGGTGCCGGCCCACTCCTCTTTCGGCGGCACCGGATAGTTCTCGGCGGTGTCGAAGAAATTGATCCCGGCCTCGAGCGACTGGTCGAGCACCCTGTGGGCCATCTTCTCGTCGGCCTGGCCGCCGAAGGTCATGGTCCCCATGCAGATCTTGGAGACATAGATGGCGCTGCGGCCGAGGCGTTTGGTCTGCATGTCAGGTCGTCCGGATGAGAGAAGGCGGCTGCTACGTCAGCGACCGGGTTTCCGGACTCCTAGTTGGCTCCCCCGCCGGAAGCCAAGCCCCGAAAAACTGTCAGGGCGGCCCCGCGCGACGTCACCCTACGGGTTCCGGACCACCTGAACGGCGACCTCATTGCGCCGCTGGGACGGCAGCCGCCACGGCGGATCGTAGAACCAGGCCACGGGCGAGCCTTCAGCGCGCCACCCGCTCCCGGCCAGTCTCTGCAAAAGTTCGGCCTTGCGTGCGCCCACCGCCTTGTCGCGCGTGCTGCCCGAAAAGCGCAGCACGGCGAAGGTCTCCGGCTCGAGCGCCACCAGTCGGACAGACGGGTCCTTCGGCGTCGGCAGCGATTCCAGACTGTACTGGCCAGGCATGATGAACTGAATTCGCGACGCGCCTGCGCTGTCCGACATCTGGCCGACCGGCGCGGTCATGGCGATTTTCTCAGACGCCTGGGCGACGGGCGCGGTCATGGCGATCGAGGTGCGGGTCGAGTTGCCGCCGAAGATGTAGCCGGCGAGACGGCGGAAGCCGGCGCTCCTGGCTCTCTCGTCCTGGCCCGTGACCGTCGTCTCTGCGGCGATGCGCGGCCCGTACTGGCGGATTTCAAGCCCCGCCGGTGACTCCAGCATAGCAAACGGCGGCTCCTCCACGCGCTCGCGGGCGGTTGCGCCCGAGAACAGTCCGGTCAGAAGGGTCAGGGCGATAGCGGTCACCAGCGGTTTCATGTCGTCCATCCTGCCCCGAGAAAATCAGCGGCCCGCGGCGCGACCTGGTTCGAACGCTTCGAAGATCAAGGCGTTGCGCCCCGCAGCGCCTCGACCGCCTCGCCGATGAAGATGCGCGCCAGCATGATTGGCGGCGGCATTGACGCCTCCAACGCCGACACTGGATTCGAGGTCACGTAATCGGACCGTCTGAATGACCGCATCACCCTGCAGTCAGACGTGCAGATCATCCTCGATCCGGGCGGTCAGAGCGGGGCCGATCCGGTCTTGTTTCCGGGGTTGCAGGTTACGGTCGAGCTTTTCTGGCCGCCGCGTCGGCCTCGCGGTCCCACATCACCTTGTAAGAGGCTCCGTCCAGCAGCCGCTGGGCGGGGCTCTGCTTTTCGATCTGACCGATCAGGCCGCGATAGACGCCGTAACCGACAAGTTCCTGCAGGCGCGGCTCGAAAGTCTTCACCAGCTCGACGGGCAGGCCAAGCTGCTGGTTCTCCTGCTGGCGGATGTAGCCGGCGCAGTAGTTCATGGCGATGCCGGTACGCCGGCCCTGACTACGGTTGGCGCCGCCGCCGTGCCACAGCGCGCCGTCCCAGATCAGCACCGAGCCGGCCTTCATCACCGCGGGGATGGTCTTGTAGTCGCCGCCGTACTCGGGGTTTGGCCCCAGGTGGCTGCCGGGGACCAGGCGGGTGGCGCCGTTCTCGTCGGTGAAGTCAGTCAGGGCCCACATCGAATTGCAGACCACGGCCGGGTGCGGTTTTGGAATGGGGATGATCTGGTCGTCGGCGTGGATCGGCTGGGCGATCTGGCCAGGATCGATGGCGATCGAGGCCAGGGAGGAGATCAGGCATTCGGGGCCTAGCACAGCGTCGATCAGCGGCAGGACGGCGGGATGGACCGGCACCTTGGCGAACACCTCGCCCAGGGCCAGAAGATTGTAGATGCGGACGGTGTTGTCGCCCTCGAACGGGTTCATCGCCGGCTTTGCGCCGAGGTCGCGTTCGAGGCGCTCGACGGATTCGAGGAGGTCCGCCACCAGGTCCGGGGCGATGGCGTCCTCGACGATGGTGTAGCCGTCGGTCTTCAGCCGCGCGACGTGCTGGTCGAACATCTCATGCCCTCACCTGTCCTGAAGCTGCCTATAGCTGGAAATCGACCCGGCGCGGAATTGGTCGTGTCAGCTTTATCCACCTCGGTCACAAGGGCCCCTACCCGCGCGTTGATCAGGCAACGCGGTCGTTGCAGCCGCCCACGTCCGGTTAGCGACGGTCCGGAGGTGGCGCAGGGTCGGTCCTGTTCGTGCCCTGGCTCGTTCTCAGAGGCGACTAGCCGTGACCGGCCCCTGGCAGCCCTCCGTTCTTTGTGACAGCCGTTGGGGTGAAACGGGCTGAAGAACCGGCGCTGCCGAGGCGTGCTCAAATCACGCAACGAACTGAAATCATGGAGCGGCCGGGGGAATCGAACCCCCGACATTCAGCTTGGGAAGCTGACATTATGTGTGTGATGTCAGCAGGTCAGCGCCCAAATGAGCGGTTTCGGGCTCCAGCAAAATCAATGATTTACGAGGCTTTTCCCAAACAGAGGCAGAGCCCCTCGCCGGGCTCTCGGCGAGGTTTGGTCACGGTCGCGCGAGCGGAATGTTCCCTCCTTGTTCTCTTTTCGCCAGCCGCTACGGTGGCCGTCAGCAAGGGAAGGACAGAACATGGAAGGCCCCACGCCAGGCGCGCCAAGGCGGCGCGTTCGGCTCGACGACCTGCGGCCGGAGCACCGGCGTCTCATCGAGCAGACCGCGGCTGAGGAGATCACCCAGTTCGGCGCCGACGGCGATCCGGGGGCCATCGAGCGACTGGCCGCGTCAGGGCGTCTGACCGACTGGCCGACCGACGAGGGCAGGATCCTGGCCCACCTGGTTTCCGACGCCCAGGTCGAAGTCGCGACCCGGCTTCGGCAGACCAGGGCGATCCTCTCCCTGTTCGGCGGCCTGGGCCGGGCCCACAAGATGGCGGTGCGCGAGACCGCCGGCTGACCGATGGCGGCGAGACACCAGTTCCTCGGCCCGTCGCTGGGCGAGTCCGGGCGGCTGATCCTGCGCTGCACCAAGTGCGACTACGAGGTCAGCATGTCGGCGACGGTGGCGATCCGGCGTTTCGGGCGGGGCGCGACGCCACACGGTATCCGGTTGCGCTCGCGCTGCTCGGTCTGCGACAGGACTGACCATATCGCCGTGACCATCCGGTAGCGGCTGGCGCTTGTCGGTGCCCACCCTGCATGATCTGCTTCGAGGCAGCTTCATCCGGCCAGGGACGCCCCCCGATGTGCAACCTCTATCGCATGCGGACCGGCGCCGCCGACATCCTCGCCGCCAGCCGCGCCATGTCGGCCGACGTCGGCAACCTGGAGCCACGCGACATCTACCCTGACTACGCCGCGCCGATCGTCCGCAACGGCGCCGAAGGGCGTGAACTGGTGCTGGCGCACTGGGGCCTTCCCTCCTCCAGCCAGGCGATGCCAGAAGCTACACCGAGTCGATCAGCCCAACCTCCCGGGACACAGCACCATCGCCGCCATCGCACTCTGGATACGATAAGTGCCCACAGGTCCTGGTGCTCGGCGGCCTCACTCCAGCGGACGGACCGCGGCGGGCTCCAGCCGGACCCGCACCCTCTCGCCGACGGAGAGCCGCCCGGGGGCGGCCACCAGTGTGGCCTCGGCCGAGCCTGCCCGCACGCGCGCCTCGCTGGTCGCGCCGCCGTAGGCCACCGCCAGGACCACCGCCTCGACCCCGTCGGGGTCGAGCGCCA
>Ga0315902_10003160_pt1 | contig 24883 bp, 41 predicted proteins | sample LakEriMetagenome_9_FD_203523 | JGI IMG/M metagenome (GOLD analysis project Ga0315902, IMG submission 203523) | Freshwater fungal communities from buoy surface, Lake Erie, Ohio, United States - Buoy 12 MA117 | ecosystem: Environmental > Aquatic > Freshwater > Lake > Lake biofilm | place: USA... | reverse complement strand
AATCAAGGGACAGATAGGGCCATTCCTTATAGTATTCGTAAAGTAGCATAATGTGGTTTAGTCCCCTATTGCAAGGTGGAGCAGCCCTATCAGGTGCTGTTGTCCAACTCATAAGGCCCACGAGTGATATCTCTAGTGGTGCCTGGACTCCATCTACGGGTAGTGACTTGTTTGCCATGTTGGATGAGACTGTTGCAGATGACAATGACTACATTGTAACTACTTCAACATCAACTGCGGAAGTAGGTCTATCATCTGCCAGTGATCCCGCTGTGTCCACTGGGCACATTATTCGCTATAGGGCCAAGGGCACAGGAACTCTCACGGTGAAACTCATGCAAGGAGCAACAACAATTGCCACTCATGTTCCCACCTTGACGACATCGTTTCAAACATTCACGTTTACATTGTCTGGAGCAGAGGCAGACTCTATTACAGACTACAGCAATTTACGACTACAATTTGTAAGTAGTTAAGGAGAAGACATGGCAGATAATGTTCCAATTACAGCGGGTACGGGTACAAACATTGCCACTGATGAGGTGAGTGGTACTTTAGAGCACGTTCAACTAATGAAACTTGCCATCTCCACAGATGGCTCACGTACTCTTATTCCTGCCACATCAGCAGATGGTTTGTTGGTGGATATTAGCAATGCTAATGTGCCTATTGGTGATGGTACGAACCTTATCAGTATTGATACGGCACCAGGAGATGCAGAAGCAAACACTGTTAATGCTCTACACACAATGGCCCGTTTGGCTATGTACAACGGGACTACTTGGGATAGAGTACGAGGAAACACCAGCAACGGGGTGCAAGTTGATGTTACCCGTGTGCAAGGACAGGTGCAAGTAGGTGATGGTACTAACGCCGTGAGTGTTGACACTGCTGGCACTGATGCAGAAACAAATGCTGTTAACCAGTTGCACACACAGGCCCGTATGTATGAGTATAACGGCACCACTTGGGATCGTAAGCGTAGCCATGCCACTATTAACAAGGTGGGTCAATATACTTCTGCGCAAACAGGCACTGCCTTGTGGACCCCTTCATCAGGTTTGGCTGTAGTGGTCACTGCCCTACAGATTCAAAGCTATGGCACTACAGCCGGTACTGCCATTGTTTGGTTTGGGGCTTCAGCAGATACCACCTATACACGTTCAACTGACTTGGCCCTGTTTGACGGTGAATTTGCCCCTAGTGCCACTAATAAGCCCGGTGTCATTATGACTCTTCCAACACCAGCACGAGGGGCTGTAAACCATGTGCTACGGGTGACGACCACTAACGCTCAATCCATCACTATTAACGTATGGGGATATGAGATTTAATGGCTACTACGTTATTTCTACGTGACCTAGCATCTACTCTTGCGGGTGCTGGTCAAAAGGCTATGTTGGCCCGTAGAGGACGCACAGCAGTCACTACAACTACCAATACGGTTGCTAGTGGTACGAACATTCAAATTACAGCGACTGCGGGTGGTCAGGCACTTTCCTGGTTTAGTGAGCCTGTAACACAAGCGGTGACTATTAGTGGCACTATCACCCTGAATATTCGGTGTAGAGAAAGTGCCAATACGGTGAATGCTGGTGTAGCTCTACTCATTGAACGTACCAACAATGCTGGAACTGTTCAATCTACAGTGTCTGCACGAGCAGTGATTGGCGCTGAAGCAGGCACAGCAGAAGCCGTGCGTACAGGTACACGTACCCCAACGTCCACGGCATTCTCTGTAGGGGATAGAATTAAGGTGACTCTTTCGGTGATTAACGTGGGCACTATGGCTGCTGGTACGTTTAACACCTACCATGATGGTGTTGGTGCTGCTGTGTCTGGAGATAGTTATGTGACATTCACAGAAAATTTTGTCACTGATGAAATAATTGAAGTAGGCGCTAACGAAATAATTGGAGGAGGTATTTATGGATGATGTGTATTTGGGTGCCTATGCAACTCAACAAGAGGCTGAAGATGCCAAGGCACTTCGTCAAGAACCACAAGAGGAACTCTCTGTTGTAAACGACAATTACGACCCGGAACACCCTTGGCGTATTAAGTGGACACGCTAAAGGAGTAAGGAGTGTCTTTACTCCTATTATTCAAAGGTGGTGGGGCCACTGCCTATGAGATAGATGCTTCCCCGGGGTCCTACAACCTAACGGGTAGTGCTGCCACACTTGTTGCCCTTCGTGCCCTAGAGGCATCTCCTGGTTCCTACAGCCTCTCAGGTGTAGACAACACCCTAACGGCCTCTCGCTCTGTAAACGCTGCTGCTGGCTCCTTCACCCTCACAGGTGCTGATGCCACTCTCACTTACGCGAAGAACTGGTATGTCTCATGGGCAGAGATGGAGGTTCCTGCTGCTGGTGTCACAGCGTACACCATCAATGCAGAGACAGGGACGTTCACCCTAACGGGCTTTGCAGCCACTTTAGAGGCCCTTAGAGCCGTTAACGCAGAGAGTGGGTCCTACACCCTTACCGGCTCTCCTGCAACGCTCCTACGGGCCTCTAATGTCAACGCAGAGGCTGGCAGTTATAGCCTCACGGGTGCAGCGGCAACGTTGTCTGTTGGGCGGGCTGTTAACGCAGCAGCGGGTTCATACAGCCTCACAGGCGTTGATGCCACACTGGAATACAGTGGTAGTGCCAGATTCATCAATGCCGAGAGTGGCTCCTATGTGCTCACAGGTGCTGCTGCAACCTTGTCACAAGGGAAGGCCATTAATGCCGCAGCAGGGAGCTATAGCCTCACTGGGGTTGATGCAACCCTTGTAAGGGCACGTTCCCTCTTTGCTGCTTCTGGTGCCTACTCTCTAACGGGCTTTGATGCAAGTCTCCTCTACCCACGTTATCCACCACCAGAACTGGTGAAACTGGGTACACCTTATGGGCCTAACGGGAATGACTACATTGGAACCTATGTGGACCTCGGGTTGAAGATTGACATAAACACAGGGGCTCTAATTAAACCCCTATCCTCTAAAACTGCAATTACTCTTTAAGGAGTTTTATGGCTAAAGGTGTAAGTCTCCGTAAGGAGCATAAGAACCCCGAGGGTGGCTTGTCTGCCAAGGGTAGGGCCTATTACAACAGTAAGACAGGGAGTAACCTTAAGCCTCCACAGCCCGAGGGTGGTCCTCGTAAGAGGAGCTTCTGTGCCCGTATGTCTGGTGTCAAGGGTCCAATGAAGGATGAGAAGGGGCGTCCTACCCGTAAAGCCCTAGCCCTAAAGAAATGGAAGTGCTAACATGAATCCTCTACTATTTGGCCCCTTAATGGACTTTGGCAAGACTCTATTAGACAGGTGGATGCCTGATCCCCAGAAAAAGGCTGAAGCTGAAATAGAGTTGTTCAAGATGGCTCAGGCGGGTGACTTGCAGAAGGTTGTAGGTCAAATGGAAATAAACCTCAAAGAGGCTTCACATCCATCTTTGTTTGTCGCTGGGTGGAGGCCCTTTAGTGGGTGGATTGGAGGCATTGGGTTGGCCTATGCAGCCATTGGGCACTATGTACTTGCTTGGCTGGCCTCTATTAACGGATGGCCCCAACCACCACAAGTGGACACTGAAATACTCCTCTATATTTTAGGAGGTATGCTTGGGTTAGGAACTCTACGTACTTATGAGAAGAAACAAGGTGTAACTCGTTAAAGGAGAATGACATGCCAGTGAACAAACCAATGATGAAAGAAATGAAGAAGCGTTACGGGAAAGAAAAAGGTGAACGTGTCTATTACGCTGTTGAAATGAAACAAAAGAAGGCAAAGAAGAAGGGAGATAAGAAGTGAGTAAGGCACTTAAGAATAAGGTTAAGTTGAATGATGTGGTGAGCGTCAAGGACTTTGGCGCGGTGGGGGATGGGGTTGCGGATGATACCGCCGCTATTCAAGCTGCAATAAACAGCGGGGCGGCAAAAATTTATTTGCCGGCAGGGACCTACAAAATCACGGCAGCATTATCTGTAACCACAAGCGCAGTTTTGTTTGTTGGTGATGGCGCTGCCAAGACTTTCATTTTGCAAACTTCTGCAACGGCAGACGGAATTTATTTCAATCACAGCAGTTATTTGGTAGGTGGCGGTGTTCAAGATTTGTCCATCCACGCTGGCTCTTTGTTCAACACCAACACAGGATCAACCGGCAACGGCATTCGGCTGCGCAAAGCCAACGGCGGCTTCTCATGCACTCGGATTGATGTGCAGGCTTTTGCCACCGGCATCAGGGTTGCGGAATCGTTCTACGCCAAGTTCCAAGATTTCCAAGTTCTGTACGCACAAAACTATGGCGTGATCTGTGACACACCGTCTGGTGGCACGCCAAGCGCGGGAATGTTTTTCTCCAAAGGAAAAATCAGCAATTTTGGTTTTACCGGCACAAACACATCGTCTGTTGGTATAGCAGTCAAACAAAGCGGTGGCGACTTTTTCGACACCATTGATGTCACAACATTCAACACGGCGGTGCAAGTCCAGCCTACCGGGTCCGACGTTGTTGCGTACCTGTTTATGAATCAAGTGCTCGCGGACACCAGCGTCACTGATGGGTGGGACATTGATGGCACCTCGGCCAACATCACGGCGTGTGAATTTGTGGAGTGCTGGGCCGGATATCAAACCAACGGCCACGGTGTGCGTATTCGATCCGGCGTGGATGGCATCAACTGGAGCGGCGGGCGCATCCGCGAGAACGGCAAGCACGGCGTGTTGATTGAGGGCGGCTCCAACATCAGCTTTGTCAACACGCAAATCGCCAAGAACTCCAAGCTCACGACCAACACCTATCACGGCGTCAGCATTACCGGCGGCTCTTCTGTCGCGTTGGCATCCTGCCGCATTGGCAACTTTGCGTCTGGCCTGACTCACGAACAGGCCGATGGCGTCAACATTGCGGTGACGTTTGCTGGGCGTATTCAAATTACAGGGTGCGATGTCAGCAACCCAGGCACAGGCAAGAGCGGTATAGCCAACAACTCCGCAGTGCTGCCTTTGATGACTGCAAATTTGCCGCGTCAAGTTGGCTACAACCCAACCAACAGCAGTAACTTCCCGCTGATGACCAACGGCACGGTGGCTGCGGCAACGACCACCTACATTGGCCGCAATGCGCAGCAGTCCGTTGAAGCTGATACGTTCTTCTCGGTGCCAATTTCCGGGGTTGTCAGCAGAATCCGCTTGCAAGTGGAAAACGCTCCAGGCGCTGGTCAAACCTACACCTATACGCTGCGCAAAAACACTGCGGACACAGCTCTTACTGGCACGATTAGCGGGGCCGCGTCTTTTGAAGTCATCTCGTATGGAGCCATCACCGTATCCGATGGTGACGTTTTGACGATCAAGCTGGTGACATCCGCTGGTGCAACTGCAACGCGGCACCGTGGGTACATTGAATTGTCTGGCTAATCAAAGGAGTCAACTGTGGAAAACGAAAACCTGATCTATTGGCAAGGTGTGGCCATTGGCATTGAGTACGGCGCCGGCCGCATCTTGTGGTTTTCCAACGCCCCGCGCGAGGCGATAGAGGCGTATTCGTGATTGCTCACGACAAGGCTCTGCACCTGCTGTCTGGCGCGGCCGTGGCGCTGGTGGTCTACGCCGCGGCCCTCACCACCATCCGCATGTCTGCGGTGTATCCGAGCCGCACATGATCCCCCACGACAAAGCCCTCCACATCGTCGTCGGCGGTGCCATCTTCAGCGCCGCCTACGTCCTCTTCACCCTCGCCGGCCTCCCCGCCCTGCACCCCACATCATCCGCTGGTTCCTAAACGGCAACACTTATAAATAACTAACGACATTTAGAAACACTAAGGCCCCTTTCGGGGCCTTTTTTGTTACATCAGAGTCATTGCTCTGCTACACGCCGAATGTAGGCATTAGTAGCTACTAGGGGCACATGGGTGCTGCGTGGGACTCCACGGAAAACTGTACGGAGATATTTCCGAATCTCCCGTCGAGCCTCTTCGTAGCTGGGGAACAACTTCCGCAGGCGCTTGGGGAAACTTCCGTTCACTCGTGTTAGTTTGTACATGCTCTTTCCTTTCATACTGGTTGATGAGATATTCCAGGTAGTGCCTTGCCTTCTCAAGGTCACGTTTACCATCCTTCATTCTATGACGGAGAACATATTTCACTATGTTTCCCTCCCAGAAGTTAAGCTCATTACGCTCGATGATTTCCCACGGCTGTATGGAACACCTTACGTAATGATCTCCTCCGACTTGATTACTCATTGGATTCAAAGTAACTACTCTTAGGCTTGAAGAGAGCGGCCTTCTTGTTGTCCTCTTCCATCTCTGCAATGTAGCGCATCAGCATGGCCTTGAAGCCCTCTTGAATGAGAACCTGTACCTCCTCTGGTGTCATCTCCTCGATGAGCACAGTGGCACTACCATCCTCGTGTTCCTTAATCTCTTGTACCTTCATGTGTTTCCTTTACTGAACGGTAAATTTCTTTAACTTCCTGCCCTATTTGGTAAAAACATTACCGAACGGGACAGGCACCAGTGGCGCAGTCATCACCAAAGTCCATAGAGGCTTCATCTGTGGAGGTGATGAGGGTGGTACGAGCCATCATTTCATCATAGCGTTCTTTAGAGATTTCCTCAAGAGGGGCCTGTTGGAAGCCATGTTCGCTGTGCAGCAAAAATGACAGACTTTTGTGCCCATTCTTGTAGTGCTTCTTCAGGTATTTCTTAATGTCTGGTAGTTCCTCCTTCTTGTAGTAGACGGTGCAGCTTACGCTGTTGTCACTCCAAGTCTCTTGGAGCCACTTCACCGTTTCCAGTTGATTGATTGCAGACATTTCCTTTGCCAGTTTAGTACCCTCCGGGTAGGAGAAAGGGAAACTGACAACCATTGTGGACCGATCCTCTGAGCCATCGAAATTGCGCTGATACTCAATGTCATAGCCATGCTGGCGACACACATCAACAAGCGGGTGGTTAGCAGCAATTCGTACCCTCCGTATCATATATTGGGAATACCCGGGGTGACAACCAGGAGTGACACCGGGCAACAGAGACAACGTGCCAGAGGGCTTCACCGTGGTGAGCTTGATGGACTTGTTGAAACCATGTTGTTCACTGTAGTCCTTATCAAACTCCCGTAGGGCCTCATAGGTGGGCTTGAGCCAAGAGAGTTGTTCCTCTGAAGCCTGCATGACACCTGTGACACCAATGCCCATACGCATGTTCTTGTTCACCACGGTCTGTGTCTCAGGATGGTGGCAGGACAATGCAAGGCTGTGCTTGTTGATGCGATAGAGGAGCTTACAAACGTCTACGAACTCTTCCTTGCTGGTGACATTGGGCAGGAACACCTCTGCTAGGCAGCAGGTTTCGTAATCAGCCAAGGATTGTTCAGCACATGGGTTATACCCGTTAATGTTTGGGTCAGGGTATTGAGTCTCTCCCAGACGACCGACCTTTCGGCTGAGTTTAAGGTTAATAAGGCCGTATGGTTCACCCTTGCCTTCATAGCCATCCCAGAAGAACTCGTGAAGGTCGTTGATATCATCACATACCACGGAGTTGTTGGACATGGCTCTCCATGAGGGGATGTTACCCAAGTCCCATCGTTTAGCAAGTAGGAATTCCACATCGTCTGCATCTCCAATAGCAATTTGAGCACTGCGCCTGACATTACCAGCAACCACAACAGCACCAATGATGTTCATAACATCTAGAGCATCAACGGGCCGTAGCTTCTTGCCAGCACGTTTCTCCAGGATTTTAGACACCTCGTTAATGCCCCAGCAAAGGTCCTCAGGGCCGCTAGCAACGCCTCCAAAGCCCTTGATGGGGGCTCCCTTGCCTCGGATGAGGATAGGGCTGTAGGTGAAGGTTTTAGCGCCTTCTGCGAGGAATGCTGCCTTGAGTGTCTTGCCCAATAGCTTCACCCATCCCTCGCGGCTATCAGGCACGATGAAGTCAGCATCATGGCTGTTGACACGAGTGGGGCAAGTGAACCCAGCATTCACAGGTGGTAGCTTGTCTACGTTCTTCTTCTGGATGTTATAGCCTACACCAGAACCCAGCATGAGCATATCCATTGCCCATGTGAAGGGACGAATGGGGTGGTCCACGGTGGTGAAGGCACAGTTTTGCAAGGATGATAGACCCAGCGTGTTCACCGTGTCAGTACCCATCTGCCACCAGAAGCGCCCAGCAACACTGCCCTTGAGGTTTAGAAAGTAGTCACGTAGACGGTTTTCTTCCTCAGGTGTGAACCCAACATTCAGTTGGTCACGAGCACTGGCTAGTACACGCTCAATAGTTTCAGGGAATTCTTCAGTGCGACTGTTTACATCTGCCGCGTCAATGCGGCGGGAATAGGTTCGCTTGTAAACCAAATATCCAATGGTACTCCACGGTGTCATGCAATCTCCTCATTTCGAAATACAAAACGTACAATGCCCATGTCAACCACCATCTTGATATTGTCTTGTCCTGGAAACTCCAGACCAAGCATGAAGCCGGTGATGAAATAGATTTCTATGAATGTCATTCTCGCCTCTCTGCACGTAGTTGTTCAATGGCTACCCAGCGCCTGATGTGGGCTTTCGTTTCCGAATCAAGCTTTGACCAGACCGTGTGGCCTTCTTTGCTCTTGACGATTTCCTGGAAGGCTTGGATGATGTAGATGTTGACTCCTTCAGCAAGGAGTTGCTTCTCTTCTTGGGAGAGCGAAGCGATTTTTCTATCGAGGTTTTCTGTTTGTGACATGCTTTATCCAATACTTGTAAATTGTCCGTGGTGCAAAAGAGTCTCTCTATGTAGGAGTCCCACGTAGTGAACCCCATTACAGGGTCCACCACGGGGGCTATGTGATCTACTTCTACATTCTTGACGACAAACAATTTACCACAAGAGGCACACTTGTACAACTTGGCTTTCCTGCCTGTAGCGGCATTGAGCCCCTGACCAGTACACGCTGCTTCTAGTGCCTTCCACTTGTTGGGAAACTTCCGCATCCCTGCCCGTAGGACGCTGGTGATGAAGGCATTGAAGCGCCCTTCAGTCCAGCCCTCTACGGGAGTCAATCCTCCGTGCCACCCATAGCGAGAACATCTGCCGTGGTGGTTTCTGGGTCTGCAAAGTCTGTATGATTGGCTAGCCACTCACGGGTAATGGAGTAACCAAACACAGAAGACAGGAACAGGAGGAACTGGTCTACGATTTCCGTAGCGTAGTCTTCACCATCGGTGACATGCTCGTGTCGGAAGGATCGCTCCATGCTTCCATCATCTTCACCGTAAAAGTGAAACTCATAAGTGTTCTTAGTTTGCATAATTGCTCCCATAAGGGTTCTTAGTTTGCATAATTGCTCCTTAGTGCATTGTAACTAACAGGGAAGTGCTTCTTTACCTCATTGGCAATGAGCACTGCTACATCTCTAGTTTCCTTTTGTGTGTCCTCTTTCAGACGTAGCCACAGCATATCACAAAAGGCCCCTAGTGTGCCACTCCAATACCATTCTGTCATGGTGTTTTGTGGCAACACCATACGGGCTTGTTCTGGACATACTCCTTCTAACAGAAGAGTCTTATACAGAGTTAGGTTTGACTTGATAGTAGTTTCAGCAGAGATGGCACAGGCATGACTCATGCTCACTGCTTCTTCACTGCTACCTTGCTTCTTACTCTCTGACTTCTTGCGCCAAATACCTGGAAAATAGAACTCAGGTTCCTCATCAACGTAACGCCTACTCACTTCATTCCACGGCATGAACTTGTGCTTCACTAGTTGTCGTGCCACAAAGATTGGTGCCTTAACTCGGAAGGTGAGGAAGCAATGGTTGAAGGGACTCTTATGGTTGTGCTTGGCTAGGTAGTTGATGAGTTTTGTGTCCTTCTCTGAAAGACTTCCATCAGGGTTAAGCTCAGATGCCTTATTAAACGAAACCCTAGCAGCGTTAGCAACAAACAAATCACTACCACATACATTGACAAGAGAAGCTTCAATTGGACTTACTTTCATCTTTTGGTTTCCAATAGGGTAGAGGGAACTGAAACACCCCTTGTGCTCCCACACAGGACCAACAGATAGCAGGTACATCATCTATGCTGTAGGCCCGTGGTTCGCTGTGGGCACAAGAGTCACATGATCTCACCAAGGTATCAGAATACTCTGGTGGCGCTTTTGTACTCGTTGATTTCATCTAGTGCCTCACGATTTTTCTCATCAGCGATTATCTTCTTGGGTTTTACCCCAAAAGTCTTCCTCGGTGAATCTGTCATCCTCATCAACTGAGGAGAACCCGTCCCATGCTTCCTTCTCATCTTCGGCTGTGTATTCATCCATTTCCTCTAGGTTTACTTCAAAGGTAGTCCTGTGTTTCTTCACCAACCTATCTGGACACATCTTCATCAGGTCTTCAATGGACAACTCCAGGAAATTCATTACGTCTTCTGGCGTGTCGAAATTGTCTTCAATGAAACAAGTCATCTCATATAGTTTCTGCTTATAGGTTTTTGCCATATTTCCGTTCCAGATATTCGATGGAGAGGAACATCTCATCGAACTGCCCATCTCTCACATCGTTCAGCACTACTAGTCCACGCCAGTGCTTGTTGCTAAGACTATCCATATAGTGCTCATTATGGAGATAATAACTACCAGCAATAATAGCACATAATGGAACCCCATCCGCTCGTTTGCCATAGGCTACTTGTTTACCCTGTTGGTGCCCAGCCACACAACTCATGTGCAACTTGCTGATAATTGCACTAGCACTGGACGCAGGACGCCCCATAGCGCCAACAGGCCAGTAGTGATTATAGCCAACACCATCAATGAATACGGGATGAAGAAACCCATGTGTTTCCCAATGTCGTTCATATTCCAAATCCTTTGTACTGATGAGGCCCTCTAGCACAGGGCTGTTGTTCACTGCACGGTCAATGCGGTTCTCGTGGTTGCCCAAGAGCATCACCATGCGAGGCTTGTACACCTTCTCCTTGTTACGCTTCTGCGTACTCTGTAAATCATTGAGGGGCTTTAGCAACATGGACATGGCCTCCTTAGCCACCTCGATGTCTGCCTTGTAGCGCAGCCCCTCAAAGTATTTACTCCCTGCCTTGTCATGGCTGGAGAGACTAGGCATATCTGCAAAGTCCCCAAGGCAAACAACCACATTGGGTTTGTACTCGCAGATGGCCTTGCCTGCCCATTCCAGGTGTTGCAAGGGTGTGCCCTCTTTCACCTGACAATCGGGAATGATGAGGTGTCTCATACCAACTCCGCTACTCGTGGAACATCCACTACTTCTGTGAGGAACACTGGGCCGTCAGAGTACAGGAATGTACGCATCTCAGGCCAGCAATGCTTCTTGTAAGAACAATAGGAACAAGTGGTGCATAGCTTCTTGTTCTTACTGGTCTTGCTCTGTGGCACTGGATCAAGGCGTGGGAGTTCCTGCAAAGGACGTTCCACGTATGACACTGCCGCGTGTGCGCCATCTAACACGGCTTGTTTTGATACCTCGATTGGATAGTAGCCAACGTGTCCAAGTTCCTTTTGAATAGTGAGGAAGCCGCATTGTTGCAATTCTAGTGCGACGGCATAACCCCCAAGTTGCATCTTGTACCCAAAAGGATCGTCTTGTAGTCCATTTTTGAACTTTTCCTCTCCGAATTTGGTGGTGGACTTTACGTCCACTAGAGCGCCGTCGATTACAGCGTCGATACGTCCCTTGACTTTCCATGAGTTATCAAGCTCCAGTTCAACTCGTCTTTGCTTGTCAGACACAGTATGTCCTGACGCTTCTGCAAGTGAGAGTACAAGACTCTCCAGAACATCACCATAGAAGAACTTAAGTCGCGTATTCCCGTCAATGCTTTCGGCAAGTTCGGGCGAGTTAACCCGATAGTTGAGCTTCCGAGGGCATGGATCACCCAGTTCACTAAAGTAGAGCGTCTTTGGAGGTCTTTCCTTAATCGTGTTTGCCTTCGCATAGACATTTTGCAGGGCCTCAGTCATGTCGAGGGGAGAGAAAGAGCCCGTAGGCATCTTCCCCTCCAGCGTGGCATAGATGTCTGCCACCAAGGTGTTGATGTTTTTCACAGGGTTTCTTCGTCGCTAACCTTGGCTTCACGAGCAACCAGTTCAGTGATGACAACACCACCACGAGAGTTCACAATGGGGCCCTTGCCATGTGCCTTCTCAAACTTATGGGGATAGCTACCAGAAACCTCTACGATTGCCTTAGTGCCATTACCAATGTCATCAGCAGGCACAGAATTACCAGCATCATCCTTAAACTCCCAAGGGTAGAGACTCTTAGCAGAGAAGTGTAAACCATAGTCAGGCTTCTCAGGGTTGTTCTTGAGCTTGATGCCAAAATCCTGGCTTAGACGTTCAGCAGCTTTGGGGCTCACGTTGCACACGGTGAGCTTGTACTTCTTGTTGTCAGGGTCGAAGCTGGTGTTGAGACTCACAGAGTCCTTCACCCAGAACAATTGAGCATTAATCTTGAGCATTGTGTTTCCTTTCAATGAACATCGTACCAATTCTTGCCTACCTTAGATTCCGCAGCAACAGGACAACGGAAACCTAGTGTAGTACCAGCGAGAAATGCGGAGTATTCCACAAGTTCTCTCACTTTGTCAACGTCTTTTTCATCCACTTCAAACTCCAACTCATCGTGACTATAGTTTAGTTGCTTAAAGGCAACACCATTTTCCTTCAATGCCTTATTGGCTATCACCATCCACTGCTTACTCACAATGGCCCCTGCACTTTGCAGCAGGGTGTTTAGTGCAGCGTGTGGGCTTCTTATCCACACTCGCCTGCCATCAAGGCCCGGTAGGTGGCCCTTGTCAGACAACTTTGCTACCTTTTCCTGGAGTCTCCTCAGGGCTGGGGTTTGTTGCATGAAACTTGCAATGAGCTTTTGTCCTGTCTTTGCATCTCCTCCAACAATTGAACCAATCTTAGCGGGACCAGCACCATAGAGCAGGGCATAGATGAATGTCTTTGCCTGTGCTCGTGTGTCAAGCCCTGCTGCCTTCTGATTCTTGGTGTGTATGTCACCCTCTAGCAGTTCCTTCTGGTACTCAGGGTCTTGCATATAGTGGGCCAAGCACCTGAGTTCAATGCCAGATAGGTCTACTCCCACAATGCGCTTATTGTCGGGAGTTCCCCAGCATTGTCGCATTTCTTTTCCCCACGGGACATTAACGCCAGCAACCTGAGACATATTAGGGCTAGAATGAGTGCAACGGCCAGTGACAGCCCCGATACTATTAACATAGCCATGAACACGATTGTCTTCTCCCATTTCATCTAGCCAACTCTGCAATTGGCTAATACGTTTCTGTAACATGAGGGATTCCAGCACCATCTTGGCCTCTGGAATCTCCACACCCTCTAGTGTAGACTCATCAACAATCCATTTGCCAGTGGGAGTCTTCATCTCAGGCTTCCACCCACATTGAATGAGTCTCTCTGCAATGTGGTCCCGACTATTCGGATTGAACTTTATAACGTGATCTTTCAGTGGCTTTCCGGTCTTCTCAGAAGTACGCTTCACCACCTTGGGTTGCCACTTCTCCTGCAAGGCAAACACTATGGCCTGCTGCCTGTCCTTCAGCGTTGACAGCAGCATGATGGCATGGTTGTAGTCCAGTAGCCACCCGTTGCGCTGCTGTTGGGCCAGCACACGAGCCACCTCATACTCCAGATCAATGCATTGCCTGGAAAACTTCATGCGGTCTAACTCGTAGGTGATGGTGTCATAGACCTTCACCAGCAGGTTTACATCCTGTTTGCAATAGGCAACCAGTTGCTCCATGTCTGGGTTGTCCCATTGGTCATAGGCTCCCTTGAGACATTCAAGCCTCTCACCCCAACTCTCTAGGGAATGTCCCCCTTCTCGGTCGGGCTTTTGAAGCCGGGAGAGAACCAAGGTGTCTTCCTGCTTTCCCTCAGGTACAGATAGGCCCCATACGGTAGAGAGAACATGAAAATCAAAAGCAATAGCATTGTGCCCAACAACTTTTTCAGCGTGCTCGATGAGCGGTGCCAAGGTCGATGGCCCATAGTGTACCTCCTGTGTTTGTCCCACTTGAGTGACAACACACCAGATGACGCTGTGTGTGCTGTTGGTTTCAATGTCTAGAAAGAGAGTCATTTTGCCATGTAGTAGAGGCCAATGTTTGCAAAGGCATAACCAAGGTAGCAGATGAACATGGGAACATTCCCCTTCATCATCTGTTCAACGGCTACCCACAAGTATATGACACCTGTGATGGCTATGAGGGTTCCACTCATAGTGCACGTGAATTATTCATAAACTATTCATTTCCTATTCACACATACTTTGATTCACGCATGAAAACCATAGCCTCACGAATGGCATTGGCCGTGGCAGTCCAGGATTTTTCATCATACACTGAAGTATGCAGAGTCACCTCATAAACATTCCCATCTGCCGTGCCCTCTGTCACCTCTACGTTGGCAACGTGCTCATCACCATCCATGAGCCAGATTTTTCCAATGTCAATTTTCACAGAGTTTCCTTTTTCAGCCACCACATTGGTGATTTCTTAGGTTCAGAAGAAGAAACAAATATATGGTCTTCGCACTTATACTTACTGAAATACCCATAAGTTCCGTCACTTCTAGAAGTCCAGTAGCGAATTCTATTTCCCAATGAGCAATAAAAGTCAGTAAAACCTACAACAAAATATTTACACCCATCAGCGTCTCTATCTCCACACCCACAAAATGATGTCTTTCTCACAGTATTTCCTCCGGGGGTTTGTCACTTTGGTTCAGGCGTCCCGTCTTGGCATCATAGCGAAGGAAGAATACCTCTCCTGTGGCTTGCCCAGTATACCTGTCTTTCAGCACCCGGAACGTAGTAGTTGAGCGAACTACTGGGTCTTCTGCCTGCTTGTCCCGCTCAAGGCCAAACATGAAGTGACTCCACCGGGCAATGGCACGAGAACCAGTGAAGTCCCGTTCGCGTACCCGAGCTCCCTCCTCGTGACTCTTGCCATCTGAAGGGGTTGTCAGGTGGCTAATGAAGTGAATCACCAGCCCTTCAGCCTGAGCCAATGAGGCCATCTCAGCCATGAGTTTGTCCAGACTCCTGCGTTCATCCTCTGCATCTGCCGTGAGAGCAGTGAGGTGGTCCAAGTAAATCATCCGCACACCTAGACTCTTCTTCATGTAGCGAATCTTGGCCTTGATGACAGCCCATTCCTTGCTGCCAAAGTGCTCAAAGAGCCACAGTTGCTTTCGTGCCTCCAAAGCCTCAATGGAGGCCACATAATCATCCCATTGCCACCCTGCACCCGGTACATGGTAGAGGGCCCCATCGAGTTTCCCTGCCACACGGGCCACAGTTTCCGTTACAGGTTGCTCCAAGTAGATGACACCAACACGTTCATTCAACACCGCAATGTCGTAGGCAATGGACTGCGTGAACACATCCGTCTTGCCCACACCAACACCAGCACCAAACCCATAGAGTTCCCCTTCACGCCTGCCATGTGTGAGGGCCGTGAGGGTGTCAAAACACCAAGGGATTCCAGGTTTCTGTGGGGCTAGTAGTCGCTCCTTTATGTCCCCAACAGACACAATGCCATCTGGCCTATATTCCTCTGCCTCCAGCACTGCCTTCACAAACTTGGCACTGGACCCCTGCATCAGGTAGTCATTGGCATCCTTGAATCCATTGGAGTGCTTCACCACTCGGGCCTTTGACCCAAAGAGTTCAGCCACGGTCTGTGTCGCCTGCTGCCCGGGTTCGTCAGCGTCAAAGGCAATGATGATAGACCCATAGCCATCGAGCCATTCAAAGGCATCCTGACAGTCCCGCAAGGCACTGCCAGCACCATTGCGGATGGACACACAAGGCACCTTTGTACCCAGCATCTGGTACGCTGCCATTGCGTCAAACTCACCCTCTGTGACAACAACAGTTTTCCCAGAGGATGGGAACACCCCTTGCCCAAAGAGTCCTTCCCCCTTACCCTGAGGCCAGGAAAACTTCTTGTCACTACTGCGGCGCTTCAACGCATTGGTGTAGGGAAAGTACACATATTCCCCATCCACATACACACCATAGGTCTTGATGGTGTCACTGTTTAGCCCTCGTCCAATGTCTTGCACACATTCCCTTTCTGTGCCTCCTGCCCTATGGCAAGAAAAACAATATGTTGATCCATCATCATATAGGGCGTTAGCATCACTAGAGTTACACCTAGTACACCCTATATGTCTTATAAACTTACCCATAACATCCTTTCATCTGAGTATAAGATATATACTTATTATCTATATACAAGATATTATGTACATAAGTAATAAAGTATTCTTTACTTATAAGTCACTATACTCAAGAGTTCTTTAGAGTAGCACAAGGTAGAGGAGGTGTCAACACCTAGTGTCTAGGAGCCCTTAGAAGCCTTCAGGCTACCCACCCCTTACCCTTGTGCCATTCGTGCCTTGTAGGGCCTTCTAGGGCCCTTCCTGAGCCTTTCGTAGCACTGGGGTCCACTGCTCTGCCATTGCCCCAGCGATTCCAGGAAATGTACGGCTACGTTCCTTCCACCTGTTGGCACTTGGTGGCATCTTCCACACCCGTGCTTCCCTGCCTTCCACAATGTTAGTTGGCACAAGTGGTGGTAGATGTTTCAACCATAAACAAGTGCGCTTTACTTCTCCATGTCCAAACATCCAAGGTTGAATAGTTTGATTGGGTTTCCTTATTCTGCTGGATATAATAGATACTGGGTTTTCAATTGCAATATAATTAATATTACAATACATAAGGGTACGCACAAAATCTAGGGCTTCCTCTTGTTCCTTGAGTTTATCCTTGAACCACCGTGCCCCACTCACTGCCAGATGGGTGCAGGGAGGGAACGCAATGAGAGCATCATACTCTGCTGCATGAAACTTCAAGTGTTCCACCACATCACCCACAATGTGGGGGCCCTCTTGCTCAGTGGGCAACAGGTCAATGGAGGTAGCGTTGCACCCTTGTGCAATGAAGGCATCACGCACAATGCCACTGTACTCACACGCGACTAAGACATTCATAGCAGTGCGTCCTCTGTAGTCTGATGAAGGGGCCTATACCGTACTCTCTTTTCCCACACGTTACCATGTACACATTGTGCCTCGATGAAGGGCCACTCCGTGGACATGACACATGAGCATGGCTTCACCAGTGTCACACATACCCACATCAGGTGTGAAATACCTGGAGATTCCATTCCCTTATTACCCTCTGACATATCTTGCATGGTGCTGCCTTTACTGGATTACCTGCCTTGTCATACCTATACACATGGATGGAGGCTGCTTTGCTCGGGTTCCTCAGCCTCACCAGTGCATCTATTTCAGCGTGAAGGAATATCTTGTAGGGTTCCCCCACCTCCTGTGCTGCCTTAGCCTGTAGAGGGTGGGTCTTGGTGTAGGAGTTTCTCCCCACACTGAGAACCCTGCCCCTCTTGTCCCTCACTATGGCAGAGACACACTGAGTCACCCCATGTCCTCCAGTTCTTCCTCTGGCACTGGATCATGCCAGTATACATCGCCTGCCCGTGTATGGGCATAGCGCAGGGCGTCCACCAACTCATCAACACCATAGGTGATGGGGCTCTCAAGACGCATCGAGTGCTCGATGGCTTGCTCTATCAGGTCCATGATGTGCTGCAAGGGAGTGCTGCCCTTGCCCTTCATCTCTTCGATGATGTACTCAAGATTGAAGATGCTACGCTTGAGCCGTGCATTCTCTTGCAGCAGAACGTAATACTCTGGGCTGTTCATGATTGTTCCTTTCTGCCGTTAGGCTTACCACCAAGAATAGTAGTATACACCATATTCGTGTTCTAGTGCATCCCTTGCCTTAGAAATAAATTCCTTTGTCATCTCCATGTGATCGGGCCACACCTCAGGACCACCAAAGAAAAAACCAGGAGTATGGGGGAGCCCCACCTTTAGGTCTTTCTCCAGTTGATCTAGGTCATCAGCATCAAGCCTCACGCCTACACAATTGAAGGATTCTTCCTGTCCACCCTTGGACCTATAGAGTTTCTCCATCCACCCGTGCAGATGGTTGAACTTCCTCCAGTAGGCTATTTCCTCTGCATCCTTTAGGGCAGGGAAATCTACTTCCTCATTCATCAAGCCCAGTTTACTAGACCTGAATGCGTACATATCTAGTCCCACAATAGTCTCCTTAGAACTGCAAGAATACGTGACCGTCATTGCCCATACCCAGATAGGTAGTCCTATCTTCTAGGTAGTCCTGCACAAATACGTCCTGCTCGTCCTGATCGTAGTCACCGTCGAACTCGGCAACAGACGGAATATCCGGGTATTGTTCCATGCACTCGGTAGTGCTCATCTCCACAAAGTCACAGCAGATTGCGATAACGTCCAACTCTCCATCAGGGTCCACCTCTTCTAGATGGTCCCAGATGAGGCGCAGGGCGTCATAGGAGAACTGATTTTCCCGCCCACGGGCACGGAAGGCATCCACAAAATCCTGGAATGTGATGGTTTGTACCACTTGAGAACCTCTTTTGTTGCTGACGGGTTGTTTATACTTTGCTGGTCTTGAGTTGTCCACTAGTGGAAACCCTAGGACTAGCGTAACGCATGACTGCGCGAATGTAGCCCCTGAAATCCTGGTTTTTGGCGTTGCCATACCATGCGACAACGACAACCCCAGAGGGTTTGACACCACAGAAAATACCCTTGTTGTCCCTATCCCCAGCATACACCCATTGTCCGGGTTGAATGTGGGAATAGAATGCATGGGGCATTTCCCATATATTGAACATCGGTTGATACTTCATATGTCCTCCTATACCATGTGTGCAAGGGCATAGCCCATCATTGCAGCCACAAGGGCCACGCTCAGGTAGTCCCAGAATGAGGGTCTATCATCCATATTGTGTGTCTCCTTAGGGTCTGTGACGGGGGTTAATCGAGCCGAGACTCAGCGTAGGCTTGAATGCCGTGCGCCTGAAACACCCGGGCCATTGCATGGGCGCAGGCCTCCTTACGCTCCATGCTTTGGTTGAACCCGTGAATCCAGAATTCCAGGCCACCAGTGTACCGCTTACGTGCCCCATTCTTTAGGAGCCAGCGTCCGAAACTGGTATTCCCTTGATTGAAAATGGAAACCCAAGCGAAACCGCAAGGGCCCTCACTCTCTGCCCATGTTTCCCCGGTGCTGGTATCCCGTACGTACATGGTTGACGGGGTGATACCAGAACCCGCAGCGTTACCCGCTGCAAGGGCTTCATCCAACATTGCACGGAAACCAGCATACCGCTCGGCCCTTTGCTTTGTCTCGTGACTGATCTTTTCCCGTAGGCTTGTGAATTCCATGTTAGTCCTCTTTTGGTTGACGAAAGGTTTATAATATGGCACGGGATATTGTGCCATAGGGATAAACCCTTAGCCGAAATTCCATGGTTCTTCCGGTTTTACGATGAGACAGAAAGGATAAAGGGACATAATTTTCTCTACCGCTTGTTGGTAATCGGGGGCCTTTATTGTCTTCGTGAAAGTGCCGAGGGAATCATATAGGGTGAAAGTGAATGTCATGCTTTCCTCGCTTTGTTAGTGTGAACCGATATTCTTATGGTTCCCCTAGTTTGTACACTAGGGGAAACCCTAGGTGTTACGCTACGCGAAGCCTAATCACTTTGGCCATCTTCTTACCATGCGCAACGTAGGCAACAACAGGGACAGACTTATCCCAACAAGTGCGGCATCCGTTACACTTGCCCCCATGTTCATAGGCACGACACACTGCGACACCATCCGGCACATTGTCGCTAGTGGGAACAATGGTGGAACCATGCTGGCCCTTGACGTATTCCCCCGATACACTATCGCTAGAGAATCGCACGGACACATTGGGCAAAGCACGCATGGAATCCAGGATTCCCTGATACTTGGAAAACTTCTGCATCCTAGTGGGAATCCAATGCTGAACCCATGGGGTTGCACGCATAACGTCTAGGATTTTCTCTGCCAATCCAATAGCGTACATATCACCACTATCAAACCAACGGAAATACCTATCCTTATTCAAGGCTTGCACCATGTCAGAAACCCAATTGTCACGGGCCCAATCATCCCGGTTCTCTAGCCTAGGGGCTTTGACGTTATCAAAGACGTAATTCCCCGTAGTCGCATAGCAACCCTTGCATGCGTCCACCAGCCCCCCATTGGGGGCAATTGAACCCGGGCAAGTATCAAGGGCTTGCAGGGACCATGAGCGGATGCCGTCTAGTTTACTGGTAACACTGATTCTCAGCATTCTTGCCTCACTTGGTTGCGATGGGGTGTTTATAAGGGAGCCCCTAGCCCTTGTGAACTAGGGGAAACCCTTACTTACTTAGTTTCTTCAGGGCTTGAAGTGTAAGCCCGTGAACATCGGGAGCATCAGTGTATCCCAGTACGTCCAATGCCTTGAATAGGCAATGATTGATTGTAAGGGCAAAATCACTACGGGTTGCATATAGGTGGCGGGTCAATTGCACCAGTACGGTAACAGTGTGAAGAGATTTTGGAATCACGGGATACTCCATTGGTTTGTTGGGGGTATTCTCTCTTGCGTCCACAAGGGACGCAATGGGGAAAACCCTTAGGCAGGCTCGAAGGAAATATAGGGACGATACATATTGTAGTTGACCCTTCCCTCTTGGTTTGCAATGTCAAGTAGACGGCGCATTTGTTGCTCTTGGTCGTCTGTCCGAAACATGAGAGAATTCAAATATTCCAGTGTATCCCTTTGATTTTGCGTGAGCATTTGAGACTCCGGGGTTGGTTGCGATGAGATGGATTGTCTACATGAAACTTACATGATCCTGACAAAAGATAAAATATTGTCAGAACTAGGGTTTTCACCTAGCATTGGGGCTGTTGGCATGGTTCTTGCATGGGTGTTTATGGGGGTTCTAGTGTTTACCCCATGTGGATAACCTGTGGATAACTCATGTGTTGCCCTGGTACAACACCAGGGTAAACCCCTATGGACTCGGGATTGAGCCTCGAAGTACAATAGTGACACGCGGGCACGCACGCACACACGCGTGTATCGCCCATGTCCCTTGGGCTACCCGGGGGCGGGGGTGTGGGGGTGCTCTAGAGTTTATGCATAGCCCCTAAAAAATCCCTCAGAGAAATTCTTGTGTCCAGAAAGCACAAAAGGGCCCCAAAGGGCCCCCTGTGCATTAGAGTACATATAAGTTACATTAAAGTAAAATACTTCATCCTAGGAAAATTTATTAGACGTGTTCAATTAATAACCTTATAAAGGCTATTAACATTTTTCCAACAATACGTCATCCTGAGGTATCATCAGACTCTTTAGTTTAGCCCCTAAAGACTCTTATCCCTCAGGACAAGAGGTGTTCGGACCCCACTCATATCAACCCCCCGTGTTGTTAAGACAGGGCAAACTTCCGAGTGTTAGAAAAAGAGTAACACATCTAAACATTTTTGTCAAGGTGTTTTTCTTCTTTGTGAGAGAAAAAGTGTTCCTTTCTCTTTACATTTCACTAACAATCACTTGACACCTTGTTTAAACATAGCGTTGCTCACCAACCTATGTTCTTCCGCAGTTCCGTCGTTCTTCACTCTATTGGCCCTACGGCTTATCACCCACACATTACCCTTTATGTAGCCTTTGGTGCTGTCTATACGGTCAAACTCAGCAGAGTTTTCTTTTCTTGGTTCATAGTAGTCTAGTTCTAAACCAAGAATAGGACACACTGAAGGCCAATCAATGTCTCCAAAGGTTATATCCATATTCCAATGTCCACACCGCCTTTTTTGTTGAAACTTCTTAAAGGCTCTGTTTCTTAACTCCATGTCTACTAGTTCTTTGTCTTCCTGGTAAAAAGAACCTAGTTTCACCTTTCTTTTCTTTTCCTCTTCCTGTAGTTGTTCCCGTTTTTTCTTCTCCATTACATCAATGTTAGCCCTTCGGCACAATTGTTGAACTCTTTGTTTGCTCACCTTATTGTTTAAGCGTCTTGAGATTTCTGTGTAACCAACGCCTTCAGAGGCCCAAACAAAAAGTTGTTCCCGCTCTTCTGGTGTTAACTTGTGTACCCATCCTGTCATCTTGTTCTCCTTACAGCACCATTGCTGTAAATGGCAAAATATCATACTTTTTTGTATTTGTCAAGTCCTTTTTGCTGTTTTGTCTAGATATTTTTGATGTTTTTTGATAAAAATCAATAAAAAACATTTGACAAAACCTAAAATTTCCTTTAAGATGTCGTTCAATGCTTAAAAGTCTCTACAAGAGACTGTTACTCGCCTAATTGTAAGGCTCCTTCCCTATGCCTAAAGTATCCCTGAACACCATTGGTAGCCGTTATGGCTCAATTGACGCCCTCAATGACAACTTTGATGCCATTGAAGCCGCCATTGAGAACACTTTAAGTCTTGACGGAACTAGTCCTAATGCCATGACGGCAGATTTGGACCTCAATAGCAATGACCTCCTCAACGTAGGAACCACCAACACTCAAACCCTCTACATCAATGGGGTTGAGGTGGAGCCAAACACGGGTGTTTCAGCGGGTAGTGCCTTTCAAACCTATAGTTTTACCGCTACAGCAGGGCAAACCACATTCTCTGTGTCTCCTGCTACACCCCTGGTGTCTTCCCTTCTGGTGTCAGTGAATGGTTTGGAGCTTCCTCCTGCTGATATTTCTGTATCTACTACCAATGTAATTCTTCCTGCGTGTACTCTTAATGATGAGATTGTCATTCGACGTTTCACCAAGGAGCCCACAATATATCCCACTGCTGCCACTCTAGACTTCCTCCAAGCCGGCACTGGCGCAGTCACGCGCACGGCGCAGGCCAAGATGCGAGATGTGGTGAGCGTTAAGGACTTTGGGGCTGTGGGTGACGGCGTAACAAACGACACAACGGCCATTCAGGCGGCAGCCACTGCGCTAACCCAAGGTCAAATTCTGTACTTCCCTGCTGGGCAGTACGTTATTGGGCAGATCATCTTTGATGGCAAATCTAACATTGGCGTCTCTGCCTATGGGGCGCGGTTTACGCTCTCTGGGAACAACGCCGGCTTTCTTGTCAAAGGTGTTTGCTCTGGAATTTATGTGGCGGGCGGCACGATTACGGGGGACGGCGTAAACCGAGACGCTAATACAGCAAATGCTCAAATTGGCTGGATGTTCGGAAACGAGGCCGGCGCGTTTGTCCAAAACGTATTTGTGCAAGACGTTATTGTTGACGCTGCAAATATTGGATTCAAGTTTGCCGCAGGGACTGGTGGCGGCTCGGGCAATCCAAACTACGTCAAGATACAGCGGTGTCAAACGAAGGACATCGTCGGCCTGGTTGGCGGAATGGGCTACGGGTTCCAGTTTTCGCAGGCTTCAAATAGCGTCATCTCGGACTGCGTGGCGATCAATTGCGGCAGGCACGGTATCTACTTTGCAGAAGGACGCAACTATGCAGCCACCAACTGCGTGGTCCGCGACCATCGTTCGACGGTTTACACGGCGGCGTACCGTGTTGCCATGAGCATCAGCCGTTCACGCAATGTGGCCGTGTCTAATTGCGTGTTCGACAACTGCTACGATGGCACCATTGAAGTTGACGTAGACACGCAAGGGACTGCGCCTGATAACGTCAGCATCGGAACTGCAATCACTAACTGCACGTTTCTCAACTCTGAACTCGCAGATATTCGTATCGGCACAGTCCCCGCGACGGACGGCACAGTTTACGATGTGACCATCAGCAACTGCGTAATGGTCCGCAAGTCTGCCAACGCTACATCGTCAATCGTTGTTGAAGGCGGCGAACGCATTAAGATCACCGACAACTTAATCGATGCGTCTGCGTCTGCGGCCACTGTCCGGGCGATTGCCCTCAACGCAACCAGCGGCGCAACCTACACTAATGACGTAGAGATCGTGCGCAACACGATCAATTCATCAAATATCGGCGTGCAGTTCGAGTCAGCGCTTCAAACAGGAACGACCCGCGTGCGCGTGCTTGACAACAAGATCACCGCGACGACCGCAGAGCTTGAGTTTGTTGGTGGTGAAAACACAACCACAAACAACAACCTGATCTACAACCGCAGCAACGGAAAGAACGCCAACCGATCCTATACCAGTAGCGGCAGCAACGTCATTATCCCGGTTGGTGGTTTGGATGTGCTGACTCTTGGATCCAGCGGTGCAACTACTGTGTCCAATTTCAGCGGCGGTACTGAAGGCCAAGAGTTGCTTTGCTACTTCACAAACGGCAACACCACGCTGTTGAACACCAATTTCTACACAGCAGGGGCCCTGAACTTTACGGGCACTGCCAGCGATACGTTGACAATGGTTTACATGGGTGGCTTCTGGCGCGAGAAGTGCCGAAGCATCAACTGACCATGACCCCCCGCCCCGCGCCCCACGTCATCCGCTGGTTCCTCCGCACCTTCTGACCATGCTCGCTCACGACAAATCCCTCCACATCGTCGTCGGCGGTGCCATCTTCAGCGCCGCCTACGTCCTTTTCACCCTCGCCGGTTTGCCAGCCCTGCACATCGCAGCAGGTGCCGTGGTGCTGGCCGCTGTGGGCAAAGAGGTCTACGACCACCTGAACCGCGACAAGCACACCCCCGACCTGATGGACGCCGTTGCCACGGTGGCTGGTGGTGTTGTTTGTTCCCTACCACTATTAGTTTCTAAAATGCTATGAACACCATTGACCCACGAGAGTTTGGCCGTTTGGAAGCTGAAGTGAAGAGTCTTAGTGACCAAGTAGATTCCATGCAACGGGACATTAAGGCCCTTCTTGCCCTAGCGAATAAGGGTAAGGGTGGGTTCTGGATGGGAATGACAATGGCCTCTTTTGTGGG
>Ga0315902_10003159_pt1 | contig 24893 bp, 22 predicted proteins | sample LakEriMetagenome_9_FD_203523 | JGI IMG/M metagenome (GOLD analysis project Ga0315902, IMG submission 203523) | Freshwater fungal communities from buoy surface, Lake Erie, Ohio, United States - Buoy 12 MA117 | ecosystem: Environmental > Aquatic > Freshwater > Lake > Lake biofilm | place: USA... | reverse complement strand
AGAGCGGGCTTGCCTCCCGGCACTCCCGCGTCCGACCCGGTGACCCTCGTCGACGTCCGCGTCGCCTGGGGTGTGGCGGCGTTCTTCGGCCTGTCGGCGCTCTTCCACTTCCTGGTGGCAAGCCCGCTCTTCTACGGCCGCTACGTCGCCGGGCTGCTCGAGCGGCACAACTACTTCCGCTGGGTGGAGTACTCCCTGAGTTCTTCCATCATGATCGTGCTCATCGCACAGATCGTCGGCATCTTCGATGTCGCCGCGATCATCGCGATCTTCGGCGTCAACGTTTCGATGATTCTCTTCGGCTGGCTTCAGGAGAAGTACGTCGAGCCCGGCGGCGGACTCACGCCCTTCTGGTTCGGCTGCATCGCCGGCATCGTGCCCTGGATCATCATCGTGATCTTTGTCATCGCGCCGGAATCCACGGGCGGCAACCAAACCCCCGCCTTCGTCTACGGCATCATCATTTCACTCTTCATCCTCTTCAACTGCTTCGCGCTAGTGCAGTACCTGCAGTACAAGCCGGTCGGGAAGTGGGCGAACTACCTGCGGGGGGAGTCGGCGTACATCATCTTGAGCCTGGTCGCGAAGTCCGCCCTCGCCTGGCAGGTCTTTGCCGGCACCCTCGTCCCGCCTGCCTGACGGTCTGAGCGCGTAGAATCGCGTCATGGCTCGCACCGCTGAAGATCTGATCGACGCGCGCGGGCCCCGCTTTGCGTCGGTGATCACGGCGGCTGTGCTCGGCGTCGCCTTAGTCGGGGTCTACACGCCCCTCTTCCCGATCCTGGTCGGCCTGCAAGCGCTGGTCTTCTTCGTTGGAGCAGCCCTGGGGGTGCGCCGCCAGCCCTACGTCGCATTCTTCGCCGCGGTGCTGGCACCGCGACTGGCGCCGGCCCCCAAGTGGCAGGATCCGACGGCCCCGCGCATCACTCAGGCAATCGCGCTGGTGCTGCTCGTCGTGGCGCTGGTGGCGTGGGCCTTCGGTGGTCTCACCGTCGCGACGGTCTGCGTCGCCGCGGCATTCGTCGTCGCGCTCACGCTGGCCCTCACCGGCTTCTGCATCGGCTGCGAGGGCTACGCCGTCTACCAGGACCTCAAGCGCTCCTCCTCCTAACGCCGAGTGTGCACTTGCGTGCAGGGAATCGACCGAATTCGTGCACGCAAGTGCACACTCGGCGAGGAGTGGGCGGCAACTGCACACTCGGCTGAGGACTACGGCGGTGTCGGGCGGGCCTTGAGCCCAGCCAGCTTGCGCCCCGAGATCTCGTCGAGCGACTTGCCGGCGGGCTCGATTTTGAAGATCTGGGTGATCACGAGCGCCAGGATGCAGACGCCGGCCATGCCAAAGACAAGCGCGGGGATGCCGATCGCCTCCTGCAGGATCGGGAAGAAAAAGACGCCCAGCGCGGCTCCGAGTTTGGCGGCCCCTGCGGCGAAGCCATGGCCGGCCGCCCTGATATCGGACGGGAAGATCTCGGCTGGCAGGGCGTACGTCGTCGCATTGGGCCCGGCGTTCATGAAGAAGTTGAAGATCGCGAATCCGAGGAAGACCAGACCGAGGTAGCCGGTGCCGTCCGGCCCCTGGAGTATCGACGAAACGCCGAGGATGACCAGCCCCACGGCCATGAAGATGAAGCCGGTCGTCTGCAATCGAATACGACCCCACCTCTCCACAAGGAAGATGGCAGCGGCGAATCCGAGCACAAGGAAGACATCAAGCGCCGCCGTCCACTCGGTTGAGGAGATGTCGTCGGCGATGAAGTTGGTGTTCGACTGGTCTTGATTCCCGCCAAAGGCGAGCGCCGCGATGAGGGTCGGCGTGAAGATCCCTACGCCGTAGGTCGCAATATCCATGAGGAACCACGGCACCGACGTAAAGATCGTGCGCCTGATCATGTCGGGCTTGAAGAGCTGCGGCTGCCAGAGTGCCTGAATCCCCTCTGAGGACTGCTCGGCCTTCTCGCGGTCCTTGTCGGTGACCACCACGGGCACGTTCGTGAGCTCCTCGACAACCTTGATCGCTTCTTCCTCGTGGCCGTTTTGCGCCAACCATCGCGGGCTCTCAGGGACTTTTCGTCTGAGCACGATGATGATGAGCGCAGGGATGACACCGAAGCCGAGCATCCAGCGCCAGGAGGTCTCCTCGGGGAGGATCAGCAGCACGCCTACGCCGACCAGCGCACCGAGCAGCATGCCCACCGCCTGGAGCGAGAACGCGGAGACGAGCCAGCGCCCGCGGTTCTTCTGGGGCAGTACCTCGGCGAGGTAGGACGCGGCGATCGGGTAGTCCAGGCCGATGGCGATACCGAGCAGGAACCGGAAGGCGATGAGCGACCAGGTATCCCAGGCGACCATGCAGCCGATCGAGAAGACGACAAACATCCACAGGTCGTACTTGAAGATGCGGCGCCTGCCGAGCTTGTCTCCGAGAGGTCCGAGGACAGCAGCGCCGAACATCGCGCCGACGATGGCGGCAGCCGAGATGAGGCCCTTCTGCCAGGCGTTGGTGCCGAAATCCTCAGCGATGAGCGGATTGGCGACACCGATGATGAAGAAGTCGAACCCGTCGAGCATGATGCCAAGGCCGGCAAGGAGCCAGAACTTCTTGTGCAGGCGCGTCATGCGTGCCTGGTCGAGGGCCTTGCCGAGGGGAATTGCCTTGACGTCGCTCACGGGAGCAACCTAGGAAATCCGTTGCGCTCCGGGGAGGTAAGGCACCGAGACTTCACCGAGATTGCCGAATGTTCACCTTGGGTCGATCAGCCGAAGCGGCCGTTGACGTAGTCGAAGGTCCGCGGGTCCTGCGGCTCGCCGAACATGAGGTCCGTGGGGCCATGCTCCACGATGTGGCCCGGCTGGCCGTGCTCGGCGAGGAAGAAGGCGCACGATTGTGAGACGCGCTGAGCCTGCTGCATGTTGTGGGTGACGATCACGATGGTGACCTCCTCGCGCAGCTCCCCGATCGTCTCCTCGATGCGCCTCGTGGAGGTGGGGTCGAGGGCGGAGCATGGCTCATCCATGAGGAGCACCTTGGGCTTGATGGCCAGCGATCGGGCGATGCACAGACGCTGCTGCTGACCGCCGGACAGTCCGCCGCCCGGAGCGCGGAGGCGATCCTTGACCTCCTTCCACAGGCCAGCCTTGGTGAGGCAGTGCTCGACGAGCTCGTCCTTCTCGTCACCGCTGGCGTGGACGCCATTGAGCTTAAGCCCCGCGATGACGTTGTCGTAGATGCTCATCGCCGGGAAGGGATTCGGCTTCTGGAAGACCATCCCGATCTGGCGACGGGCATCGGTAATGCGCACATTCGGCGCATAGATGTCCTCGCCATCCAGCAGCACCTCCCCCGCAATGCGCGCACTGATGACGAGCTCGTGCATGCGATTGAGCGAGCGGAGGAAGGTGGACTTGCCACAACCCGAAGGGCCGATGAGGGCGGTCACCTGGCCCGCGGGCATGAGCAGCGACACCCGGTCGAGCACCAGGTGGGTCCCGAACCAGCAGGAGATGTCGATGGCCTGGATGGAGTACAGCTGCGGGGCGGCCGTCGACGGGGAGTCGTCCACAGTCATAGTCATCGGTCGTCCCTTCAGAGGAGGTTGGGGAGGAGTCGGAGGGCGGCCATGGAGGCCATGACACCGGCGAAGAAGACGATGGGCGCAGCGACCAGCCACGCCTGCCACTTGCCCCAGCGGATCACCAGCCACACGGTGGCCACGGCGACCACCAGCAGGAGCTGCAGCCACAGCAACAGAGGCACGAGCCCGGCAGGATCGCCCGCCATCGCCTGCTCAGCAGGGTCGAGCGATGCCGCGGTGATGACACGCGCCGGAGCCGGCTGCGCGGGCGTCACAAGATCTGCGTCCACGCGAAGAAGGTCGGTGGGCATGAAGCGGGGACCCATGGCGGTGACGAGCGTGAGCCGGCCTTGGCCGGGCTCGAGCACGGGCGGGAGCGGATCGCCGGGGCGGCGTACACCGATGACCCGATACTCCGCCGGGCCCTGGCCTGTGGTGGCGACGATGGTCATGCCGGGCTGGAGGATCTCCAACTGGCCGAAGGGCGCCCCGAAGGCCGCCTGTCGACCGTAGATCACCGATGTGCCGGGCTGGCCCGGCAACACGGTGTCGCGCTTGTGGCCCGGACCCGACTGCGTCACCGACGACGTGGTGCCCTCGACGACGACTTCCTTCATGCCGAGGTCGGGGATCTCCAGGATCGCTACCGGGGCGCCGGAGCGAAGGAGCGCGCCATTGACGTCGGTCTGCCCGACCGGGGCAATGGCATTGGCCAGCTCGCTGCGGAAGTCGGAGTAGAGAACCTCCTGGTCGCGAGCGTGCACGAGTTGGCTGACGATGAGGAGGTTGGCCAGGAAGCCGAGGCAGAGCACGCTGAAGATGATGAGGATGCTGGCGACAAGGAATCGTGGCGACTCAAGGAAACGGGGCTTCCCGTCGCCGTCGGAGGGCGTCGTAGCGTCGTCAGTCACGGGACGCGGCTCGTCTTCGACCATGCTCATGGGAAACAGATCACTTCCCCGCGCTCACGGGCTGGTCCTCATCGGACGCATCCGCATCAGTGGACTTCGCACGGCCGCGCCACCAGGAGTACGCCGCCCCGATCAGGAGGCCGGCACCTACGACGATGAGGATCACTCGCCAAGGAGGACCCTCGCTGGTGGCTTCCTGCTGTACCGCCACCTCGGCCTCGTACTCGGCGACCTCTTCGGGCTCCGGGGCAGCAGGATCGCCGTAGGCGAAGCCGGCCGAGCCGGGCACGTAGCCCTCGATGAGCTGGTCGATGGGCGTAGCAGAGTCGCCCTGAGCGACGTAGCGGCCCTTGCCGTCGACGCTGATGGTGGCGGTGAAGACCTGGAGGTCTGCGGTGTCGAGTGTGTCCCGGCACGCGAAGGTCAGCGTGTAGTCGCCCCTGATGCGCTGGCCGGGTGCCGCTGTGGCCAGGTAGGTGGCGAGGTCGGTCGGCAACGGGACGACGTAGTGGCCCGGATAACTATCGGGCCCAATGGTCGTGAGCTTCGTCGTACCAAGCACATTGCCGCGATCAGCACCCTTGAGATTCGGTCCGTCCAGCATGACGGCAAACATCTGGCCGCGCGTGCAGATGTCGGAGGTGGCGATGTCGATGGCGGAGGTGAGGTCGCCCTTCGCTGGCTCGACGACGAGATAGCCGAGGCGCTCGGGCTCGGCGGCGAGCGCGGGAGCTGAGAGGCCGGCCACCATGGCGAGGCCTGCGACGCAGGCAGCGGCGCATCGCCGGGCCATCGCTCGCCTCGCTCTCATGTCGGGCATCGTGCCGATATCGGATGAATCGGGGGTGAACACAGAGCGAGGGGCGAGCGAACGCATGGTTCGCTCGCCCCTGCCCACGTGCTACTTGGCGATCTTGATCGTCGCCGATGCCTTGCCCGGGTTGTAGCCATCCTTCGTGGCCGTGACGGTCACCGAGATGGTCTTGCCCCTATCGCTGGCCTTGACCTTGTAACTGGCACCCGTGCCCACGGCCTTCGTGCCCACACGCCATGTGTATGTGGTGGCGTCGGGAGCGGGATTCCACGTGCCGGCGCTGGCCTTGAGAGTGCCCCCGACCTTGGCCTGGCCGGTGATCTTGGGCTTAGCGGTGTTAGTCACCGCGATGGGCTTGGCACCCTCCTCGAAAACGATGCCGGCCTTGGTCTGGCGCAGGGTCAGCGAGCCCTCGTAGACCGTGATCGGCTTCGGATCTGCGCCCGCACGGCACACGAACTTGACCGTGTAGACGCCCGTCGGGATCTTCACGGAGGTGTCATCGCCCGCCGTGTCGTAGGAGTAGGCCGCCTGGGCCATGTCCAGGTTGGAGGCGACCGGGACGCTCATGGGCGTCGTCTGCGAACCGGCGGCCGGAATGGCTGACAGCGGCTGCAGGCCGTTAAGCGTGATGTCGCCCGTGACGCCCGCTCCGGACATGGTGACGACATAGTGCGTAGCGCTGGTGTTAGCGCACCCTCCGGTCGTCGTCATGGCCAGCGCCGACTCACCCGTGCCCGTGGCGGGAGTGATGCTCAGGGTGCCGTTGGCCGAGGCCACGGGAGCGGCCACAAGGGCCGCTCCCGCCACCGCGAGGACACCCACGGCGGCTACAACGCCGCGCGTGATGCGTGAATTCATTGCTCAGTCCCTCTCGTCGTGGATTCGGCGTCAGCTACGGCTGCTCGTGTCGCCGCACTTGCTGGCGTCGCGCAGGTCGCCGAAGCCCTGGAGGTTGATCTGCGGCTTGGCCTTGCAGATAAGCGAGTCCTTGCCCACGAAGACCTTGTACTCGGTGCTATTGGTGTCGGTCACCTTGGACGTGGGGATGATGTTGTTGACATCGCGCAGGTTGCCGAAGCCGGTGTTGATGACGGTCGGGACGATGCCGTCGATGACGCCGATGACAGCGCGTCCGCGGCGATCGGGGGCCGTGCCGTAGAGCTGCGCCTGGAAGACGGCCGCGGAGTAGGGCATGATCTGGTTCTTCTTGAGCTCGCGACCGTCATGCTCCTGGGGCAGGTTGCCGGGGAACGTGCCGCCGTCCTTCTGGGGCACGAGGCACTTGTAAGTGCCCGCGGCGATCTGCGCTTCGGTGATGCCGACGTAGGAAAGCCAGCTCGACCTCGTGCCCGATCCGACCTGGACCAGCGCTGGCTGAATCGTGGGCACCTCGCACTTGAAGATGGCGACGATCTGCGCCTTGGTCAGCTCACGAGGAACATCGCCGTCACCACGCACGGCGAAGGTGAGCGCGTCAGTGGCGAACGGGACCCATGTCATGGACGGTGTGCTCGTGAAGGTCCCGCGCGCAGAAGACGAACGAGCGAACTGCAGACAGCCGTCGTTGGCCTGCAGCGACTTGAGCAGGGCGTCGCGGCCAGCGGAGGATCCGTTGGCGCGAGCCACAGCGGCGCACGCGGCGGTGGCCTTGGTCGCCACGGTCGTCGAGCCGATTGCGTCGTAGGAACCGATGACCTTGGTGCCGTTGATGGTGACGACGTCGGCGAGGGCATTCATGAGGGTCTGGGTCGTGTCGGACCCCATGCCCGCGAGTTCACGGTACTGCGGAGGGCCGATCGGATCCGCCTGGGCGAGCGGCAGGGTGGCCAGCGCGAGGCTGAGCACGCCGGCGCCCGCGGCGGCTGCAATGAGGGACTTTCGCATGGTTAGTGTGCTCCTCTTTCCTGCGGTGCCCGACGCGGGTTTGCGGCGGGGGTCTGGGGGGATCGCGCGCGCTGCATGAGGACAGCGGCGACGAGTAGTGCGGCTCCTCCGGCAATGAGCAGGAGGACAGCGAGATACCGGATCGCTCCGACAGGGTTGGTCGGGGTGAGAGCCGTGGCGGCAGCAGGCACAGCGGCGACCGCGACCTCACCCGCGGTCTCCTCCACGACGGTCTCCTCCACGACCGTCTCCTCGACCGTCGTCTCTTCCACGACCGTGTCCGTGACGGTGGTGTCCGTGTACGTCGTGTCGGTATAGGTCGTGTCGGTATAGGTGGTATCGGTCACGGAGCCTGAGCTGACCGTGGGAATTCCCCCACCCGAGCCACTTCCTGAATCGGGATCAGGCTCCGGTGTCGGCGCAGGCGCCGGATTGGGCTTCTCGCCTACCCGCTCGACAATGGCCGTGGCTGCCGCTCGAGTCGTCTCTCGCTCCTCATCCGTAAGCGGGGCATAGCCGAAGGGCAATTCACCAGCTGAGTCACCGAGCACCTGGCCAGGACCGGCGATGTACTCCAGCGCGCCTGCGTAGGCCTGTGCCGACTCTGCGGTCAGAGCTCCCGGTGCCGTCGCGGCGTACGTGAACGACGTGAGGGGGTACGCGCCGGCCACCTTGGCCCCCGGATCCGGCTGGACAACACCGGACACACCCGTGGGCTTGGCCTTGGCGGCAGCGGCCCGGATCGCCTCGGCCGTCGGCGCCACGAACTCGCCATTGGCATTGCGCATCAGGGCAGGCGTCAAGGAGAAGCGAGTCGTCAAGGGCGAGTCCGAGATGACGACCATGGCACGCCGGCCGGGCTCCTGCGGCGGTGTCTTGCGGTACGCCGGCGGGGATGCATTCGGGTCCCAAGTCCCCGTCGACATCGTGTCCCCGCGGCTCGCGGCTCGCGAGGCAGCGTAGAGATCGCCGGAGAAGGGGAAGAGATCAAAGGTGCACAGCGCGACCGCACGATCGCTGTAGGTCACGCAGGTGTTGTCCGTGCGAGGGAAGTCCGACCGGGGATACGACTGACGCTTGTAGGCGGGGTTGATCACCATGCCCCACGGGTCGGCTTTGCCCTTGATCCATTCGCGTGCCTCAGGATCCGACCAGATGTAGTCCCAGACGAGGCGAGCCGAGTCCGTCTCGCCGAGGGTGGTGACTATGTGCCCCAGTCCCGGGAAGCGCAAGCCCTCGAACTGCGGATTGACCTTGAGGAAGTCGGGGTCCTGCGTGATGTCGTACGGATTCTTCTCGACCTTGTCGGGCACCGGCGCCGCGTCGTATCGGTAGGACTGGGTGAGGAGCTTGGCCAGAAGGCGCGGCGTCATCCTGATGTCCCGCAGGCGCTCACCATCGCGCAGCCGAATAGCCTCAGGAGCCAGTGTCGACGACTGGCTCTCGACGTTGAAGGCAACAGTGAGTCCGGAGAGAGCCACCGGCGCATAAACGATGGGGCGGGGTGCCTCGACTTCGGGCACGCCGAAGCCCACGAAGCTCAGGCCGGGCTGCTCGGTCTTGAGTTTCTCGCGCGCCTCGAGGTCCGAGAGCACCGTGTAACTGAAGTTGCCGAGATCTCCCGCGCACCACGACGGCTGCCACCGGCTAATCGCCTCGATCACACGGTCCGTCCCGAGGAGGGGAGTCTCCGTTGCCGTGATGGAGCACGCAGCTCCCACCCGCTGGAACTCCAAGGGGAAGACAATGCGGTTTTGCCAATTGGTTGCCAGGAGCGGGGAGGTGTCCAAGACGTCATTGTTGGAAAGACCCCGGCGAGTGCCATCGACTTCAAACTCGCCCCGTGGGACAACCACGAGCCAGCACAGCGGGCTCTCACCATCACGTGATTGGCCGCAACCTAGGCCCGGGGACTCGACACCGGTCTGTACCTCGAAGAAGTCCTCGCCAGTCCCGTCCGAACGAATGCGATTGTGATTGCTCTCATTCGACGTGTAGCGATCAAAGAACTCCGACTTGCTGCCCGTCGTCGTCTTGCCAGTCCACGAGACGAAGGGGATGTAGGAGAGGTCATCAAACTTAAAGTCTTCGTACTTGTCTTCCAAGGGATCGACGAGACCCGCCGTGGTCATCTGGCGCGAATTGGTGTTCTGCCCGCCGTTTCCCGCCTTCTGAGAGCCGTAGATGCACTGCTCGCGCGGCGGACCCTCCTCGGCCGTGCCACCCCAGCACTGCATGATGTGCAGGTAGTTGACACCGAGATTGCCGAAGTCAGGCCGCGTGGGCTTGCCACCCTGCCAACTCACCCGAACGACCTGGTTAACCAAGTTCTTGGTCTGGCTGACAGTGACCTCGAGAGCCTTGAACTCCTCGGACCCTGACTTCGTGACTGCACTGCTCTCGACACGGGGCTTCAGATCCTGGGGTGCCGCCGATGCAGGCACCGCGAGCAGTGCCCCCGAGGCGAGGAGCGCAAGGCCAGCCGTGCCGGCGATGAGACGCTTCATGCGTCACCGCCGACGCGACGAGCGGCCATGTATCGAGCCACGAGCGGTGGCGCGAAGAGCAGGCCCAGAACGACGACGAAGGTGGCCACGAGCAGGCCGGTGTAGGGCCCCCAGCCTGAACTCGCCTCGGTCGAGACGGGAATGCCCGCGACGTACGCGCCTCCTGTCACCGCGCCACCGGCTGCAGCCGCGGCCGCGGGGTCGACGATGACCTCGCCGGTCGTCGGATCGACGACCGGCTCTGCCGCGATGACCTGACCGGTCTCGGGATCGACCACGACCGCCGCCCCTGTGTTGACAGCCACGTCGGTCGTCACACCTCCCGTGGTGGTCCCACCGGAGGTCGTCCCACCCGATGTGGTGCCGCCTCCGGTCGTGCCGCCACCACCGGAACCGCCGTTACCGCCACCACCGCCGGAACCTCCGCCCGAGGCTCCTCCGCCGCCGCCTTCAGCCGCCGTCCCGCACTGAGTCGGGCCCTTGGCATCACAGGCGGGAGGCTGCGGAGCCGTCTTGGCCAGAGTGTTGGTGCCGTCCGCCGAGAACGTCGGGTTGCTGCACTTGGCGATGTTGATGTTCTCCACGACTGCACCGGGGATGCGCTTGATCTGATCGAACCCGGCCTGCACCAGGTTGATCGGCAGCGGGGAGTAGCCGAGCGCATCCGCCTGCTGCTGGCCCTGGCACAGGAAGTAGTTCGCGAAATCCGCGAGAGTGTTGCCCTTCTCGTTGCTGAAGCCGTTGTCGTTGGTCGTCGGGATGACCATGTAGCTGTAGGACGACAGCGGGTAGGACCGCTTGTCGCTACTCGCGTAGACCCCACTGAGGTTGGAGGTCAGATCGGAATTGATCTTCGCGCCGAGGAGACCGACGGCGACGGCCTCGGCCGTCGGGAGGACATAGAAGCCCGCCTTGTTGAGGAGTTTCGCGGCGGGGAAGCCGGCAGACTTGGCGTAGGAGTACTCGACGTAGGTGATTGCGCCCACGCTCTGGTCCTGCTTGACGTAGCCGGAGACCCCGAGCGAGCCGCTCTGGGCCACGAAGCCCGGGCTGCTTGGGAAGTTCGAGGTGAAGCCACAGGGTGTGCCACGGCCCACCTTCTGGCAGTAGGCATTCCAGATGTCCGGGTACTGGGAGGCCAGCCACGTGGTGAACTGCGCGGTCGTGCCCGAGCCATCCGAGCGGACGACAGGGACAACCTTGATCGGAGGCAGGGTGAGTCCCGGATTATCCGCCTTGATAGCAGGGTCGTCCCACTTGGTGATGACACCGGTGAAGATCTTGGCGACCGTCTCGCCCGACAGACGCAACTGGGTCACCCGGTTGGGGCCGATCTTGAGGTTGTACATGAAGGCCGTGCCGCCCGCCACGATCGGCATGTAGGCGAAGGGCCGCGAGGGCAGTGGGTCGACGACGTTGCCGTCCTTGAGCCCGTAGGGAATCTCGGAGACAGCGAAATCGACGGTGCCGTTGCGGAACTGGTTGCGACCGTCGGAGGATCCCGACGCCTGGAAGTCGATGCGCATGCCGTACTGGTTGACATTGCGCCGCCACTGGTCCATGGCGTTGGCGCTCCACGTGGAGCCGGCACCCGAGACAGGCACATAGCTCGCAGCGGAAGCCGGGACGAGGGGGGCGAGGAGCACGGCAGCCAGGGTGAGTACGGCCGCGCTGAGGACGCGCTTCATGTGGAGTCTCCGAAGTCGAGGGATCGGGGGCTAGACGACGGTGTCGCGAGAGCCTCCTGCGATGCGACCCGAGACGACTCCCTCTTGGTGAACCTTTGGGAATCCGCACGTGAACGCTTCGCCCGGCGCTTCTGCTGACTGCGGCTGAGGTTGCCCGGGCCGCGACCTCCGATGATGCGCGCGACGATGAAAAGGATGAGTACGACGAACATCAAGACGGCGGCAGTACCGAAGCCGCGGGCGATCATCGTCGGCTCAGGCGACTTCACGAACTCGAAGGTCGCCAGTGGGAGCGAGACCATCGGGCCCGTGGTCGGATTCAGGTTGAGCGCAGCGGTGAACCCCGCGGTCAGCAGTACCGGGGAGGTCTCACCGATGCCTCGAGCCGTGCCCAGGATGATCGCCGTCATCAGGCCCGAGCGCGCCGTGGGCAGCGTGACGTGCCAGACCGTGCGCCACTGCCCGGCCCCGAGGGCGTAGGCCGCCTCCTTGAGATTGCCAGGCACGAGCCGCAGCACCACGTCGGATGCGCGGATGATGATGGGGAGCATCATCACGCTGATGGCCATGGCTGCAGCGAATCCTGACTTGTCGAACCCAAGGATGAGGATGAGTGACGCGTAGATGAACAGGCCGGCAACGATGGAAGGCAGGGCCGTCATGGCCTCGGAAATAGTCCGCACGAAGCGCGCGAAGGGCCCTGGGATCTCGTTCATGTAGACCGCGCAAGCGACACCCAGCGGAATCACGATGGCCAGAGCGATCGTGATCATGATCAGCGTGCCCAGGATGGCGTGGAGGATCCCACCTGCAGTTAAGGGATCGAGGGGGCCGGCATTTTGCATGTCCTGGGTGAAGAAGTTGATGTTGGTGAGCGCCTCCCAGCCTCGGATCACCGTGAAGGTGACGACGAAGACAAGGGCAAGCAGGAGTGTGAAGGCGAGGCTGTGAATGAGGACGGCCGCAAGCCTGTCCTTGACAGCTGAGAAGTCCTCGTCCAGTGACACGAGGACCGCATAGAGCGCGACGAAGGCCACGTAGGAGACCGCGATAAAGCCGAGCCATCCGCTGAAGGGCAGGAGGGTGAAGAGCAGGGCGGCCACCCCCACGCCGGCGACAGCCGCACCTGCCAGCGAAAGGATGTCCGACCGTCGGAACCCGCCGATGCGCCGCGGCTTCAAATCGGGCGGGGTCGGCGTCCGCTGGGGCAGGGTGGTGCGTCTCCCCGGCGTGCCCGAGGCCAGCTTGTCGAGATCGTCGATGGATGCGGTCATGTCAGCCGTCCGTCGCTGCGCCGGATCGCGACCGCGCCACGATGGAGGACGCGATGAAGTTGACGATTAGGGTGATGATGAAGAGCGCGAGTCCGGCCGCCATCAACGCTGAGGTGCCGAAAGGAGTGGCTTCGCCGTAGCGCAATGCGATGAGCGCCGAGACGGAGTTGGTGCCGTTCTGCAGGATGTGCGGCTGGAAGATGAAGACGGGCGAGATGATCATGAACACCGCGATGGTCTCGCCCAGCGCCCGGCCGAGGCCGAGCATCGTCCCCCCAATCATGCCGCCCTTGCCGAAGGGCAGGACGACGGAGCGGATCATCCCCCACTTGGTCGCACCGAGTGCGTAGGCACCCTCACGCTCCCCCACAGGCGCCTGGGAGAAAACCTCGCGCATCACCGACGTCGTGATGGGGGCGACCATCAGCGCGACGACGATGCCCGCGATGAAGGTGGAGGACGTGAAGACCGTGGCCGTGGAGAGCGGATCGTCCGGATCGCTGCCGTCGACAGCGAAGATAGGGATCCAGCTGAAGTAGGTGGAGATCCATCGGGCGATGCCGATGATCTGGCCCTGGAGGAAGAAGAACCCCCAGAGGCCGAACACGACGCTGGGCACCGCGGCCATGAGGTCGACGAGGCTGATGAGCGTTTGCCTGATTCGGCGTGGGCTGTACTCCGAAATGTAGAGAGCAACACCCGTGGAGAGCGGCACGGCAAAGAAGATCGCGGTGAGCGCGATGAGCATGGTCCCGCTCAGGACCGCGGCGATGCCGAAGTTGCCGCCATCCGGCTCCCAGGCCTGGGTCGTGATGAAGGAGAAGCCCGCTTGGCTCAAGGCCTGGAGCGCACGAATCGTCAGGAACACCCCGACAAGCGCCATGATGACGAGGACGGCAATCCCGCTGGCAGTCACGCCTCCGCGGAAGACTCGGTCGCTGCCACTTCGCGTCGTGGTGAGTTGACGAGGTTCCGCCTCGACAGCCGCAACGTCCTCTGGACGAGGCGGAAGGAAGGTCGTGGCCACGCGCAGACTCTTGCCACTGCGATCAACACTCCGGCGGCGGTGCGATTAACTCACCCGGTCGGCTAAGTGAACGGCTGTCGATGGTGACGAAAAGGTGAACGCCCCGCGTCGGCAACCTGAAAGTGAACATCCCCTGTCCTGTGAAGGTCATCACCATGTCGGCAGGCGCGTTACGCCGGCCTGCGAGCTGAGCACGCTTGAGATGAGGCAGCTCTCTAGCCGAGAGTGACAGCCAGCCTTCATCGGATGTTCACCCTGCGGGCTCGCGGGGGCTACCTGAAACGTGTGCCATGCAGCGGTGGATAGTCAGCTTCTCCGTTACGCCCAGGACTGTGCCCAGACCATGCTCGGGTCCGACGCCTCCCCGGCATGGGCTCAGAGCGAGAGGGCCGCGTATCAGGCGACCGCTGCCGTGAGGGCACTCGATCGCCCTCGCGGCGAAGTGATCGTGGCGGCGGCTTGGTTGCACGCGGTGGGCCAGTCGCCCTCGATCCGCAGCACGGGTTTCGCGCCCATAGACGGCGCCGTGCATCTCCTTGCCGAGGGATGGCCGACACCAGTGGTCAACCTGGTGGCGCACCAGGGCCAGGCGAGACTCATCGCGCCATCCTTCGATGCCACTGAGCGACTGGCACTCTTCGAGCGCATTCAGGGCTGGCCTAGCGACATCCTCGACTACTCCATCGTCATGGCACTGCCCGAAGACGAGGAGCCCGACCCTGAGATCTGCCTGCGGCTCGCCGCGAAGGATCTTCCTACCTCGCTGCGCATGACTGCACGAGACCGTGCGGAGCGCGAGCGACGCCTGCGGCGCGCTGTGGACCGGGTCAATGCCGCCCTTATCGCGGCTCGAGCCCCAGCTCATCAAGGAGTGTGAGCACGCGACCGCGAATGTCATCGCGGATGCGGCGTACGGCATCGAGGCCCTGACCAGCGGGATCCTCGAGCACCCAGTCCTCGTATCTCTTGCCGGGGAAGATGGGGCAGGCATCACCGCAGCCCATGGTGATCACCACATCGGACTCCCGGACCGACTCGGTCGTGAGGAGTGAGGGAATGGCGCCAGAGATGTCGATCCCCTCCTCCGCCATCGCCTCGACCGCTGCCGGATTGACCGTCTGCCCGGGAGCCGACCCCGCCGAGAGCACCTGCACCTGATCACCACCGAGAGTTCGGAGGAAGCCGGCAGCCATCTGGGACCGTCCCGCGTTGTGCACGCAGACGAAGAGCACCGTGGGCCTGTCGCTCATGACGCACCTTTCGAGGTCGTGGGCCAACGCCAGCGCCGGCGCAGCCACAGGGAGACGTAGACGAGTGCGACGAGCGCGGGCACCTCGATGAGCGGCCCGACGACACCGGTGAGCGCCTCACCCGAGGTGATGCCCCACACGCCGATGCTCACAGCGATCGCCAACTCAAAGTTGTTGCCCGCCGCGGTGAAGGCCACAGTCGCCGCTCGGGGATAACTCAGACCAGCCAGTTTGGCGAGCACCATCGACGTGAACCACATCACGATGAAGTAGATGAGCAGTGGGACTGCAATGCGAACGACCGACAGCGGCTCGCTCGTGATTGTGTTGCCCTGCAGAGCGAAGAGAATGACGATGGTGAAGAGCAGACCGTAAAGCGCGATCGGAGCGATGCGGGGACTGAAGACGTCGTCGTACCACTGCTCCCCCTTGCGAGCGACCCCGATGCGTCGAGTAAAGAAGCCGGCCACCAGCGGGATCCCCAGGAAGATGAGGACCGCCTTGGTGATGTCCCATGTGGAGAACTGCACATCCTGGCTGTCTAGGCCGAGCCAGCCGGGCAGAATCGCGAGATAGAAGGTGCCCAACAGGGCATAGGCCAGGATCTGGAACACCGAGTTGATGGCGACGAGTAGGGCTCCTGCCTCGCGGTCGCCGCATGCCAGGTCATTCCAGATAAGCACCATGGCAATGCATCGCGCCAGTCCGATGACGATGAGTCCGGTGCGGAAGGCCGGCTCGTCCGGCAGGAAGATCCATGCCAGGGCAAACATCAGCGCCGGGCCGATGAGCCAATTGAGGATGAGCGACAGCCACAGCATGCGACGGTCCCCGGCAAGGTGGCCGATGTCCTCGTACTTCACCCGGGCCAGGACCGGATACATCATCGCGAAGAGGCCGATGGCGATGGGCAGGCTCGTCTCGTCGACCTTCACCGAGTCCAGCGAGGTGTTGAGTCCGGGGACGAAGCGACCCAGCAGGAGCCCCGCGCCCATCGCGAGGGCGATCCACAGGGGCAGGAAGCGATCGAGCGTGGACAGGCGGCCGACGACCGCCGACTCCACGGGATCCGATGCGCTCACTGCGCTAGCTCGCGGGTGCGCAGCACGCGCCCTCGGCGCCGTCGATCAACGTGAGCGTGGATTGCGCGGGCTGGGCATCGACCGGATTGTCATCCTTGACGACGTACACCTCCCATGGCACCCCGGCAGGATCATGCACCCAGACCTTGTCCTGGAGGGCGTAGCAGCAGGTGGTGTCACGCTCATCAAACGTCGCCAGGCCGGCGTCTTGCAAGCGGACGGTGGCCTGCTCCACTTGCGACGCATCGAAGACCTCAACACCCATGTGATTGAGTGCGCCTTCAACGCCGTGGCCGCGCTCCTCGACCTCGATGAGGACGAGCTTGAGGGGTGGATTCTCGACGGCGAAGTTGGCGTAGCCCGGGCGCCGCTTGTGAGGCTCGGTCTTGAGGAGCGCACTGTAGAAGGCGATGGACGCCTCGAGATCGCTCACATTGAGGGCCAACTGGACGCGCGACGTCGAATTCGCTGCTGAGTTCATGGGGACACCTTGCCAACCGAATTGACATCTGTCAATATGGATTCATGCCCACGACCGCCACCAAGCCCCGTCGCGTCGTCACCGGGCCCTCCTGCTGCCCCACTGGCCTGGGGGCACCCATCAATCGCGAAGCAGCCGAGGAACTCGCCTCACTGCTCAAGGCTGTCGCCGATGCGACCCGTCTGCAGATCCTCGCGCTGCTGCGCTCAAGCCCGGAGTGCGCCGCCTGTGTCTGCGACATCGCTGACGAGATCGGTGTCAGCCAGCCGACCGTGAGTCACCACCTGCGCATCCTCGCCGAAGCCGGGATAGTCGAGTCCGAGAAGCGCGGCTACTGGACGTGGTACTCCCTCACGCGCACACGCCTCGCCGAGCTGAGCGCCGTACTCACGTAGCAGCACAGGAGTAGTCTCGGCCGGTGTCGAGGCGCACCAGCACACCCGCGTGGCTCCTGCTCCTCACCCTCGCCCTCGTGGCTCTCAACCTCCGCGCTGTCCTCACGGCCATCCCCCCGCTGACACTCGATATCCAAGAGGCGACGGGATGGAATGACACGACCATCGGACTGCTCACCACACTCCCGGTCATCGTCATGGGTATCGCCGCGCTCATCGTGCCGTGGTTGGCCCAGCGCATCGGGCGCCCCCAAACGGTCTGGCTTGCCCTTGCCGTGCTCGTCCTGGCCAGCGCGGGCCGTCTCGCAGCCGGAGTCCCCGCCGTGCTCTTCGTCACCGCCTTCCTCGGTGGACTGGGGATCGCGCTGGCTTCAGGACTCGTGCCCGCTCTCGTCCGCGAGAAGCTTCCCGACGCGACCGGCGCTGCCACGGGGCTGTGGACCGCGGCGATGTTCACCGGCGCTGCCCTTGCTGCAGCCCTCACGGTGCCCATCGCTCTCGCCACCGGATCGTGGCAATGGGGACTCGCCGTGTGGGCACTCCCCGCGATCATCGCCCTGGTCACGTGGACCCTGGTGGAAGCCCCCTATCGCCGTCGCGCCTCCGACCGCGCCGGCGGCGCCATCTCCGTGCGCGCACTGCCCTGGCGCCAGCCGCTCGCCTGGTCGCTCACGGCGTACCTCGCCATCAACTCACTCGTTTTCTATACCGCTCTCGCGTGGATCGCTCCCTCACTCGACGAGCGCGGCTGGACCACCGAGGAGGGCGGCCTGCTCTTCGGCCTCTTCACGGCTTCGCAGATCGTCGCGGCACTGCTCATGCCATGGCTCGTGCAGAGACTGCCGGGTCGCAGGATCGTGTGGGCCGTGACGGTGCTGGTCACGTCCGCATGCCTCGTGAGCCTCGCCTACACCCCAGGATTCCTCACCGTGCTCGTCCTCTTCCTCTTCGGCTTCACCAACGCGGGGGGCTTCACCATCGGCCTCTCGATGCTGAGTGAGTTCTCTCCCGACGCTCCCTCAGCGGCGCGCCTCACCGCCATGGCCTTCGCCGTGACCTATCTCCTCGCTGCGATCGGGCCGACCCTCGCGGGTGCGCTGCTCGACGCCGCTGGATCCTGGTCTCTCGTCTACGTCGTCCTCGCGGTCATCGGACTGCTCCAGATTCCGGCGCTCCTGCCACTGCGCACCGGCACGGTCATCCGCGCATAATCACGCCTGCTCCTCGTCGCGAGTGAGCGCCCCCTAGGACACGAGGAGACGCGTCGTCGCCCCGGCAAGGTGCGCAGCCGGGGAGGAGGAATCCGGCGCAGGCTGCATGACGTGACTCAGCACCGTGCGCACGAGGATGTCCGACACGATCTCGACCGAGTCACGCTGCACACCCGAGTAGGCCACGAGGCGATCAGTCACGCGCTCGCGCGCCACCGCGATGACGACGTCGGCCCTCGTGGTCAGCAGGGGCACGAGCTCGGTCTCCGCGCCGTGGGTCGCCGTCACGATCGCGCGCAGCAGTGGGTTGACCCCAGCGAGATCGATCACCCGCTGAATCGCCTCGCGCGTCCCTGCCTCGAGGTCGCGCGGATGCGCGTCAAAGCCAGCGTCCACCGCATCCAGGAAGTTGCCGAGCTCGCGCAGCACCATGGCCTCGGCCAGGCGATCGCGCGTTCCCCACTCGTTGTAGACGGTCTGGCGGCTGACTCCCACGCGCTCCGCCACCGCCGCCATCGTGACGCCCGACCAACCGAGCTCGGCGGTCATCTCCGCTGCAGCCGCGAGGATCCGCTCGCCGGTCGCCATCTGGGTGACGGGCGCCATCACTCGCCGTGCGTGACGAGGAAGTCGATCTTCTCGCGCACGCCGCAGTCGGGGCAGCACCATGAGTCGTGGATGCTTGCGAAGGCAGTGCCCGCGGGGAATCCCTCGCGAGGATCACCTCGACGTTCGTCGTAGGTGTATCCGCAGCCGGGGCAGGTGGCGATGACCGCGCCGCCCGTGAGCAGCGCCACGGCTCCGGGCAGCGACTCGGCCACGACCGCCTCCGCGCGGGCGGGCGCGGGTGGGAATCTGCGCAGAACCTTGTCCCGCTTGCCCGGCTGGATGTTGGCCAGCGACATGTCACCGTCGTAGTGCATCGACACACGCGCATCCATGACGCGGTTCCATAGCGGGGGCACAAGTGCAAGCAGGATCATCCCGGCGTAGCCCGTCGGCAGAGCGGGGGCGTCCTTCTCATCGCGCAGCGCCTGGTAGCGCCGGGTCGGGTGTGCGTGGTGATCGCTGTGTCGCTGCAGGTGGTAGAGCAGGACATTGGTCGCGATGTTGTTGGAGTTCCAGCTGTGCCGCGGCTCCACCCGCTCGAAGCGCTCCTTGCCCGGCACGCCGACGACCTGGCGCAGCAGGCCGTAGTGCTCGAGGTAGTTGACCGCCTCGAGCAGCGTGAATCCGACAAGTGCCTGGATGACCAGGTAGGGCAGGATCGCCGGTCCGAGCCAGATCACCATGACGGCCCACAGGACAGCGGACATGAGCAGGGCATTGAGGACGTCGTTGCCAATGCGGAAGGGATGCTGGCCTCGCCGTGAGTAGCGGCGCGATTCCAGGCGCCAGGCGCTTGCGAAGGAGCCGGCGACGGTCCGCGGCCAGAATCGATAGAAGGTCTCACCCACCCGTGAGCTGGCCGGGTCGTCAGGAGTGGCGACCCGCACATGGTGGCCGCGATTGTGCTCGATGTAGAAGTGTCCGTAGAAGGTCTGGGCCAGCGCAATCTTGGACAGCCAGCGCTCGACGCTCTCCTTCTTATGTCCCAGCTCGTGCGCGGTATTGATGCCGAGGCCGCCGATGAAGCCGACCGTCACCGCGAGTCCGACACGGTCGAGGACGCTGAGGTCCCCTGTCGCGATGTACCAGAAGGCGAAGGCAAACCCGGCGTACTGCAGCGGAAGGAAGAGATACGTGAGCCAGCGGTAGTAGCGATCCTGCTCGAGCGACTTGATCACATCGTCGGGCGGATTGGAGGGATCCAGGCCCGCGGTCCAGTCGATCAGGGGGACGATGCCGAGGATGACGATGGGTCCGAGCCAGAGCCAGACCCCCCAGCCGGTGGTGGAGTTGAGGATGACCGCGAGGAAGGGCAGCAGGGGCATGGTGAGCCCGAAGACCCACAGGTAGCGCTTGGCATCACGCCAGGCAGGCGCGGACGTCGACGGCTCCATAGTTTACAGAAAGTAGCCCTGTGTAAACCCCGTGTCAAGGTCCCGGCTGGAGATTCGACCTAGAGGTAGCGGGCGATCACCATGGCGGCCAGCACCGCGATGATGAGGACCGTGGCCCAGATGTCCACGCCGATGCGCAGCAGATACCGCGCGCGCTCGTAGGCACGGGGAGACAGGCCGAAGGTGTTGGCCGACAGGTTGACCCGGAGCAGGCTCGCGAAGACGGTCGTCGTCGTCGCCGTGACGAGAAGGCACCACGGGCACATTGCGCCGATGACGAAATAAGCCTGGAAGAAGAGCCAGTAGGCAAAGCCCAGGCCGACGGCGTAGACCGCCATGGCTGAATTCATGAACCACCGTGGGAAGCGCACCCCTCCCAGGCCGGCGACCGCGATGGTGATGACGACAGGCTCCGCGATGAGGCCGAGGAAGGCATTGGGGAAGCCGAGCAGGTTTGCCTGCCAGCTCACACCCACCTTGGCGCACGAGATCGTCTCGGAGATGTTGCACGACAGACCGGCATTGGGGTCGGCCGCGAGGACCACGGCGTCGATCGAGAGCACCAGCGAGGCGACCAGCCCGAGCATGCTTGAGATGAGCATCTCCAGGTATGCGCCGCGGTGCCGACCCCTGGCGGGAAGTGCCTCGTCTGCCCCTGCGGAAGCCACAGCCTCGGTGGTCACGGACCCTCCCTTTCGCCGCCCGACCCTAGCGAAGGAGACGCAAGTCCCGTGCCCCTGGTTCCCGCCGGCGAATCCACTTGAGGACCTCGAACCACACGACGGCAAGGAGACCCAGGCCGACAGCCAGAAGCCATTCGCCCAGGCTCAACTCACCGAGGCCCAGGGCCTCCCGCAACCACGGCACGACCATGATCACCGTGATGACGACAAGGCCCAGGGACAGGAAGAAGAGCAGGGCCGGATTACGCCGTCGCACGACGGTCTCCCACACCGAGACATGACGTGAACGGTTGACGAGGATGAGTGCAGCATTTCCCGACACCAGCGTCACAAAGGTGAACGACCTGACGACGTCATCCGGTTGGCCGGATGACAGGCTCCATAGGTAGGCGCCGAAGACGACGGCGAGGACCACCAAGCCCTGGGCAAGCGCCAGCACAAGTTCGGGCCGGCCGAACATCGATGACTCAAGCGACCGGGGCGGCTCGTCCATCACCTTGGGGTCCACCGGCTCTGCCTCGAAGCTGATGGAGCAGGCGGGGTCGATGATGAACTGCAGGAGGGCGACCTCGACCGGCATGAGGACGATGGGCCAATCAGCCACCATGACCGGGATCAACGACATGCCGAAGATCGGCACATGGACCGCCACCACATAGGTCAGCGCCTTGCGCAGGTTGGCGAAGATCCCGCGGCCCTGGCGGATGCCCGCGGTGATGGATGTGAAGTCATCGTCGACAACCACGAGGTCCGCCGCCTCCCGGGCCACGTCCGTGCCACGCGCGCCCATGGCGATGCCGATGTCAGAGGCACGCAGGGCAGGCGCGTCATTGACGCCATCCCCCGTCATGCCCACGACCTCACCATCAGCCTGCAACGCGCGCACGAGCCGCAGCTTCTGCTCAGGCACCATGCGCGCAAAGACACTGACCCGACCTGCGCTGCGCGCGCATTCAGCGTCATCCATCCCCGCCAGCACATCGCCGGTCACGCAGCCGGGGCCGGTATCGATCCCGATCTCGCGCGCGATGGCCAGCGCTGTCCCGGGATAGTCCCCCGTGATCATCACGACCCTGACACCTGCTCGGTGACAGGCAGCGATGGCCTCGGGGACGCCGTCTCGCACGGGATCCTGCAGGCCGGCGATTCCCAGGAACTCGACCCGCAACCCCTCCAGCGATGACGGGAGATCCCGCGTCGAATCGAGATGCGCAATCCCTACTCCCAGGACGCGCAGGCCATCGGCAGTCGCCACATCGATGCGGCGATGCCAACCCTCGCGCTCAGCCGCAGGCATGTCACTGAGCGCCAGCAGGTCTTCCGGCGCGCCCTTGACGGCGATGTCGAGGGAGTTGTCGGGGCGCTGCCAGGCGTGACCCACGCACCGAAGCCCATCGCTGAGCGGATACTCCTGGACGAGCTGGGAATCGGCGCGGAGCGTGGGGACATGCATCCGCTCGGCCAGGTCGACGAAGGCCCTATCCATGGGATCGACGCCCTCCACCGGGCAAGCGGATGCGGCGATCGACACTAGGCGGTCGAGGTTGGCCGAGATCCCGGTGCCGTCGAGGACATGGGTCTCGTCACTGACACCGATCTCCCGCACCGTCATTGCATTGCGCGTCAGGGTTCCCGTCTTGTCCACGCACACGACCGTGGCCGACCCCAGCGTCTCGATGGCCGGAGGCCTACGCGTGAGCACCTGCACTCTGGACATGCGCCATGCGCCGAGAGCCAGGAAGAGGCTGAACACCACGGGAATCTCCTCGGGCAGCACGGCCATAGCGGTCGTGATGCCTACGAGCCCGGCCTCAAGCCAATTGCCGCGTGTCAGCCCATAGATGACGATGACGGCGATAGCCGCGAGTGACCCCAGTGCCGCGAAGGCCCAGACCAGGCGGTCGAACTCCCGCTGCAAGCGCGTGCGCGGCGACTCGAGATTGCGAAGCTGACCACCGATCCTCCCGAGGGCCGTGGAGGCACCCGTGCCATGGATGCACGCCATGCCGTGGCCGCGCACGATGAGGGTCCCGGAGAAGACCCACGGTGAGCCATCGCCACCCGGTAGCCCCATGACTGTCTCTGCTGCATCGGCGGACTTGCTCACCGCCACCGACTCCCCCGTGAGCGCCGACTCGTCGATGCACAGGTTGATCGCCTCGATGAGCACGCCGTCGGCGGGCACCCGGTCGCCCTCGGCGAGGATCACGAGATCACCCGGTACGACCTCCCTTCCCGCGATTCGCGCCCTGGCTCCATCACGGAGCACCAGCGCCCGAGGGGAGCTCAGATTGCGCAGCGCCCCGAGTGCGTTCTCCGTCTTGTGGCGCTGGTAGAGGGAGATGCCGATCACGAGCAGGACGAACGACGCCAGGATCACCGCGTCAAGCACCTCCGCGAGGAGGAAGTTGATCGCGCCGGCCGCCAACAGGAGCAGAAGCATGGGCTCCCGCACCACACTCCATATCTGGCGCAGGAGGGAGCGCGGGCGCTCCGTCGGGAGTTCGTTGGGTCCGTCGCGCAGGAGTCGTTGCGAAGCCTCGACGGAGGAGAGTCCGGACGGGGTGTTGACCCGCGTCATTGCCACCTCCCCGGCCACCTGTGAACAGGTTGCGCCCGCGGAAGGGAATGACGGCGCCTGAAGGCGGCCATTGACCGGTCAGGGCGAGCGAGGGCAGTGCGTTATCAAGGGCAGTGTCAGATGACGGCGTCGAGGAACTTCTTGGTCTCCGCGCGCTCGGGGGCGCTGAACATCTGCTCCGGAGTGCCCTGCTCAAGTATGACCCCGTCGTGGAAGAAGCACATCCGGTTGGCCACCTCGCGCGCGAAGCCCATCTCATGGGTCACGACGACCATGGTGGTCGCATGGGCCTCGGCGAGACGCTTCATCACCGCGAGGACCTCGTGGATGAGCTCAGGATCGAGAGCCGAGGTCGGCTCATCGAAGAGCATGACCTCGGGCCGCATCGCCAGGGCGCGCGCGATGGCCACGCGCTGCTGCTGCCCGCCGGAGAGTCGGATCGGATGCTGGTCAGCCTTGTCGTCCAGGCCGACATCAGCAAGCAACTGAAGGGCGCGCTCGCGCACCTCATCTGCGGGTTCCCCCTTGACCCGGAGCGGCCCCTCCATGACGTTGTCGAGCACGGTCATCTGCGGGAAGAGGTTGAACTGCTGGAAGACCATCCCACAGTGCGTGCGCAGGCGTCGGATCTCCTTGCGACGATGTCGCGTGGGCAGCCCCGCCGCGACGGCGATGCCGGCCACCTCGACCGAGCCCTGGTCGGGATCCTCGAGGAAGTTGATGCACCGCAGGAAGGTGCTCTTGCCTGATCCCGATCGACCGAAGACAACGACAACCTCGCCGGCATCGATATCCATGTCGATGCCCTTGAGGACCTCGAGGTCGCCGAAGGACTTATGGAGTCCGCTCACGCGGACGACGGGGGCGCTCATCCTGCCTTCACCGCCGTCCGCACATATCCCTTGCTCATGCGTGCTTCGAGCTTGCGCTGGAAGAAGGAGAAGATCGCGGTGAGGCCCCAGTAGACGAGCGCCGCGATGATGAGCGCCTCGAGGTTGCGGAAGTCAGCCTTGCCGGTGAGCTGAGCCACACGGAAGGGATCAGCCCAGAGCAGGGTCGTGCCGAGCAGGCCGATGAGCGCAGTGTCCTTGATCATCGCGATGAACTCATTGCCCGTGGGCGGGATGACGATCCGCATCGCCTGCGGGAGCACCACGCGCCGCATGCGCTGGCCATACGACATGCCGAGCGCGTCCGCGGCCTCGGTCTGGCCATGAGGCACCGCTTCGATGCCGGAGCGGAAGATCTCCGTCATGTAGGCGCCGTAGTTGAAGGCGATGCCGACGACACCGGCCACCTGGGCCGGCCAGATGAACCACGAGGCATAGGGCTCCGGCAGCAGGCCAATCGCGAGCTGCGGGAGTGCGAGGTACCAGAGGAAGAGCTGGACGATGAGTGGCGTCCCACGGAAGAAGGACGTGTAGAAGCCGCTGATGCCGTAGGCAATCGGGTTCTTCGAGATCCTGCCCAGCGCGCCCAGCAGAGCGAGGAAGGTCGCTGCCGTGATCGCGATGACGGAGAAGA
>Ga0315902_10003158_pt1 | contig 24900 bp, 13 predicted proteins | sample LakEriMetagenome_9_FD_203523 | JGI IMG/M metagenome (GOLD analysis project Ga0315902, IMG submission 203523) | Freshwater fungal communities from buoy surface, Lake Erie, Ohio, United States - Buoy 12 MA117 | ecosystem: Environmental > Aquatic > Freshwater > Lake > Lake biofilm | place: USA... | reverse complement strand
GCAGACCTGACCACGGCGGCGTCCTCGCTCGTCTATGGGGCGCAGGACGACACGCAGAACGAAATTCCCCCGCTGATCTCTCTGCGCCAGCGCGACCGCGTGGCAAGCTTCGTGACGCGGGCGCGCGAACTCAACCACATCGAGGTCACGACCGGGGGCGATGCGCCTGACGGCCCGGGCTTCTTCTACCGGCCGACGGTGATCGCCGGGGCGCGGCAGGAGGACGAGATCGTCCAGCGCGAGGTCTTTGGCCCGGTCGTGTCGGTCACACGCTTCAGCGAGGCTGACGAGGCGGTGGCCTGGGCCAATGACAGCCAGTACGGGCTCGCCTCCTCGGTCTGGACGCGCGATATCGGCCGGGCGATGGATGTGGCCGGGCGGCTGCAATACGGCTGCACCTGGATCAACACGCATTTCATGCTGGTCAACGAAATGCCGCATGGCGGGCTGAAGCAGTCGGGCTATGGCAAGGACATGTCGATGTATGCGCTCGAGGACTATACCGCCGTCCGGCATGTGATGATCGCGCATTGACCGCAGGCGGCCGGTCAGCCAGGCGCCGAGGATGAGGCGCCAAAGCCCTGGACCGCAGCCCGCGCGGCTGCAAAACGGGCGTGCCAGTCGGCGGGCAGGGGGTCGGCTTCGACCAGTTCGCCGCGGCGCGGCAGGGTGAGGCTTTCGCCTGCGCCATGCGCGGCAAGGGCTGCAGTGCCGAGGGCGGTGAGCTCGGGTTCGGCCGAGACGAAGACCGCACGGCCGAGCGCGGCAGAGAGGAAACGGCAGAACCAGGGGTTCGCGGTCATCCCGCCGTCGATCCCGATCGGGTCGCGCAGCGGGATGGCCTGCTCCATGGTCGCCATCACCTCGGCCATGCGGAAGGCCACGCCTTCGAGCACGGCCTGCACCATGTCGCGCGGGGTCGTGCCGAGCCCGAGGCCCATCCAGGCGCCGCGCGCGCGCCTGTCCCAGTGCGGGCAGGCCAGACCTGCGAGCGCAGGGACAAAGGCGAGCCCTCGCGCGATGGCGGGGGCGGTGTCGAAGGCCGCGATGTCCGCCCAGTCGCGGAAGAGGCCAAGGTCGCGCGCCCAGTTGAGGGCGGCAGAGGCGGCATAGACCCCGCCGTCGAGCGCGTGGACCGCCGGTTCGCCCGCACGCGCCCAGGCGATGGTGGGCAGGACGCCCTCGGCCCGGCGCAGATCGCCCGTCAGGGCCAGCGCGAAGGCGCCGGTGCCGAAGGTGATCTTGGCCTCGCCCGGCGCACGGCAGCCATGGCCGTGCAGAGCCGCCTGCTGGTCAGTCACGCTGGCGGTGAGCGGCAGGCGTCCGGCAGCGCCAAGCGCGCCGGTTGTCGTGGTGATTTCGGGCAGGCAGTCGCGGGGCACGCCGAAGAGGTCGCAGAGCGCGGGGTCCCAGTCGCGGTGGGCGAGGTTCATGAGCGAGGTGCGCGAGGCGGTGGTGGGGTCGGTCTCGAACCGGCCGGTCAGGCGGTCGCGGAAAAAGGCATCGGTCGTGCCAAGGCGGAGCCGGCCCTGGGCGTGCAGGCGTTGCGCCTCTGGATTCTCGCGCAGGATCCATCCGAGTTTTGCGGCCGAGAAATAGGGGTCGAGCGGCAGGCCGGCGGCGGCGCGCACCATCTCCTCGCAGCCATCGGCCCGCAGGCGGTCGGTCACGGGTGCGGTGCGGTCGTCCTGCCAGACGATGACGGGACCGACGGGTTCGCCGGTGACGGCGTCCCAGCCAAGGCAGCTTTCGCCCTGATTGTCGATCCCGAAGGCCGTGACGGGCAGGCCCTCGGCGGCGTCGAGGCAGGCGCGGATGTCGGCCAGAAGTTCGGTCGCGTCATGTTCGACACGGCCGGGCGCGGGATAGTGCTGGCGGTGGCTGCGCGACAGGACAAGGCGCGCGCCGCCATCGTCGACAAGAAGGGCGCGGGTGCTTGTGGTGCCCTGATCGATGGCCAGGACGGGCATTCAGAGTTCCTCGAACCGCAGTTCGGCCTGGGCGCCGGGGGGCGGCATCGGCAGCGTGATGCGGCGTTCGGGCAGGGCCGAAAGGCTGCGGGATGCGATCTCGGCCCCGTCGGCAAAGAGGCGGAGCCGGCCGCGGGCGGGCCGGCCCATCCGGAGTTGCAGGACTGCATGGGCACCACCGGGGGCAGGGCGCTGGGGCAGGGCGTATTTCAGCGCCTCGCCCTTCAGCGTCATCGCCGGCGCGGCATCGGGCAATCCGGCCGCAAGCGCCCGGGTGATGGCGGCGGCGGTGGCGCGGCCTTCGGCCCAGCACCAGCCGGCAGTCTCAACCGCGCGCAACAGGTTGCCGGCGGCGAAATAGGCCGGGTCCGAACAGCGGCCGAAGGCGTCGATCACCGGGCCGCCAGTCCCGGGATCGCGGGCGATATGGCTTGCGCGCAGCAGCGCATCCTCGGGGCGGAAGCCACCGGTGACCACGATCCCGTCGCAGGCGAGCCGCCATTCCCGCCCATCCCGGCGCAGGATCGCGCCGGTGACACGGTCGCGGCCTTCGATCTCGCGCAGTTCGGTGTGGTACCAGAGTGGCACCCCGAGCATCTGCGGCAAGAGCGGCGCAGGCCAGCGGGCGGTCGTCCGTGGCCCGGGTTCTACCATGCCGACCGGGTGTGCGCCGATGTGCCGGCAGGTCAGCAGGGCCGAGAAGCTGACCGTTTCCGTCCCGAGGATGAGCGGACGCTCAAAGGGCCGGCGATTGTCGAGATAGACGAGGCCCTGGAGCGCCCCGGTATTCAGGATGCCGCCGGGCTTTGTCCCGCCGATCAGGCGGGGCGCGCGCGGGGTTTCGCGCGCGCCGGTGGCAAGCAGGACGGCACGGCCGGAAAATTCGCCCGATCCCTTGTCCGAGGTGACCGAAAGCCGCCCGCCGGGGTGAAGCGCGGTCACGCTCACCCCGGTCCGGATGTCTGCGCCTGCGCGACGGGCTTCGGCGGCCAGGCGGCGGGCATAGGCGGGCCCGGTCATCAGCCGCCGGAATTCGCGCAGGCCATAGGGGGAATGGCCGCAATGGCGGGGGATGCCGCCGGCCGCGTCCTCGCGGTCGAGCACGATGACGCGGGCGACGCCGCGGCGGCGGAGTTCGGCAGCCGCCGCAAGGCCTGCCGGACCGGCGCCCACGATGATGACATCGGCATCGGTCATGGCGGGTTGGACATCGGGGTGTCGAAATGCCCCTCGGTCAGCCGGGCGAGTTCGGCGGTGCAGTAGAAGCCCTGGCAACGCCCCATCGTCACCCGTGTCTGCCGCTTGAGGCCCGCCAGAGACCGTGCGGCCAGCGGACCATCGAGCGCGGCCATGACCTCGCGCCGGGTGACGAGTTCGCAATGGCAGAGGATGCCGCCGTGGCCGGGGCTTTGCCAGTCGCGCGGACCGATTTCGGCGATGTTGGGGACCTTGGGCCATCGGGTGCTGCCGGGGGCATGCCAGTCATGTCCCATGCCGCGGATGAGGCCGAGGACATGGTGTGCGATGCCGAGTGCGGCCGAAAGCCCGGTCGAGCGGATGCCGCCCACCGTGACCATGGCGCGGTCGGGATGGGCGGCGATCCGGTAGTCCTTGAACGCGGTCGCGGGGCGCAGGCCGGCATAGGCCGCCGTGATCTCGTGGTCGCGGAGTGCGGGCAGGATTTCCTCGCCCCGGCGCCTGAGCGCGGCGAGCGTTTCGGGGACGAGGGCGGCGGTCTCGCGGTCTTCCTGCTCCTCGGCGGTGGGGCCGACGAGGAGATTGCCCCAGACCGTGCGGCAGACGACGATGCCCTTGGTCACGGCATTCGGCACGGGCAGAAGGATATGGCGGGCAAGGCGGGCTGCCGGCTTGTCATAGACGATGAACTGACCCTTGCGCGGGCGGATGGCAAAGTCGCTGTGGCCGAGCAGGCTTTGGTCGACAACGTCGCCCCAGAGACCGGCGGCGTTGACAACCACCCGGGCCCGGACCGGCCCGCGGCTGGTGGCGAGCGTCCAGAGGCGGCCGTCGTAGTCTCCGCCCGTCACCGTGCAGGACCGCATCAGGACCGCGCCATGGGCGTTGGCCTGGGCGAGGTAGGCCCGCGGGGCGGACCAGGGGTCGATCAGGTATTCGCGCGGGATGCGGAAGGCCGCCCGCGCACCGGGGCCAAGGCCAGGCTCCAGCGCGTGCAGGGCAGCCCGGCCGAGCGGCTCTGCATCCTCCACGCCATTGGCGCGGGCCTGGTCGATCAGCGCGGGCAGGGCTGCTTCCTCGGCCTCGGTCCAGGCGATCACCAGCGCACCGGCGCGGTCGAGCGGGAGGCCGAGCCTTTCGCGGATGGCAAGGTATTCAGCATGGCCCGCAGCGATGCAGTGCGCCTCGAGCGAGCCGGGGGGCGCGTCGAAGCCGGTGTGGAGGATTGCCGAATTGGCCTTGGACGCGCCGTCGAGGATGTCGGGCGCCTTTTCCAGCAGCGCAACCCGCGCCCCGGCCAGAGCGAGGGCGCGGGTGAGCGCGCAACCGACGACGCCCGCGCCGATCACGACGGCGTCGAATGGCCCGTCGGCAGGGGCGTGCGGGGCTGAGCCGGGGGGAGGGCTGGGCAGGGCTTTCGGCATGGCCAGACTCCTCCCACGCGATGACCATTCAGTCAATCGCGGGCGTCGGCGGTGGTGATTTCCGGGGGAAGAACCCTGCGCGCGTGTTGACATGGTCAAGTTCGGCGGGGTTACATCTTTAGACTGACGGAGACGAGATGAAGCCAAGGCAGCGTCAGAGTCGCATCCTGGACGTGGTCGCCCGCGAGGGTGAGGCCACGGTCGATGCACTGGCGGACGAATTCGAGGTTTCGGCCGAAACGATCCGCCGCGATCTGGCCCAGCTGGCAATGAGCGGGGCACTGCAGAAGGTGCATGGCGGGGCGCGGCGGCTGCGCCTGCATGCCGAGGGGTCGTTCGCCGAGAGGATGGGCGAAGATGCGGCGGCCAAGCAGGTGATCGCGCAGAAGCTTGCCACGATCGTCGAGCCGGGCGACACGCTTTTCATGGATACCGGGACCACGACGCTGTTTTGCGCCGAGGCCCTGGCGCAGGTCGCGCGGCTGACGGTCATTACCAATTCCGTCCGCGTGGCGCAGGCGTTGTCGCGCGGGTCCGGAGGGGCGCGGGTCTTTCTGCTCGGCGGTGAATATGCGGCCGACAATGCGCAGACCCGCGGGGCGCTCGCTCTTGACCAGATCGACCGGTTCCAGGCCGATCACGCGGTGCTGGCGGTGGCGGCGCTCGACCCTGTCGCCGGGGTCGCAAACACCGATATCGAGGAAACGCAGGTCGCGCGCAGGATGATGGCGAATGCGACGCATGTCATCGTCGTGGCGCAGGCGGCCAAGCTGGGGCGCAAGGCCGCACATCGCATCTGTCGACTCGACGAGGTCGACATGCTTGTCTGTGACACGGTCCCGGGCGATGCCTTCCGGGCGGCGCTTGCCGCGGCGCAGGTCCAGGTCAGATAGGAGCAGGCAGGCGATGGCGAAGGCAGGTCGGGGAGGTGTCGCGCGTGCCGGCAGCCATTGAGCGCTTCGTGAGGATGATGGACCGCATCTCCGACTGGGTCGGTCTCTTCGCCATGTATCTGATTTATGTCATGATCGCGGTGCTGATCTTCGACGTGGTCACCGACAAGTTCCTGGGGATGACGCAGAACTGGGTCATCGAATTTGCGCAGTTCACGCTTGCGGCCTTCTACTTCATGGGCGGGCCGAAGACGCTGAAAGACAACGACCATGTCCGGATGGACCTGATCTATGCCAACCTGACCGAACGCGGCAAGGCAAGGGTCGATGCGGTCACGATCTTCTGCCTGATCTTCTATCTTGGTGTCCTGCTCTGGGGGTCTGTGTCCTCGCTGGTCTATTCCTGGGAAACGGACCAGCGCCTGCCTTCGCTCTGGGCGCCGTCGCTCGTGCCGATCAAGGTGCTGATGGTGGTCTGCATCGTGCTGATGCTGTTGCAGAGTGTTGCGCTGTTTTTCCGCCATCTGGCGACGATCCGCGGGGTGGAGATCGCATGAGCTACGAGATGATCGCGCTCCTGATGTTCGGGAGCATGATGGCGCTGATGCTGTCAGGGCAGAGGGTCTTTGCCGCGGTGGGGGCGGTCGCCTCGGCCGCAGCGCTTCTGCTTTACGGCAACAGCGCGGCCGAACTGCCGTTCAACGCGGTCTTCAAGCTCTTCAGCTGGCACCCGATGCTGACGCTGCCGCTGTTCATCTACATGGGCTATATCCTGTCGGAATCCGGGATTGCCGAGGAACTCTACCAGATGATGCATGTCTGGTTCGGCCGGATGGCCGGCGGGCTGGCGATCGGGACGATCCTGCTCATGGTCATCATCTCGGCCATCAACGGGCTGTCGGTCGCCGGCATGGCGATCGGATCGGCCATCGCCCTGCCCGAGATGCTGCGGCGCGGATACGACAAGGTGCTGATCACCGGCGTGGTGCAGGGCGGCTCGACCCTTGGCATCCTCATCCCGCCCTCGGTCGTGATGGTGCTTTATGCGGTGATCGCGCGCGAGCCGGTGTCGGACCTCTGGCTGGCCGGGATCGGGCCGGGGCTGCTGATGGCGGTGATCTTCATCATCTATGTCTATATCCGGGTGAAGCTGAACCCCGCGCTCGCCCCGGCCTTGTCGGAGGAGGAGCGCAGCATCCCGCTGGCCCGCAAGCTGGTGCTGTTGCGCGCCGGGATCATTCCGGTGGTGATCTTCGCGCTGATGCTGGGGCTGTTTCTGTCCGGTTACACGAGCCTTCTGGAAAGTGCCGCGGTCGGCGCTTTCGCATCGACGGTAGCTGCAGCGGTGAAGGGGCGGCTGAGTGTCCGGCTCCTTCACGAGACGGCCCAAAAAACCCTTGCGGTGTCCTGCATGTTCCTCTGGGTGATCCTTGGCGCGCTGGCCTTTTCGGCGGTCTTTGACGGGATCGGCGCGGTCAAGGCGATCGAGAGCGTCTTCATCACCAACTGGGAACTGACGCCCTGGCAGGTCATCATCCTGATGCAGGTATCCTTCATCATCATGGGGATGTTCCTCGACGACACCGCGATGCTGGTGATCGTCGCGCCACTTTATGTGCCGCTGGTGGCGACGCTGGACCTTGGCATCGAGAACCAGATGATCTGGTTCGGTGTCCTTTACACCATGACCTGCCAGATCGCCTATATCACGCCGCCTTTCGGCTATAACCTTTTCCTGATGCGAGGACTTGCGCCGAAGGAGATCACGCTTGTCGACATCTACAGGTCGATCTGGCCCTTCGTCCTGATGATGATGCTGACCATCATGCTGGTGATGGTCTATCCCGATATCGCGATGTGGCTGCCGAACTGGGTCAACAGCTGAACCGAAATTGCAACTGACAACAGGAGAGGAAGAAAGAATGACCGAACTCATCAAACCCCAAAGCCCCTCGGAAAAGATCCTGGCAAGCCGGCGCCGCTTCATGGCGGCGGCAGGTCTTGCCGTGCCGGCGGCGCTGGCCGCGCCCTCGATCGTGCGGGCGCAGGCGCCCATCAAGTGGCGGCTTCAGACCTATTCCGGCGCACCGCTTGGCGCGCATGTGATCAAGCCGCAGATCGACGCCTTCAACGCGGCCGCCAATGGCGAGATGGAGATCGAGCTTTACTATGCCGACCAGCTGGTTCCGACGGCAGAGCTGTTCCGGGCGCTGCAGAACGGGACGCTCGACGCCGTCCAGTCCGACGAGGCGACCATGGCCTCGCCCGTCGATATCGCGGTGTTCGGGGGGTACTTCCCCTTTGCCACGCGCTACAGCCTCGATGTGGCGAGCATGTTCATGTATTACGGGCTCGACCAGATCTGGCAGGAAGCCTATGGCGAGGTCGAGAACGTGACCTGGCTGTCGACCGGCGCCTGGGACCCCTTGCACATCTTCACCGTGGAAAAACCGATCCGGTCGCTGGCCGACATGAACGGGCTGCGCGTCTTTGGCGTGCCGACGGCAGGGCGCTTCCTGTCGCGCTATGGCCTGATCCCGGTCACGGTGCCCTGGGACGATGTGGAAGTGGCCATGCGGACCGGTGACCTGGACGGCGTGGCCTGGTGCGGCTTTACCGAGGCCTATGAGGTGGGCTGGGCGGATGTCTGCAACTATGCGCTGACCAATTCGGTCACCGGCGCCTGGTTCGGGTCCTATTTCGTGAACAACGAAAGCTGGGCCAAGGTGCCGCCGCATCTGCAGCAGCTTTACAAGACGACCATCGACCAGTCGCATTACTATCGCAACGTCTGGTACTGGGGCGGCGAGGCCAAGCTGCGCGTCGAGGGCGAGAAGATGGAGCTGACCTCGCTTCCGGCCGAGGACTGGGCCCAGGTGATCGCCGATTCCGCGGGCTTCTGGGACGAGGTCGCGGCCGAAAGCCCGCGTGCGGCGAAGGTGGTGGAAATCTTCAAGACATATGCCGCCAACCAGGAAGCTGCCGGATATCCCTATCGCTGACCGACGACACGAAGGGGCCGGTCGGACCGCGCCCCTTCGTCTTTGCTCTGATGGATGAAAGCCGAGAACGATGCCGGGACTTGTGACGCTTGACGAACTTGCCGCATTGGTTGCTGACGGTGTCATCGACACGGTGCTGACCTGCGTGATCGACATGCAGGGGCGGCTGATGGGCAAGCGGTTTCACGCTGCCCATTTCGTGAACGGCGGCTGGCACGAGACGCATGGCTGCAATTACCTGCTGGCCGTCGACATGGATATGACGCCGGTCCCGGGCTACAAGGCGGCCAACTGGGCCGCGGGCTATGGCGATCACGTCCACAAGCCGGATCTGGGCACGCTGCGGCTGATACCCTGGCTGCCCGGGACGGCCATGGTGATGTGTGATCTTCTGGACCATCACACGCATGAGGAGGTGCCCCATTCGCCGCGGGCGGTGCTGAAGCGGCAGGTGGCGCGGGCGCGGGCGATGGGCTTTGACGCCATGATGGCGACCGAGCTTGAATTCTACATCTTCGAGCAGGGGTTCGATGCGCTGCGCGACGAAGGCTACCGCCGGATGACGCCGGTCGTGCGCTACAACAACGACTACGGCATCTTTGGCACCACGAAGGAAGAGCATCTGATGCGCGCCGTGCGCAACGGGCTTTATGGTGCGGGCATCCCGGTCGAGAATTCCAAGGGCGAGGCCGAGGCTGGCCAGCACGAGATCAACATCCGGTACGCCGAGGCGCTGGCGACGGCGGATTTCCACGTGATCACCAAGAACGGGATCAAGGAGATGGCCCATGCGGCGGGGCTGTCGGTCACCTTCATGGCGAAATACGCGACAGACCGGGCCGGGTCGTCGAGCCATATCCACCAGTCGATGTGGCAGGGGGGCAAGCCGGCCTTCTTTGACCCGGATGCCGAACATGGCATGTCAGAGGTGATGCGGCATTACCTGGCCGGGCTTCTGGCCCATGCCGATGACGTGACCTGTTTCCTTGCGCCCTACATCAACAGCTACAAGCGGTTCACGGTGGGCATGTTCGCGCCGACGCGCGCGGTCTGGTCGACCGACAACCGCACGGCGGGCTATCGCGTCTGTGGCGAGGGGACCAGGGCGGTGCGGGTGGAGTGCCGGGTCGGGGGGGCGGACCTCAACCCCTATCTGGCGCTGGCCGCGCAGCTTGCCGCGGGGCTGACCGGGATCGAACAGAAGCTGCCGCTGGAGCCCGAGATGCAGGGCGACATGTACCAGGCCGAGGGTGCGCGCTACATCCCGCGCAACCTGCGCGCGGCGGCGCAGGCGCTGCATGGGTCGCAGATGCTGCGCGCGAGTTTCAGCGACGATGTGGTCGAGCACTACCATCGCGCCGCCGAATGGGAGATATCCGAGCAGGACCGCGTCGTGATGGACTGGGAACTGATGCGCGGGTTCGAGCGTGCCTGACCGGATGTCGGGCGGGAGGACGATATGACGAGCATGATCAGGTGCATCTCGCCCGTGGACGGGCGGGTCTATGCAGAGCGGCCCGCGCTGTCGCCCGAGGCGGCGGATGCAGCCGTGGCGCGGGCGCGGGCGGCGCAGAAGGGCTGGGCCGCGCGGCCCCTGGACGAGCGGCGCCGGCTGGTGCTGGCGGGAATCGCGGCCTTGAACGAGCGCAAGGGGCCGATCGTCGAGGAACTGGCCTGGCAGATGGGCCGGCCCACACGCTTTGGCGGCGAATTCGGCGGCGTGAACGAACGTGCGGCCTATATGGCCGGGATCGCGGAGGATGCGCTGAAGCCGCTGGTCGCCGAAGAGAGCGACCGGTTCACCCGGATGATCGAGCGTGACCCGGTGGGGGTGGTCTTTGTCATCGCGCCCTGGAACTATCCCTATCTCACCGCGCTCAACACCATCGTGCCGGCGCTGATCGCGGGCAATGCGGTGATCCTCAAGCACGCCTCGCAGACGCTGCTGGTGGGCGAAAGGCTGGCCGAGGCGATGCAGGCGGGCGGGGTGCCGGCCGATGTGTTCCAGAACATCGTTCTTGACCATGCCGGGACCGAGCGGCTGATCGCCGCGCGGTCCTTCGGCTTCGTGAACTTCACCGGGTCGGTCGCGGGCGGCGCGGCGATCGAGCGGGCGGGGGCGGGAACCTTCACGCCGATGGGCCTCGAGCTTGGCGGCAAGGACCCCGGTTATGTCATGGCCGATGCCGATCTTGACTGGGCGGTCGACGTGCTGATGGACGGCGCGATGTACAATGCCGGCCAGTGCTGCTGCGGGATCGAGCGGGTCTATGTCCACGAGAGCCTCTTTGACGACTTCGTCGGCATGGCGGTGGCCTGGGTGAACGGGCTGAAGCTTGGCAACCCCTTCGATGCCGAAACGACGCTTGGCCCGATGGCGAATGTCCGCTTTGCCCGGACCGTGCGCGACCATGTGGCCGAGGCCGTGGCCGAGGGCGCCCGTCCGCTGATCGAGCGGCAGAATTTCCCGGCCGATGATGGCGGGGCCTATGTCATGCCGCAGGTGCTGGTGAATGTGGACCATTCGATGAAGGTCATGATGGAAGAGACCTTTGGCCCGGTCGTGGGGATCATGCCTGTCCGGGACGATGACGAGGCGCTGCGGCTGATGAACGACTCACCCTATGGGCTGACGGCGAGCCTCTGGACGAAGGACCCCGACCGTGCGCTTGCGCTTGGCCGGCGGATCGAGACGGGGACGGTGTTCCTGAACCGCGCCGATTATGTCGATCCGGCGGTCTGCTGGACCGGGTGCAAGGATACCGGCCGCGGCGGGGCGATGTCCGTGCTGGGCTATCACGCGGTCACGCGGCCGCGCTCCTATCATTTCCGCAAGGTGAAGCCATGAACGTACCTTCTGCCAACTGGTCCTACCCGACCGCGATCAGGTTCGGCGCAGGCCGCATCAGTGAGATAGGCGCGGCCTGCGCCCAGGCGGGAATCAAGCGGCCGCTGCTGGTGACCGACCGCGGGCTCGCGCGGATGGCGATCACGGCGCGCACGCTCGACCTTCTCGAGCAGGCGGGGCTTGGCCGCGCGGTCTTTGCCGAGGTGGACCCCAATCCCAACGAGCTGAACCTCGCGGCCGGCTTGGCGGCCTACAGGGCGGGTGGCCATGACGGGGTCGTGGCCTTCGGCGGGGGATCGGGGCTTGATCTGGCCAAGATGGTGGCCTTCATGTCGGGCCAGACGCGCCCGATCTGGGATTTCGAGGATATCGGCGACTGGTGGACGCGGGCCGACCCGGCCGGCATTGCGCCCGTCGTCGCGGTGCCGACCACGGCCGGCACGGGGTCCGAGGTGGGGCGGGCGAGCGTCATCACCAATTCGCAGACCCATGTGAAGAAGATCATCTTCCATCCCAGGGTCCTGCCGGCGGTGGTGATTGCGGACCCCGAACTGACCGTGGGCATGCCGCCGCACATCACGGCCGGTACCGGGATGGATGCCTTTGCGCATTGTCTGGAGGCCTACTGTTCGCCCTTCTTTCACCCGATGAGCGCGGGCATCGCGCTCGAAGGGATGCGGATCGTCAACACCTTCCTGCCGCGCGCATGGGCGGACGGGACCGACCTCGAAGCGCGGGCGCAGATGATGGCGGCGGCGGCGATGGGGGCCGTGGCCTTCCAGAAGGGCCTGGGCGCGATCCATGCGCTGAGCCATCCGGTGGGGGCGATCTACAACACCCATCATGGCACGACGAATGCCGTGGTGATGCCGGCCTGCCTGCGCTTCAACCGGCCGGCGATCGAGGACAAGATCGGGGCGGTCGCGGCCTATCTGGGCATCGGTGGCGGGTTCGGCGGCTTTGCCGCGCGGGTCGCGGAACTGAACGCCATGTTCGGCTTTCCGGGTGGCCTGGCTGCGATGGGGGTCGAGGCATCGCGGATCGACGAGCTTGCGGCGATGGCGATCGAGGATCCCAGTGCGGGCGGCAATCCCGTGCCCATGACGCGCGAGAACACGCGGGCGCTGTTTGCCGATGCAATGTGATGCCCCGGCAGTGAGCTGATCCACGGCGCCGCTGTCAGGGGCCTGTGTGGGGGCCCCGCCGCCGCGCGATGCCATCCGCGGGGGCAGGGCAGTCGGGCCGGACCGCGTGACAGGACCGAGAAGCGCTGATCAGGCCTGGCCGCCGGGCGTTCAGGGCGGGCTGGCCGACGATTTGCCGCGTCAGGCTTGATCGCTGGGCCGGAACCGCACAGATTGACGTGCAAGGCACACCAGGACCGTCCGGAAACGGAAGACGGCCAAGAGGGGAGGATGTGGCATGAGCTATGCCACGATGGCGGATCGCGATGCGATCGAGACTGAAGCGGCATGGGCGGACCGCGACCTGCCTCTGACCACCTATGCCTTGCTTGCCCGGACGGCGGAACGGCACGCCAGCCGCCCTGCGGTCACCTTCCAGCTGCTGTCTGATCCCGGCTCGAAGTCCGAGACGCTGACCTGGCAGGAGCTGCATGACCGGACCTGTCAGACCGCGAACATGTTCCGGTCCCTTGGCGTGGGCGAAGGTGATGTGGTCGCCTATCTGCTGCCCAACTGCAACGAGACGGTGCTGGCCTATCTGGGCGGGCAGATCGCGGGGATCGTGAATCCCATCAACCCGCTTCTTGATGTCGAGCAGATCGCCGCCATCCTGCGCGAGACCAAGGCGAAGGTCCTTGTCACGCTGAAGGCCTTTCCCAAGACCGATGTGCCCCAGAAGGCCGCCAGGGCCGTGGCCCTTGCGCCGAACGTCAGGACCGTGGTGGAGGTCGACCTGCTGCGTTACCTTTCGGGTGCGAAGTCGCTGATCGTTCCGCTGATCCGGCCAAGGAACCCCGTCGCCCATACGGCCCGGGTCGTCAGCTTTTCGGCCGAGATGGCCCGGCAGCCGCGGAAATTGGCCTTTCCCGACAGCAGGGGCGACCGGGTTGCCTGCTACTTCCACACGGGCGGCACCACGGGGACGCCCAAGGTCGCCCAGCACCGCTACAGCGGCATCGTCTACAATGCCTGGCTTGGCCAGAGGCTTCTGTTCACCGAGAAGGACACCATGATGGTGCCGCTTCCGATGTTCCATGTCTTTGCTGCGGTGGTCTGCATGGGCGCTTCTCTGGCTTCGGGGGCGCATATCGTCTTTCCGACCCCCCAGGGTTATCGGGGCGAAGGCGTCTTTGACAATTTCTGGAAACTGGTCGAACGCTACAGGGTGACATTCCTCATCACCGTGCCAACGGCCATGTCGGCCTTGATGCAAAGGCCGGTGAATGCAGACATTTCCACCATGAAACTGGGGTTTTCGGGCTCTGCGCCGCTGCCTGTCGAACTCTACCGCCGTTTCGAGAAGGCAACCGGTGTCACGATCTGCGAAGGCTATGGCCTGACCGAGGCGACCTGCCTTGTCTCGATCAACCCGCCCGACGGGGAAAAGAAGATCGGGTCTGTCGGCATCCCCTTTCCGCACACGAAGATCAGGATCATCGACCCGGCAACCGCGGTCGATTGCCCGGTCGACGCGGTGGGAGAAATCTGCGTGGCATCGCCCGGCGTCTTTGGCGGCAAGACCTATACCGAGGCCGACAAGAACACCGATCTGTTCTATCATTGGCCTGAAGATGCGGACTGGTATCTGCGCACGGGCGATCTGGGGCGTCTGGATGCGGACGGTTACCTCTGGATCACGGGCAGGGCCAAGGATCTCATCATCCGGGGCGGGCACAACATCGACCCCGCCGAGATCGAGGAAGCCATGCTTGCGCATCCCGCTGTCGCCTTTGCCGGTGCGATCGGTCAGCCTGATGCGCATTCGGGCGAACTGCCCTGTGTCTATGTCGAACTCGTCAAGGGTGCGGCCGTCACGGAGGAGGAACTGGCAGAGCATGCCAAGCTCCACGTCAGGGAACGCGCAGCGCAGCCGAGGCATGTCGAGATCCTGCCCGAACTGCCCAAGACGGCAGTCGGCAAGGTCTTCAAGCCGGACCTGCGCCGGATGGCGATCCGGCGCATCTACAACGCCGCGCTTGCGAATGCCGATGTCGCGGCAGAGGTCGTCGATGTGGTCGAAGACCGAAAGCGCGGACTTGTCGCCCGTATCGCCCGGACAGGCACGACGGCGGACGAAGACGTGATCCGCGCTCTGGGAGCCTATACCCGGCCCTGGGAATGGGCGGCCTGACCGACCGCGCGGGGGCCGGGCGGGTGCGCCGCCTTCAGACGGAGAGGGTTGCGTCCCTGAGTGCAGGATGGCCGAGTGCGGTGATGATCCCCCGCAGTTCGGCAAGGCCCTTGAGACGGCCGATGGCGGAATAGCCGGGCTGGGTGCGTTTGTTCCGGTCGTCGAGCAGAAGGTGGCCGTGATCGGGGCGGAAGGGGATTTCATGATCCTTCCGGCCGGTCATCCGGCGCCGCTCCTCTTCCTGCAGCAGAAGCGCGATGATCGTGACCATGTCGGTGTCGCCGGCAAGGTGGTCATCTTCCACGAATGAGCCGTCATCTTCGGTGCTGACGTTGCGCAGATGGACGAAATGCACACGGTCGGCGAAGGAGCGCAGCATTGCGGGCAGGTCGTTGTCGCGCCGCGCCCCCAGCGAACCGGTGCAGAAGGTGATCCCGTTTTCGCGCTCGGGCACGGCGTCGAACAGGGCTTCGTAATCTCCCCGGGTCGAGACGACGCGGGGCAGGCCGAACAGGCTGAAGGGCGGGTCGTCAGGATGCAGGCAGAGGTTCAGCCCGCAGTCACGCGCCACCGGAATGACAGCCTTGTGGAAGGCGGTCAGGTTCGCGCGCAGCGTGTCGGGCCCGATGTCGCGATAGGCAGCGATGATCGCGGCGATCCCCGCACGGTCGTGGCTTGCCTCTGCTCCGGGAAGGCCCGCGATGATCGTCTGTTCGAGCCGCTCGACCGCGGCCGCGGGTAGCGCTGCGATGCGCGCTTCGGCGCGGGCGACCAGATCGGGGGCGTAATCGGCCTCGGCACCGGGGCGGCGCATGACGTGGACGTCGTAGCCGACGAAATCCACCATGTCGAAACGCAAGGCGAGGCCGCCTGCAGCCATCGGGTGGCGAAGTTCGGTGCGCGTCCAGTCCACCACCGGCATGAAGTTGTAGCAGATCGTCCGTAGCCCGGCCCGGGCCAGCCGGCGCATCGTTTCGGCAAAGGCGGCGGTCGCATCGCCGGCTGCGGGGCCGCCGAGTTTGATGGCGTTCGGGACGGGAATGCTTTCCACGACTGACCAGCGCAGCCCGGCGTCTTCGATCAGGGCTGTCCGTGCCTCAATCGCCTCTGCGGGCCAGACCTCGCCGCGGTAATGGTCGTGCAGGGCCGAGACGATCCCGGTTGCACCCGCCTGGCGGACATCGGACAGCGTGACAGGGTCCTTCGGACCGAACCAGCGCCATGTCTGTTCCATCAGATCACCTCTCCCCGGAACGAATCACTCTTCGCGAGACACGGTGGAAGCTGCGCCATCCCCTGTAAAGCCCTGCCTGCGGTCAGGTCGTTCCGCCACCGGGCCGGGCGCAGCTTTCGCCCGGTCGTGTACCGCCGGGGTGCCCTTGCGGAACGGGGTTCATGAAACCCAAAGGGTTTGACTTGCCACGCATTTGAGCGAACCGGCCTGTCGGTGGAGATGGTATTCCGGTGGTTTTCGTGCCAAAACATCACCACCGGAAGAGTGGCAGTCTGTCATGGCCAGCGTTTACGATCTCTTAAGTAAAGGGTTGATTGAGGTCCGGATTCGCGGTTATCGAATGTCCTGTGGAGTGGGCGCTGTTCGGGCGTCCTGCATGCTGGGGACAGGGAAATGAGTGACATTATCGACGGTGATGGCGGCCCGAACAATCTTATCGGGAACGCCAACGACAACACAATCTCCGGCTTCAGCGACAATGATACACTCAGCGGACTTGCCGGCAACGATACCCTTTTTGGCGGCAACGACAGCGATAGGCTTTATGGCGGAACCGGCACCGATAGCCTTTACGGGGATAGCGGGACAGATACTCTTTTCGGCGATGACGGAGCGGACACGCTGTATGGTGGCGGCGACGTCGACATCCTCTACGCCGGCACGGGCGGTGACACGCTTTACGGGGATGCCGGGAACGATACGCTGTTAGGCAGCACCGACAACGACCTGTTGTTCGGCGGCACGGGCAATGACATCGCGTCCTATTCCGAGGCGACAGGTGCGGTCAGTGTCTCGCTGGGCCTGGCCGGGGCGCAGAACACCGGTGCGGGTGGCTTTGATACGCTGGACGGAATGGAGGGGGTGGAAGGGACGTCCTTCAATGACACCCTGACCGGCGGCGGCCTGTCCGATACGCTGTTGGGGGCGGGCGGCGACGACACGATCGCGGGCCTTGACGGGCTCGATACCCTCTCGGGCGGCGCGGGGAACGATACGCTGTTCGGCGGCGCCGGGGATGACTCGATGGCCGGCGGGGAAGGCGTCGATACGCTTTACGGCGGCAACGACATCGACCGCATGTACGGCAACGACGGCATCGACTACCTTTACGGTGGTGACGGCGGCGACACGATCTTTGGCGGCGGTGCCGACGATTCCCTCTTTGGCGAGGTTGGCGACGATCACCTGATCGGTGACGCCGGTGCAGACCTGATCTATGGCGGTGATGGCACAGACTTCATCGAGGGCGATCTGAACGATACCCCGCTATCCGAGACCGGCGGTGACACGCTCTATGGCGGGGACGGAGAAGACACCATCAGGGGCTGGGGCGGGACGGATACGCTTTATGGCGGAACCGAGCTCGACAGACTCTTTGGCGGAGACGACGCAGATATCGTTTACGGCGAGGACGGCAACGACTCGCTCTACGGCGATGGTGGCGCGGACTCAGTATTCGGCGGGGCCGGCGTTGATAGGCTACACGGCGATGACGGCACTGACTTTGTCTTTGGCGGGCTGGATACCGACTACATTTTCCTCGGCAACGATGCCGATGTCGGATATGGCGAGCAGGGCGAAGACTCTCTTTACGGGGGTGGCGGGAATGACACGCTCTTTGGCGGTCTCGAGCGGGACATTCTTGGCGGCGGCGTGGGAGACGACCTGATCTACGGCGGTGCGGGCCAGGACCGGATCGAAGGCGATGTGTGGGCCAACCAAACCGGGACCGGGAACGACACAATCTACGGCGGCGACGACAACGATTACATCGGGGCAGGGGACGGGAACGATACAGTCTACGGCGGCGACGCTGTGGATGTCATCTCGGGCAATGACGGTGACGACACGCTCTATGGTGATGGCGGCGGGGACACGGTCACTGGCGGTGCCGGGCAGGACGTGCTCTTTGGCGGCGGGCCCGAGACCGACTGGCTTTATGGCGGGGTCGGATCTGACAAGTTTTTTGGCGGCGGGGGCAGTGACCGGATCTATGGTGGCGAGGATCCGGACGGACTGGACAATGACTCGCTCTATCTGAAGGGCCTTGGTCCCTACACGATCTCCTGGACCGGCGCTGAATCCGGGACGGTGATCTTTACCAATGGCGACAGGATCGACTTTAGGGAGATCGAGAATATCGTCCCCTGCTTCACGCCCGGAACGATGATCGACACCCGCCGGGGTCAGGTCGCGGTGGAGGATCTGCGCGAAGGTGACCGGGTGCTGACGCGCGACAACGGTTTCCGGACGATCCGCTGGATCGGGCGCAAGAGCTTCGGCGCCGCGGCCCTGGCCGCAGAGCCGCGGCTGAGCCCGGTCTGCATCCGCCGCGATGCCTTCGGCCCCGGGCTTCCGGCGCGCGACATGATGGTGTCGCCGCAGCACCGGATGCTCCTGACCGGGTCCGCGGTGCAGCTGCATGCCGGCGAGACCGAGGTTCTGGCCCCCGCGCGCCATCTTGGCCCGCGGACGCTGCGGCCCGTGCCGGCAGCGGAGGTGACCTATCTGCACATCCTCTTTGACGGGCACGAGATCGTGCGGGCGGACGGCTGCTGGACCGAGAGTTTCCAGCCCGGTCGCCGCGTGACCGATGCGCTCGATGCCGCGGTGCGGGAGGAGCTTCTGTTGATCTTCCCCGAGCTTGAGGCCGCCGAAGGGCCTGTCTTCGCCGCAGCGCGCCCGACGCTGAAGGCCTGGGAGACGCGGGCGGTCATCGGCTGACGCGCGCCGCCGGGGCAGGGCCGCAAGGCCGCCCGGCAAAATCGCCTGAAAAGGTCCGCAGCCCGCACGGCTGCGGACCTTTTGTTTTGCGGATCATCCTGGGACCGGTCATCCCTGCGGGCTTGGGGGATGGGTCCGGGCCCTTCCGCCGCGCCGCGCCGCAAGGTCCGGCACGCGGCATTTCCAAAAAAATCCATACAATTGCGCCAATTACCGGCCCTGCGGGGGGGCATTGGGGCAGCGACTAAAGGATTCTTAGGATTTTTCGTGAATGCCGGTCTGCAAGGACTGGTTGGGAGAGGACAAAGCTCGGGCCGGCAGCCTGCCGCGGCCAACCGTTGCCGGCGACGTGCCGTGCGGCGGTGGTGCTGACCGGGTGTCTGGCTGTCATGGAAGGACGCTGCGTCTTTCGGTTCCCTGTCCAGGCCGAAACGCCGTTCAGGCTGTCATGCCGGGAACAGGACCATGAGCGATACGATCACCGGCGGCACCGACAACGACACCCTGACCGGCAATGCCAATGACAACCTCATGTATGGCGGCGCGGGCAACGACACCCTGTCGGGTGACGCGGGCATCGACACGCTTTATGGCGAGACCGGGCTTGACCTGCTGTATGGCGGTACAGGCAATGACACGCTGTATGGCGGCAATGATACTGACACGCTTTATGGCGGCAACGATGCCGATTTCATTTACGGCGAAAACAGTGCTGACATTGTTTATGGTGGAATCGGCAGTGATTCAGTTTTCGGCGGTTTAGGTAATGACCTTCTATCGGGTGATGCCAATTCCGACATTCTTTACGGTGAAGACGGGAATGATACGCTTTATGGCGGTGATCTGAACGACATCCTCTATGGAGGAATCAATAATGATTTCGCCTTTGGCGATCTGCATGATGACATCATTTATGGCGAAGCCGGTAATGACACCCTCCTTGGCCAAAGCGGAAATGATACTCTCTTCGGTGGCGACGGCAATGATACGCTTTACGGCGGAGTCGATAACGATACGCTTTTCGGCGGCAATGATACGGATACAGTCAGATTTGACAGCAGTGTAAATTTCTCTCTTGCCGAAACAGGTCCGCAGAATACGGGCCAGGGAATTGATACGATTTCCGGATTCGAAAACATCTGGGGTTCCTCAAGTAATGATACTCTTCATGGAGATGCCGGAAACAATTCGATCACCGGAGACAGCGGGAGTGACACAATTTACGGAGCCGGCGGAGACGATACAATCGAAGGCGGTGCCGGAGCCTTGGTCGATACGATCTATGGCGGCGACGGCAACGATACGATAAATCTCAATGCTGGCAACGATTTCCTGTTCGGCGGGGACGGGACCGACACGCTGACAAACGGCGGTTCGGCCGCACTGACGATTTCCCTGGCAAATGCCGGGGTGCAGAACACCGGTGCCGGAAACGCCACGATCGTTGGTTTCGAAAATCTGTCGGGCGGGTTTGGGGCAGACAGTCTTACCGGCGACACGGGCAGCAATGTCATCAGCGGGAATGTCGGTAACGATGTGCTGTATGGCGATGCGGGGACCGACACGCTGTACGGCGGGAATGATACAGACCGGATTTACGGCGGCAATGATGGCGATACCCTTTATGGTGATGCAGGCACGGATACGCTCTACGGTGAGACTGGCAATGATGTGCTGTTCGGCGGTGCCGCGAATGATACGTTGTTTGGTGATGCCGGCGACGATACGTTCTTTGGCGGGGCCGGGAATGACGTATTCTTTGGCGGCAACGATTACGATACCGTATCATATTCCGATGCAGCGGGTAGCGTCAGTGTCTCACTGCTGACGGCGGGTACTCAATCGGTCGGCGGTAGCCAGGGCAACGATACGCTCGACGGAATCGAAGGTTTAACGGGATCGGCCTTCAATGATACGCTGACCGGATCGGCGAGCGATAACACGCTTTCCGGGGGAGCGGGTAATGACAGCCTTTTCGGTGGCGATGGGAATGACCGCCTTTCCGGTGAGGTGGGAACCGACACGCTCTATGGCGGGAACGATGCCGATGCACTTTATGGCGGGAATGACGCGGACTTCCTGTTCGGCGAAACCGGCAATGACACGCTGTCGGGCGATATTGGCTCCGACACGCTCTATGGCGGGAACGATGCCGATACGCTCTATGGCGGCGATGACGCAGACGTTCTTTACGGCGGAGCTGCGGATGGCACGCTTTACGGCGATGCGGGGAATGACACGTTCTTTGGCGGTTCTGCCAATGACGCGTTTTTCGGCGGCAATGACACCGACATCGTCTCTTACGCCGATGCCACGGCCGGCGTCACCGTCTCGCTTCAATCCGGCACGCCGCAGGATGTGGGCGGAGGTGCGGGCACCGACACCCTGACCGGGATCGAAGGGCTGGCCGGCTCTGCCTTTGCCGACAGCCTGACCGGTGGAGCTTCGGCGGACACACTCTCGGGCGGGGGGGGGGACGACACCCTGTCCGGCGGGGAAGGTGACGACACGCTTGACGGGGGCACCGGAAACGACACGATCCGGGGCGAAGACGGGAATGACACGCTCTATGGCGGCAACGATGGCGACGTTCTCTGGGGCGGGCTTGGTGACGACAGGATCGACGGCGGTGACGGTCAGGACACAGTCACCGGCGCCGAGGGCCTTGACACCCTTTACGGCGGCACCGGCAACGACTCGCTCTATGGCGAGGGGGGCAATGACACGCTTTACGGCGGCAATGACGCCGATCTTCTGGATGGCGGCGTCGGGGATGACACGCTTTACGGCGACGCGGGCAATGACACTCTGCTGGGCGGCGAGGGGAACGACGCCTTCTTTGGCGGCACCAATACGGATACCGTGTCCTATGCCACGGCGACCGGCGGTGTCACCGTCTCTCTGGCCGTGGCCGGGGCGCAGGCGGTCGGCGGCGGGGCGGGGACAGACACGCTCGACGGGGTCGAGGCGCTGGTCGGGTCGGATTTCGACGATACCCTCACCGGGGGCGCGGTGGCCTATGGCCTTTACGGGGGCGCCGGGAATGACGTCCTGACCGGCGGCGACGCGTGGGGCATCCTGAGCGGGGGCGCGGGGAATGACATCGCGTCGGGCGGGGTGGGTTTAGATACGCTCTATGGCGATGCGGGAACGGATACGCTTTACGGCGGCAATGACAGAGACGTGCTCTATGGCGGCGATGACGCGGATGTCCTTGCCGGCGATGACGCGAATGACACTGTCTGGGGCGGAACGGGCAATGACACGATCTATGGCGGCCTGCTGAATGACACGCTCTATGGCGATGACAATGACGACTGGATTTACGGGGGCAATGACAGTGATGTGATCTATGGCGGCGCCGGAAACGACATGGTCTCCGGCGATGCGGGCTTCGATACGCTTTACGGGGACAGCGGCAACGATGCGATCTACAACACCGGGTCGGGCACGCTTTTCGGTGGCGACGGCGATGATTCCCTTTTTGGCGGAAACAACCAGACAGGGGGCGCGGGCAATGACCTGCTCGTGGGAAGCACTCTCACATACCATTTGTATGGCGAATCCGGCGATGACACGCTTTACGGCGGAAACAGCGGCACACGCCTCTATGGCGGGACCGAGAACGATACGCTTTACGGCGGCACCGCAGGCGACACGCTCTTTGGCGATGCCGGCCACGACACGATCTTTGGCGGCGACAGTTTTGACATAGTTTACGGCGGCGACGGTGACGACACCCTGTCCGGCGATAATTCCGCAGACAGTCTCTGGGGCGGCGCCGGCAACGATTCGCTGTCGGGCGGGACGCATAACGACGGGCTCCTCGGCGAGGCCGGAAATGATGTGCTGTCAGGCGGTGACAATCACGACCTTGTCTATGGCGGCACGAATGACGACATTCTTTACGGCGATGCCGGGACGGACACGCTGTTCGGCGGCGAGGATTCCGACACGCTCTTTGGCGGCGACGATGCGGATACGCTTTACGGCGATACCGGCACGGATGCACTGTTCGGCGGCCTTGGCGGCGACCTGATTTATGGCGGAAATGATGCGGACACGCTGTCCGGTGGGGACGGAAACGATAACCTGTACGGCGGCGCCGGCGACGGAACGCTCTACGGCGATGCGGGCAACGATACGCTTTTCAGTGATTCCGGGAATGATGCCATCTTCGGCGGCAGCGGGATCGACACCGTCTCTTATGTCACGGCGACAAGCGGTGTTTCCGTTTCTACGGGGATTACTGCGCCGCAGAACACCGGGGCAGCCGGCACGGATTCGTTTGACGGGATCGAGATCATCCACGGGTCGAACTGGGCCGACACCCTGACCGGAAGCGACGGGGCCGACACGTTCTATGGTCGGGATCACCACGACATCCTCTATGGCGCGGGATCAGCCGATATCCTGTACGGGGAAGGTAACAACGACACGCTCTATGGCGGCGATGACGGGGATCTCCTGTATGGCGGCAATTTAGACGACACGCTTTATGGCGGGGCCGGCGACGACACGCTTTATGGCGACAGTAACATCGACACCTTTTTTGGTGGCGCCGGCAACGATGCCATCTTCGGCGGCTTTCAGATCGATACCCTTTCCTATGCCGAGGCGACCTCGGCCGTCACGATCTATGTGACCCCGACAGGGGGCGTCCCGCAGGTGAGCGGCGGCGGCGGCAACGATACCTTCGCCGAGATCGAGATCATTGTCGGGTCGTCATTCAACGACACTCTTTTCGGAGGAATGAGCGGAGACACCCTGGCCGGCGCCGGGGGAGACGACGAGATTTTTGGCGGCGGTGCGTCTGACATTCTGTACGGCGACGCGGGCAATGACACCGTGTTCGGCGGCAACAACAATGATGTCGTCTATGGTGGCGCCGGCAATGACAGTGTGGCTGGAGACAGCGGTGACGATGCCGTCTATGGCGGGGAGGGCGATGACCGGGTCGCCGGTGACGACGGGATGGACCGCATCCTGGCCGAAGCCGGCAACGACACCGTCTATGGCGGCAACGATGCTGACACGATCTATGGCGGCAATGACGCCGATACCGTCTGGGGCGGAACGGGCGGGGATTTTCTCTACGGGGATGACGGGAACGACAGCCTTTACGGAGAAAATGACGCGGATGCCCTTTTCGGCGGGAATGGCGCAGATACCCTGTTCGGCGGCAGCGGGAATGACACTGTCTATGCCGGTGACGGTGACGATTCTGTCTTTGGCGGCAACGGGGACGACGCGTTCTTTGGCGGCAACGGCACGGACACCGTGTCCTATGCCGATGCGACCTCGGGCATCACGCTAACGCTTGGCACAGCCGGGGCGCAGAATACCGGCGGGGCGGGCAATGACACGCTCGACGGGATCGAAAATATCGTCGGTTCCGCCTTTAACGACACCCTCTCCGTCAGCCTCACCGATGTGCTGACAAACCTCTATGGCGGCGGCGGGGACGATGTCCTGACAGGCCAGGGGGGCGACGACAGGCTTTATGGCGGCGATGGCGCAGACACTCTGACCGGCGGAGCGGCGAAAGACTTCCTTTTGGGCGACGCGGGGGACGACAGTCTTTCCGGCGGCAGCGACAATGACACGCTTTTTGGCGGCGATGGCAATGACACGATCGCGGGCGATGATGGTGCAGACACGGTCCTTGGTGGTTTGGGCGATGACTCCGTCACCGGCGGAACGGGCGACGACGCGCTCTTTACAGAGGAGGGGTCCGACACGATCAACGCCGGGGCCGGCAACGACACGGTCCTGGGAGGCCAAGATGCGGACTGGGTTGAGGGCGACTCGGGCAACGACTGGCTCGGCGGAGGAGAAGGTGCCGACACGCTCTTTGGCGGTGACGGGGATGACAGCCTCTACGGCGGCACCAGCAATGATACGCTTTACGGCGGCAATAATGCCGATGCACTTTATGGCGAGGCCGGAGATCACATCCTTTATGGCGGGGCCGGCCATGACGCGCTCTATGGCGGGGCCGGGAACGACGTCTTCTTTGGCGGCGGGGGCAATGACGTCATCGTCGGCGGCGAGGATGCGGGCGATACCGACAACGACACGCTGGATCTCACGGGGCTCGGCTCGCTCTCCATCAGCTGGGCCGGGGGCGTGTTCGGCGCGGAATCCGGGACGGTCAATTTTGCGAGCGGCGACACGCTCGTCTTCTCCGAGATCGAGAATGTCATCCCCTGCTTCACGCCCGGCACGATGATCGACACCCGCCGGGGTCAGGTCGCGGTGGAGGATCTGCGCGAAGGTGACCGGGTGCTGAC
>Ga0315902_10003157_pt1 | contig 24903 bp, 17 predicted proteins | sample LakEriMetagenome_9_FD_203523 | JGI IMG/M metagenome (GOLD analysis project Ga0315902, IMG submission 203523) | Freshwater fungal communities from buoy surface, Lake Erie, Ohio, United States - Buoy 12 MA117 | ecosystem: Environmental > Aquatic > Freshwater > Lake > Lake biofilm | place: USA... | reverse complement strand
GAACTCCTCGACCAGAAGGACGTGGACGCGGTGCTGATCGCCACCGGCCCCAACTGGCACGGCCTGATGGCGATGCTCGCCGCCAAGGCTGGCAAAGACATCTACTGCGAGAAGCCCTGCACGAAGAACATCGCCGAGAGCCTCATGCTCCGCGACACGATGCGGCGGTGCGGCACCGTGTTTCAGGCTGGCACGCAGCGGCGAAACCTCCCCCACTTCGCCTTTGCCTGTGAACTGGCGCGGACCGGCCGGCTCGGACGGATCACCCGCGTCTACGCCCACCCTGCCGGGATGAAGGCCTTCTCGAGCGCCTGGCTGCCGGAGGATCCCCTGCCCGACCCGAACGTCGCCGACTGGGACATGTATCTCGGCCCGGCGGCCTGGCGGCCCTTCAACGCCAAGACGCTCGCCGACGGCTTCAACTTCGAGAAGGGAGGCGGCCTCGTCGGTGGCGGCGTGCTCGAGTGGGGCTCCCACTGCGTCGACCTCTGCCAGTGGGCGGTCAACGATTGCCCGCCGCCGGTCGACTACGCGCCGCCGGTCGACGACCAGATCGTCTGCCGCTACGCGGGAGGCGCCGAACTCGTGTTTCGCGAAAAGGGCTGGATCCCGCTCGGATCGTGCCCGGTGCGGTTCGAGGGCGAGACCGGCTGGGTCGAGGCGGGCGACAGCGGCAAGATCGTGCTCTCCTCGCCTGAGTTGATGGCGGGCCGCAAGGTCGAGGAAATCGGAGGCTACCCGGCCACGTTCCACGTCCGCGACTTCCTCGACTGCTGCAAGACACGGGGCAAGCCGAAGGGCAACGCCGACGCCGCCTGCAACGCCCACATCGCCTGCCACGCCGCGAACATCGCGCTGTTCCTGGGTCGGCCGGTGACGCTCGACACCGCGGCGTGGCGGTTTGTGAATGATGAGGCGGCGAATCGGCTGCGGTCGGAGTCGCTTCGCGAACCGTGGAGGCTGTGATGACGAGGAGACGCGAACGCTGGGCGGTGTGGCTTGCGATGCTGGTGGTTATCGCGGCCGCGGGGCTGGTTCGTGCGCAAGCCGAGACGGCGGTAGCGCCATCGCGAGAGCAGGAACTCGTCGCGGTGCTCCGCTCGGAAACGCCGGAGGCCGAGAAGGCGCTCGCCTTCAAGAACCTGGCGATTCACGGCTCGCCGGCCTGCGTCGAGGCGGTCGCGACGTATCTGGGCAACGAGCGGCTCGCGTCGTGGGCACGGATCACGCTCGAGGCGATTCCGGGCGGCGAGGCGTCGGCCGCGCTGCGGTCGGCGAGCGAAACGCTTTCGGGCCGCCTGCTCGTGGGAGCGATCAACTCGCTCGGCGTGCGGCGGGATGCGGCCGCCGTGCCGCTTCTTGAGAAGCGACTCGGCGATCCGGATGCCACCGTCGTCGTGGCGGCGGCCGCGGCGCTCGGCACGATCGGCACGCCCGCAGCCGCCGACGCGCTCTCAAAGGCGTTTGCCGCCGGGGAGCCGGCCCGCGACGCGGTGGCCGAGGCCTGCGTGGTCTGCGGCGAGCAGTTGCTGGCCGCCGGCGATGAGACATCGGCGCTGAAACTCTTCGACGCGGTGCGGCAGGCCGACGTGTCCGAGCAGCGTCGGGCGGAGGCCACGCGGGCGGCGATCCTGGCCCGGGGCGAGGAAGGCATACCGCTCCTGGTGGAACTCCTCCGCGCGCCCTCGCAGCGGCTCTTCAACATGGGCTTGTTCACCGCCCGGCAACTGGCCGCCGGACCCGACCGCGATGCCGCGATTGCCTACGAGGTCGATCTCGCGCTCCTGAAGTCGTTGGCCGGGAGCGGCGACAGCATGCTTGCGGCTCAGCGAAAGCCGCTGGTGATCGACCTCCTTGCCGATCGAAATGCGGGAGCCGCGGCGACGGCCGTGCAGCGGGCGATCCTCGAGGCGGCGGCAAGCGACGAGCCCGCGTTACGGCTCGCCGCGATCCGGGCGATCGGACGCTGCGGCGACGCGGCCTCGGCCGACGGCCTGCTAGGGATTGCCGCCGGAGCCGATGCCGCCATCGTCCCGGCGATCCGGGAGTCCATCGCCACGATGACCGCAGACGGTGTGGACGAGCGGTTGGTCGCGGGGCTGACCGATGCCGATCCCGCGGTGCTGCCGCTGGTCATCGGGCTCGTCGGTGATCGCCGCATCGGGGCTGCCACGACGAAGGTCCTGCCGCTCGTCGATCATGGCGATCCGGCGGTGCGATCGGCGGCCCTGGCGGCACTCGGCTCGATCGTCGACCTCGGAAACGTCGAGGTGCTGATCACGAAGGCAACGGCGCCGCGGGATGATGCGGAAGCCACCGCGGCGGCGACGGCGCTCAAGGAGGCAGCGGTGCGAATGCCCGACCGTGAAGCCTGCGCCGCGCGGGTCGCTGCGGCAATCGCTGCCGCGGGTCCGCGGGCCGGCGTGCTCGTCGAGACCCTTGCCGACGTCGGGGGCACCAAGGCCCTCGCGGCGGTTGCCATGGCGGCGAAGTCGGGCGATCAGTCTCTTGCGGACGTCTCGACGCGGGTGCTCGGCAAATGGATGACGGCCGACGCGGCGCCGGTGCTGCTCGAACTCGCGACGACCGACGCCGCGGGGCCCTACCGCGGCCGGGCGCTCAAGGGCTATCTGCGGATCGCGAGGCAGTTCGCGCTGCCGGAGCCTGAGCGAGCGGAGATGTGCCGAAAGGCCCTTGCCGCTGCCAAGGACCCCGCCGACCGAAAGGCCGTCGTCGAGATCCTCGTCCGTTATCCGCATCCCACCACGCTGGTGGTGGCCAAGGAGGCGACCGCGCTGCCCGACGTGGCCGACGAGGCCAAGGCCGCAGTGGCCATGATCGAAGGCAAGCTGGCGCCGCCCGCGAGCGGGAAGTAGCCAGTTCGTTGACGGTGGATCAGGAAGCCCAATCGCGGAAGCGATGGGGACCCCCTGAGAATCACGTGTTGCTCGTCTCTGATCCCGAGAGGTTGCCCAATGATCCGCGGAAGCTGCTCCTTCATCGTTTTGTTCTGCGGCGCGATCGCGTTCGCCGAGGTGACGTTCGAGAAACAGACCCTCACCGAGCGGTTCGTGGCCGAGGGCTGCGCCGTGGCCGACTTCGACAAGGACGGCCATGCCGACATCACCGCGGGCATCACGATCTGGCATGGGCCCGACTTTACGCGGACGACCGAGTTCACGCCGCCGGCCGACAATCCGTCAGGCCCGTCGAAGACGCCGTACGACCCGGCGCGCGGCTACTCCGACTACTTTCTGGCCTTCGCCCACGACCTCACCGGCGATGGCTGGAGCGACATCCTCGCCTACGGCCTGCCGGGTGAACCGGCGCACGTGTTCGTGAACCCACAGGGCCATCCAGGCCACTGGGAGAAGCATGCAGTCTTCGATGTCGCCGACGGGGAGTCGCCCGGCCTTGTCGATATGACCGGTGACGGAAAGCCGGAACTGCTCGTCCACTCGAGCGACCTCGTCAAGCCGCCGGAATCGAAGGGCATGCGAGGCGGTCAGCTTGGGTTTGCGGAAATCGACTGGAACCATCCGCTGGCGAAGGCCCGGTTCCACCCGATCACGCCCCGTTCTCCGGAGAACGACCAAAAGTACTTTCGCTACACCCACGGCTACGGTGCCGGCGACGTCAACGGCGACGGCCGTATGGACCTGCTCACGAAGGACGGCTGGTTCGAGCAGCCAGCCGATACGGCGGCGGCAATCTGGCCGTTTCACCCCGGCCCGTTCGGACCGGCCGATGCCCACGGCGGCGCCCAGATGCTCGTGACCGACGCCAATGGCGACAGCCGGAATGACGTCGTCACCAGCTACAACGCCCACGGCTGCGGGCTGGGCTGGTTCGAGCAGCGGCCCGACGGGTCATTCACCGAGCACCGGATCATGGGGTCGACGCCGGACGAGAACGACGAGCGTGTGACATTCAGCCAGTTGCATGCCCTGGCCCTCGCCGACATCGACGGCGATGGTCTCCAGGACGTCGTCACCGGGAAGCGACGCTGGGCACACGGCGTAAGTGGCGACATCGACCCCAACGCGCCGCCGGTCCTGTACTGGTTCAGGCTGGAACGCGACGGCTCGGGCGGTGCCCGCTATGTGGCGGAGAAGATCGACGACGACAGCGGCGTGGGGACGCAGGTGACCGTGGCCGACCTGAACGCCGACGGAAAGCCCGACGTGGTCGTCGCCAACAAGCGCGGCGTGTTCGCGTTCCGACAGCGGTGAGTCTTAGTCGAGTGATTCGCTTGCCGAGCGGGCTTTGCGCTTGCCGAGCCGGTATATCGCCGTGTCGGTGCGGATGTAGAGCGAGTCGCCCACGACCGCGGGCGTGGCGAAGATCCGGCCATCGAGATGGTTGGTGGCGATGACCGTCGGTGCCGCGTCGGGGCCCGAGTCCGGATCGATCACGAACGTGTCACCGTCGCGGTTGCCCACGTAGATTCGCCCATCGGCGAACACGGGCGACGAGGAGAAGTTGCCGCCGAGTCGAAGCGTGGCCTTCGTGGCGCCCGTGCGGGCGTCGAGAAGCGTTGCCACGCCCTTGTCACTCGTCATGAAGAGGCGGTCGCCCACGAGCAGCGGCGACGGCATGCTCGGAGCGCCCTTCTTCTCCTGCCAGGCGATCTCCGCACCACGGCCGTCGTCGGCGAGTTTCACCGCCAACAGCCGCGGCTGATTGAAACTCGTGCTCATGTAGAGGAGCCCATGGCCCGCGACCGGCCGCGGCACCACCGAGAACCCAAGTTCGCCGTAGCTCATCCGCCAGAGTTCCACGCCCGTTTTTGGATCGTAGCCATAGAGCCAGTCGGCGCCGGGGGAGACCAGCACGTCGCGATCCCCTTGCCGCACGACGATCGGCGTGGCGTAGGCCTTCTTGAGGTCGGGATCATCGCGGAGGGTTCCGCTTCGGGCGGTCTTCCACGCCAGCCGGCCGGTCTCGGCATCGAGCGCCGCGACGAACTGCACGTCGATGCCGTCGCAGTTCACGACCACGAGGCCGTTCCAGACCACCGGCGTGCTGCCCGGGCCGTTCATGTGGTCGAGTCGCAGGTCGCGATGCGCCCAGAGCACCTTCCCCGTGGCCGTCTCCACGCAGGCGGTGCCGAAGTCGCCGAAGTGGCAGACGAGCCGCCCGTCGGCGAGCACGGGCGACGGCGACGCGAAGGAGTTGAGGGCGTGGATCGGCTGCGGCTCGTCGATCGCGAACAGCTCGATGTCGTGCACGAGCCGGCCCGTGGCGTGGTCCACGGCGAGCGCCCGCAGGCTCAGCGAGGTCGATACGGTGCGGGCCTGGCCACCCGATGGCTCGACCGCCCGGCGGGCCTTCTCCTCGTCGGTCGCCTCGCGCTCGAGCGCCGTCGTCATCCAGACCAGCCGCTCGTCGATCACCGGCGACGACCAGCCGCGACCGGGCAGCGGCGTCTTCCAGGCGACGTTGTCCGTCTCGCTCCATGTGATCGGGAGATCGTGGGTGGCGGGAGCGTGGCCCTGGCCGTCGGGGCCGCGCCACTGCGGCCAGGGTGCGTCGGCCAGAACGGGCATCGCAGCCAGCGCTACCGCGATCACGAGGCACGTGCGGCCGGCGCGGAGGCGTTGCGACACCATGCAGGAATCTCCGAGGATCGCGTCAGGATACCGGCCCGCCGCGGCGGATGCCCGCCCGCAGGAAGCCGTAGTTTTCCAGCCGCATCCGCTCGGTAAGGTCGTCCACCGTGGCCTCGGGCACGTCGTAGATCGAGAGCACTCGGTCGAAGAGCGCCAGGGCGGTCTCGAACTCCGCCGGAATCACGTCGTCGGCCCCGAGGTGCCGCAACTCCTCGACCTCGAGGACGTATTCCGTGCGAACGATGATCCGCATGGTCGCCGCGAGTTCGCGGGCGATCCGCACGCTCCGTCGGGTGCTGGCGGCGTCGGAGATCGCCAGCACATAGGCCCGGGCCCGGGCGATGCCTGCATGCTCGAGCACCGCGGCCCGAGTGCAGTCGCCGTAGTGGATGTCGAGGCCATGCGCCCGCTCCCGGCGGACCGTTTCGGGATTGAGCTCCAGCACGACGAACGGCACGCCACACTCGGTGAGCGCGGCGGCGAGATTGCGGCCGTTGAGTCCGAAGCCGGCGATGATCACGTGGTCGGCGAGATCCTGGCGACTCGCCGGCGGTATCCGGTCGGCGAGCCACGAGCCGCAGAACCGCGTCTGCGAGAGGCGGTCGAGCCAGCCGGGAAGGGCCGCGGCGAGCAGGGGGGTGATCGCCATCGTGAGCACGGCCGCGGCCAGAAACGTCTGGTAGTCGTCGCGGTCGAGCAGCCCGGCCTCCGCGCCCCGGGATCCGAGCACGAACGAGAATTCGCCGACTTGTGCCAATGCCGCGCCGGCGAGCAGGCTCGTCCGCGGCGGATAGCCCGCCAGCAGCGCCGGCAGTGCGGTCATCGTGGCCTTGCCCAGCACGATCGCCAGGACGGTGACGCCCACGAGCGGGGCGTGCTCGGCCAGAAAGCGGATGTCGAGCAGCATGCCGACCGAGACGAAGAACAGGCTCGCCAGCGTGTCGCGAAACGGCAGCACCTCGGTGAAGGCCTGATGACCGTATTCGCTTTCCGAAAGCACGAGGCCGGCGAGAAAGGCCCCGAGTGCGAGCGAGAGGCCGGCCTGAGCCGTGATTGCCGCGGTGCCGAGGCAGGCGAGCACGATCGTCATCAGGAAGAGTTCGCGGTTTCGCAACCGCACCACCTCGTGGAGGATCCGGGGTACGACGAGGCGGCCGACGGCGAGCACCGCGACCACGACCGCGAAGCCCGCCGCCACGGAGGTGATCGGGTTGGCAAACAGGCCGCCGCTGTGGCTGACCGCAGCGTGCTCCGCCGGCGGATCGACGCCCGCCGCCGTGGCGAGCAGCGGCACGGCGAGCATCGCGGCCACCACGACGAGGTCCTGGAGAAGCAAGACCGCGATCGCGATCCGGCCGTGCGGCGTGGCGGTCTCGCCGCGGTCGGCCAAGAGCTTGAGAACGATCGCCGTGCTCGACATCGCCACCAGCATGCCGGCGAACACCGCCTGCGGCAGTGTGCCGAGATACCACCACGTCGCCGCCGTCACCAGCACCGTGGTGCCCACGATCTGCGGCAGGCCGACGCGAGCCATCGTCGGCAGCATGACGAGGAGTCTCGACAGCGAAAACTCGAGGCCGACCGTGAACAGCAGCACCACGACGCCGATCTCGGCGAGCACCTCGACGACGTGCAGGTCGGAGATGAGCGACAGGCCGTAGGGCCCCACCAGCACGCCCGCCACGAGCAGTCCCACGACGCTCGGCAGCCTAAACTGGCCAAAGGCGAAGACGACGCCCGCCGCGACCGCGAACACGATGACCAGATCGGCGAGGAACATGGGCGGCCGGGGGCGGGGAGTCGGGCTGCCGAAAGCCTAGCGCGGAACAGAGCAGAACGCCATGTTTTTCGGCCGGATGGTCCGTCTTGGGCGGTTTGGCCGTCCCTGCTAGCCTCTCCGCCTCCGGAGGGCGATTGTATGCACGGTCCAGCGAGCGAATCGGTGCGTCTGGCAGCGATGGTAGCGGTCGTCGGTGCGGCGGTCTGGGCCGGCCGGCCGAGTGCTGCCGAGCCACCCGCCCGCCTGCACGACAGGCCGTGCGACCTGCGGGTGGAAAGCGAGCTCTTCGCCGCGGGCGGCGATGAACCCGTCGCCCGGAGCCTGACGCTCTTTCACAACGGCGTCGCCTGGGACTTCCTCGAACTCATGGACGGCGAGACAACGGCGGCGACGATCGGCGAGATCGTGCTCCACGACCCGGCCCGGGAGCGAGTGGTCGTGATCGATCCGGTGCGGCACGTGAAGACGCAGGTCGACCTGATCCGACTCGAGCGGCTCAGCGTGTCGCTCGCGAAGTGGGCGCGGTCGAACGACGACCGTCTCGTTCGCTGGGCCGGTGGGCCCGACTTCGCGTCGGGGTTTACCGAGGAGGACGAGCGGATCGAACTCGTCGGACCGCGCGTGAAATATGCGGTGGCCTACGAGGAGGCGCCATGCCCCGAGGCCGCCGGCAACTACCGGCGGTTCGCCGACACCGCGATCCTGCTCAAGGCGCTGATGCAGCCAGGCGGGATCCCGCCCTTCCCTCGGCTGGCCGTGAATCGTCGGCTCGAGGATGCCGGCGCCATTCCCCGCGAGGTCACGCTCGAGATCGAGCCCCGGCTCATCGGGATCGCGGGTCGCCCCGAGCGGCTGCGGTGCGTCCACAAGGTGCATCCGCGACTGCTGGCCGGCGATCTCGAGCGGATCGAAGACGCGCAGGCTCACGTCGCCGCCGCGGAAGCGGTCGATCTGGCGACGTTCATCGACCGCGACGACGAGTCGTCTCGGTCCTCGCCGCCCGGTTCATGAGCCCGGCGGCGGCATTCCCTACGCCGCCGTCACGACTGGTATGCGCGGAGGACTTTCGCGCGGCGGCAAGAAACTCCGCCTGACCGGACGATGTTTCCTCTGTCTCACATCCTTCCCAACCCGTCGGGTCGGGCGGAAGGACTCGGCGGCGCGGGCTGTTCGTGAGAAGACCGTCAGGCCGGTGGGCGCCGTCGTGTTCGGGGGGGTGAGAGGTGTCGAGAGGCTCGCGGAAAAGGCCGCGGCCACAACATTGACATCTGTACACGTATCTGGTTCAATCATCAACATCCATATCAAAGCATTTACTACGGAGGGGCTCGATGCTGGTGCTCTCACGCAAGCAGAACGAACGGATTCGGGTCGGAGACTCGGTGGTGGTGACGATCGTCCGCGTCAGCGGCGACAAGGTGCGGATCGGGATCGAGGCACCGGCGAACGTGCGGGTGTTGCGGGACGAACTCGATGCCGACACGCTCGGGACGGTGACACTGGAGGGATCCGCGGAACTGGCCATTCCGCGATTGCTCGGTGTGGCCGGCTGACCGGTCGTCGCATCCAGCCCCTGCTCGAGCGTCCGCCGGGTGGTGCGGAACCTGCAGAATCGGGCCGCCGGGCCGTGGAAACCCACGGTTCCGGCGGCTTCGTTTCGGGGGCCGAAGCCGCCGCTGTCGGATTCCACCGCCGTCGGGCAGAATCATTCCATGAACGTGCCCGAGGCCGGTGCCCTGCCGGTTGCCGAAGACGTGGTCGTTGAGGCCAGCCCTGCAAAGCGGCGGTCGCCGGCGCGGCTGGCCGTGGTGATCACGGCGTTGGTGGCGGCCGCGCTCGCCGTGGCTGGCTTCGCAGCGACTCGCACCCCCGAGTTCTATCGGCAGCGGCTCGAGGTCGATCGTGCGGAGGAATCGGCCCGCAGGCTGGTCAGCGACATCTCGGCGCTGCATGCGTCGTTCATCCGCGAGGGAGCCTGGGAGGCAGCGTTCTCCGAGCACGACATCAACGCCTGGCTTGCCAGCGATCTGCCCCGAAACCACGGCCGCCTGCTGCCGCGGGCCGTGTCGGGGCCGCGGCTGCGGTTCACGCCCCGGCGGGTGCATGCTGCCGTACGGCTTGGCGGCAGCCTCGCATCGACGGTGGCCGTGATCGTCGCCGAGGTGCAACTCCGGGAGCCGAACCAGCTTGGCATTGTGGTGGAGGATGCCCGCCTCGGCAGCCTGCCGCTTCCGCGCGGGCTCGTGCTCGGCGAGATTCGCCGGCGATTCGACCAGATCGGGATGGTGACCGCCGTGCGACGCCTGGACGGCCGCACGGTGCTCGTGGTGTACATTCCGTCGACGCACGAATCGGGAGGCATGAGCCACTGGCTCGAGTCGCTGTCGATCGGCGAGGGCACCGTCGCCTTCGCGGGGCACACGCGGCCCGGGCGGTCGCCGCTCGCCGTGCCTTCCGACGACGGTGGTTCGTGATGACGCAACGAAGCAAGGACAACGACGACAGGGGGCAGGCATGCCAGGGCTGACGTTTCTCGGGGCGGCGAGCGTGGTGTCGGGATCGAGGCACCTCGTGGATGCGGCCGGCGGTCGCGTGCTCGTCGATTGCGGGCTCTTTCAGGGCGAGAAGGATCTCAGGGAGAAGAACTGGGACCGCTTTCCCGTGCGGCCCAGTTCGATCGACGCGATCGTGCTGACGCACGGGCACATCGATCACTCCGGCTATCTGCCGCGGCTGGCTCGGGAGGGTTTCACGGGTCCCATCTACACCTCGCCCGCCACCGCCGACCTGCTCGGCCTGCTCCTCTACGACTCGGCGAAATGCCAGGCGGAGGACGCCCTCTATGCCAACCGCAAGGGATACTCCAAGCACGCGCCGGCCCTGCCCCTCTACGAGGAGCACGACGTCGATCGCGTGCTCCGTCAGGTGCGATCGGTCACTCGGGAGTCGTGGTTTTCGCCCGCGGGTGGCGTGCGCTGCCGGTTTCACGAGGCCGGTCACATGCTCGGGAGTTCGTTCATCGAGATGGAGGCGGCGCGGGAACAGGGGGGCGCACCGTTGCGGATCGTGTTTTCGGGAGACGTCGGCCGCTTCGATGCGCCGCTCTACAAAGACCCGATCTCACCGCCGAACTGCGATTATCTGGTCTGCGAGAGCACCTATGGTGACCGTGACCACACGCCCTCGCGGCCCCTCGACGAACTCGAGCAGGTGACCAACGAGGCGATTCGCCGCGGCGGCATGATGCTCGTGGCGTCGTTCGCGATCGGCCGCTGCCAGCAGCTCGTCTACCTGCTGCGGACGCTGATGGCGGCCGGCCGGGTGCCGGAGACGCCGATCTGGGTCGATTCGCCGATGGCCGTCGATGCCATGGAGGTGTTCCGCAAGCACCGCGACGAGCACGACTTCAGCGAGGCCAAGATGCAGGGCGTGGCCGAGTCGCTGGCGAGCCCCTTCGTACGGATGGCGAAGACGGCCGATGAGTCGAAGGCGATCAACGGCCACCGCGGGGCGGGCATCGTGATCGCGTCGAGTGGCATGATGAACGGCGGCCGGATCCTTCACCATCTCGCCCGGCGGCTGCCGGACCCGAAGACCACGGTGCTCGTGGCCGGCTATCAGGCCAAGGGCACGCGGGGCAGGAACCTGATCGAAGGGGCGGAGTTCCTGCGGATCCACGGCCGCGACGTGCCCGTTCGCGCCGTGGTGCGACAGGTGGACGCCCTGTCGGGCCATGCCGACCGGCACGAGCTCGACCGCTGGCTGGGAGGCATGGCCGCACCGCGGCGGACCTTTCTCGTTCACGGCGAGCCACCGGCGGCGGCAGGGCTCGCCGAGTTCATCCACTCCCGTCGCGGCTGGAACGTGCATGTGCCAACGCTCGGCGAGCGTGTCGAACTAGACTGACACCCACACGGAGAAGAAGGAATCACCATGGCAAAGAAGCCGAAGCACGAGGCGGCTGCCGCCGGAGCGAAGGTCACCGGCAAGGCATGCAGCATCCTTCCCGATACCGTGCTCGGCGACGACGTGGCGCTCGTCGCCGAGAATATGGAGCGGATTCTCGGCTCGCCGAGCTACTCGCTCGCCCAGGACGACAAGGTTTTGCTCACGCGGGAGGAGATGCGGGGCGTGCGGATGCTCCTCGAACTCGGCAAGCCGGAGATCGCCCTGCAGGCCGACAACATCAAGTCGACCGTGATCGTTTTTGGCGGCACGCAGATCGTCGATCGCTCGGCCGCCGAGCGGCGGCTCTCCGAGGCTCGCCGGGCAGCCCAGGCGGCTCCAGCCGACCGGACCCTCGCCCGAGAGCTCGAGCGGGCGCAGCAGCTGCTCTCCATGTGCCGCTTTTACGACGACGCCCGGACGTTCGCCCGAATCGTGTCGATCGACAACCAGTGTGAGGACGAGCGGGACTACGTCGTCATCACCGGCGGCGGTCCCGGGATCATGGAGGCGGCCAACCGCGGCGCGTTCGACGTCGGCTGCAAGTCGATCGGTCTCAACATCAAGCTGCCGGCGGAGCAGCAGCCAAACCCCTTCATCACCCCGGAGCTCTGCTTTCAGTTCAAGTACTTTGCCCTGCGGAAATTCCACTTCATTCTCCGGGCTGCTGCCGTGGTCCTCTTTCCGGGCGGCTTTGGCACGCTCGACGAGATGTTCGAGACGCTCACGCTCCGCCAGACGCACCGGATGCAGCCGGTGCCGATCATCCTCTACGGCCGCGACTACTGGTCGAAGGTGATCGACTTCCGATTTCTTGCCGACTCCGGCGTGATCGCCGATCACCACCTCGACCTGTTCACGTACGCGGAGACGCCCGAGGACGCCTGGCAGCAGATCCTCGAGTTCCACGCCACGAAGCAGCGGGCGTGACGCGGGTTGTTCGTGAACGTGTCGTCACCATGCCCTGTCCAAGCCCAACGCCGTGAGGCGTGGGGTGCCTGTCCGTGAGGTGGCAAGCCAGGTGGTCACAGGTCGAAAACCTCGGCTATGGGGCCGGCAGTTGGATCGTGAACGTCGTGCCCACGCCGGGCATGCTCGTTACCGCAATCGTGGCGGCGTGCGCCTGCACGATGTGCTTGACGATCGAGAGGCCCAGGCCCGTGCCGCCGAGGTTGCGGCTTCGGGCCTTGTCGACCCGGTAGAACCGTTCGAAGAGCCGCGGCAGGTGCTCCTCCGCGATCCCGCAGCCCTCGTCGCGGACCTCGATGGTGGGGCCGGACGAGTCGGCGCGGCCCGACAGCCAGACGGTCCTGCCAGGCTCGCTGTACTTGATCGCGTTATCAACGAGATTGATGACGGCCTGTTCGAGGAGCGGGCCGTTGACTGAGACCATCAGATCCGGTGCGCAACCGACCTCCAGGCGAATCGACCGCTCCAGCGCCCGGGGCCGGCAGTCGTCGGCGGCGGTGGTCAGGATGCCCGCGAGCGGCTGCCGCTCCAGCGGCAGCTTCCCGGTCGTCTCGCTCTGCTCGATTCGCGAAAGCGCCAGGAGATCCTCGATGATCGAGGCGAGCCTGTCCGCCTGCCTGGAGACGATCCCCAGAAACCGCTGGGCGTCGTCGTGGTCGTCGAGGGCGCCGTCGAGGAGCGTTTCGACGAAGCCCTTGATCGAGGCCACGGGCGTCTTGAGTTCGTGCGACACGTTGGCGACGAAGTCGCGGCGGATGTTCTCCAGTCGCTGGACCTCGGTCACGTCGTTGAGCACGATCACCGCGCCGCCGTCACCCGACGCGTCGCGGAGCGCGGTGCCGCGAAGGCGGATCGTGCGGTCCCGGATGCCGCGAAGCAGGAGGTCGTCCTCGACGGGCTCCCGGCAATCGATCGCCGTGAGCGCAAACCGCCGCAGATCGGGGTTGCGGATCACGTCCTGCATGGGCCGACCCGCCGCCTGCTCGGCTTCCACATCGAGCAGGTCGGCCGCGGCACGGTTGATGCCGATGATGCGCCGGCGGCCGTCGATGGCCAGCACGCCCTCGATCATGCTGCCGAGCACGGCCTCTTGCTGGGTGTCCTGACGGCCGATCGTGAGGCCACGTTCCACGAGCTGTTCACGGAGCCCCACCAGGGCCGCGGCGATGTCGGCGAACTCGGCCACGTCGGTCGCCGGGGGATCCGCCCGGACATCACCCGAGGCGAGACGCGCCGCCGCCATCCGGAGGCTGTCGACGGGCCGGGCGAGGTGTCGGGCGAGGGCATACGCGATCGCCGCCGCCGCCGCCGTGACGGTCAGGCAGCCCAGCAGCAGCGTCCGCTGCCATTCTGCGAGCTGCCGGTCTGAATCGGCCGCATCGGCGGTGACGAGGATCACGCTCGGTGGGCTCGAGCGGATCGGCAGGGCCACCTCGACCGATCGGCGGCCAGACCGGCTGTCGTAGCGGCTGCGACTCGCGACGCTGCCGCCACGCGCCGCGGCCACGGTGTCATCGCCTGCGGCATCGGCCCCGGCCGTGGCATCGATCAGCCGGCAGTCGATGCGGCTTGATTCCCGCAGGCTGCGGGTCCCGGCCTCGAAGGCAGCGTGGTCGATGGAGCCGCCGGAAGCGAGCGCTACCGCGGCGATGCCGCGGCCCGCGTCGGCGAGCCGGTCGCGAAGCGCCGCATCGGCCAGACCAGCCAACTGAATGCTCGCGATCCAGCAGGCCGCAGCGGCGGTGGCGGCGACGAGCGCACAGCAGCCGGCGAAGACGTGCCAGACGAAGCGGTTACGGGGCATGGTCGTGCGTCGTGCGGCGTGGGTGGCGTCCTGGCCCGCCGGATCGTGGCTGCCCGTCACGGCGGCACGCGGCCGATGCGGCCGCTCACCAGTGTGTCACGCGCCGGCGTGTCGCGAAAGCCGCCGCCGTTGCCGGCGGTCACTTTCGGAAGCGGTAGCCCACGCCGCGGACCGTTTCGACGTAGTCGCCGTGGTCGCCGAGTTTCCGCCGCAGGCCGGCGACCTGCACGTCGACCGACCGCTCCGTGACCGGATAGTCGGCACCCTTGACGGCGTCGACGATCTGCGCGCGACTGAAGGCCCAGCCGGGCCGCCGCGCGAGGAATGTGAGCAGTGCGAACTCGGTGTACGTCAGGTCGAGCAGCCGGCCCGCGAGCGTGGCTTCGTGACGACCGGGGTGGATCGAGAGTTCGTGCACGTCGATCGTGGTTTCCTGATCCTCCAGCCGCCGCGCTTCCTCGCGGCGGAGCAGCGCCCGTACCCGCGCCGAGAGCACGCGGGGGCTGAAGGGCTTGGCGATGTAGTCGTCGGCCCCACGTTCAAGCCCGGCCACCATGTCGGCCTCTTCGCCCTTCGCAGTGAGCATCACGATCAGGATGTCGCGGGTCTTGGGATCCGCCTTGAGTCGCCGGCAGACCTCGAGACCGTCCACCGCCGGCAGCATCAGGTCGAGGACGATGAGGGTGGGTGGGCTGGTGCGGGCGGACCGCAGCGCCTGCTCGCCGCTGCCGACGCACTCCACGTCGTAGCCGTCCTTGGCGAGGTTGTAGCGGACGAGTTCGAGCAGGTCGTCTTCGTCGTCGACGACGAGTACCCGCGGCTTCTGCGGTTCCTGCGGACCACGGATCCTGGTGGGCATGGGCGTCGCCTCGGCCGGGGGCGTCGATCGGCTCTCGGTGGTGATCATAGTCGGCGAAATCCTCGGATCGGATCGTGAGGATTTCGTGAGCAAGAGCAGCTTGGAGAAGGTGCCGCCCGAAGCCGTGGTTCGCCGGCTCAGGGGCGGCAAAAGTCTCCTTGCCGGGGGCCGCGGCGGCCCCAAGGCTCGTCGAGCGTTCGCCGACCCCCTCGCCTCCATGGTGTCGATCGCCATGCCCAACCACTTCGATGGTACGTGGTGGAGACTATGAGAGCAGCAGTTCGACGTCCTCGGGCGTGAGGCTTGAGATCATGCTCTCGTCCGCCGCCACGATCGACTCGGCGAGTTCTCGCTTGCGGTCCTGGAGGGCGAGGATCTTCTCCTCGACCGTGTCGCGGGCGATCAACCGATAGGCGAACACGCGGCGGGTCTGCCCGATGCGGTGGGCGCGGTCGACGGCCTGGGCCTCCACGGCGGGATTCCACCAGGGGTCCAGGATGTAGATGTAGTCGGCCGCCGTGAGGTTGAGACCCTGGCCGCCGGCCTTGAGGCTCACGAGGAACAGCCGGCAGTCCGGGTCTTCCTGGAAGCGGACGACGCGAGCCTGTCGGTCGGTCGTGCGACCGTCGAGGTATTCGTAGACCGTCTTCTTCTCGTCGAGCCGCCGGCGGAGGATCGCCAGGAAACTGGTGAACTGGCTGAAGACGAGCACCTTGTGCCCCTCGTCGAGCACCTCGTCGAGCTGCTCGAGCAGCGTGTCGAGCTTGGCGCACGACTCGTCGACGCGGGAGTGGTCGACCAATCCCTGGTGGCACGCGGTCTGCCGCAGCCGCAGGAGCGCCTCGAGCACGGCGATCCGCGAGCGGCCGATGCCCATCCGACCGATTCGCCCGGCGAGCTCGGCCCGGAAGTGCTCGCGGAGTTCGTCGTAGGCCTTCCGCTGGGCCTCGCCGAGTTCGACGAACAGCGTCTGCTCGGTCTTCTCCGGGAGATCGGAGAGCACCTGGGCCTTCGTTCGCCGCAGAAGGTAGGGGCGGACGGCCCGGGCCACGATCTCCGCGCTGCCGCGTCCGTCGGCGAGAAACTTCCTCAGTCGCGCGGCGCTGCCCAGCTGCCCGGGGTTGAGAAACTCGAAGATGCTCCAGAGCTCACCGATATGGTTCTCGACCGGCGTGCCGGTGAGGGCCAGACGATGGCGGGCGCGCAGCAGCCGGCAGGCCTTCGCCGCCTGGCTGGCCGCGTTCTTGATCGACTGTGCTTCGTCGAGGATCACGTAGTCGAACTCGGTCTCGCGATGGGCCACGATGTCGCGGCGCAGCGTGCCGTAGGTCGTGATCACGATGTCCCAGTCGGCGAGTGTGCCCGCCTCGTCGGCTCGCGTCGTGCCCGTGTAGTTGGCGACCCGAAGGTTTGGTGCGAACCGGCGGGCCTCGTCCATCCAGTTGAAGACCAGGCTGCGGGGCACGACCACGAGCGTCGGGCGATGGGGAATGCCGGCGGCCCGGACCTCGGCCTGGCGGCGGGCAAGCAGCGCCAGCACCTGGATCGTCTTGCCGAGACCCATGTCGTCGGCGAGGCAGCCGCCCAGGCCGAGCGACTCGAGGAACACCAGCCACCCGAGTCCCTCGCGTTGGTAGTGGCGGAGCGTCCCCTGGAACCCAGGCGGTTCCGGTTCCGCCTCGGGTCGCTCGCCGGCGGCGAGTTGTTCCCGCAGGCGGTCGAACGCCTCGTCGAACGTGGATCGCGGCTGGCCGGCGAGCAACGCGTCGAGCAGCGCCATCTGGATGCGGCCGTAGCGGAGTTTGCCGTCGTGTTTCTGCGCCAGCGCCGCCATCGGTGCGAGTTCCTGCGCGAACGTATCGGGCAGGATGCCGATCGAGCCGTCGGGTAGTTCGACCGAGCGGCTGCCGCGTGCGATCGCCTCGAGGAGCGCCGGCAGCTCGGCCGTCACGCCACCGAAGTCGATGGCGGCGGAGAGTTCGAACCAGTCGATGCCGCTGGTGACGTTCCAGGCGACGCTGCCGGCGGGGCGGTAGCGGCGACCCGCGACCTCGACGAGCCAGCCGGTGGCGGCAAGCTGCGAGACCGAGGTGTCGAGCCGGTTTCGCGCGATCTCGACATGGTGGGCGGCGGGCGAGCCGTCGAGCGCCTGGCCGCGGGCCGCGGTGGCGCCGTGACGAGGCAACAGCGCGAGCGCCTCGCGTTCCGCGGCCCGGTCGCGGCGGACGAACACGCGGTGCGTGGCGTCGGCGGCACCCCCCGCCGGATCGTCGGCGGCGATCGACAGGCCCGCATAGTCGAACCAGATCCGGCCGGCGAGATGCACGCGGGGCTGCGCCCGCCGCCGCTCGCCCGGTTCGGCGTCGAGCGACACGGCGGGCGAGTCATCGAGCACGAGCTTGGGGCGGGGCGCCCCCGACTCGATCCGCCAGCCGGTCCAGGCGGGCAGGACGAGCCGCGGCACATCGGCCAGGAGCGCCAGCCGCTCGATCAGGCCGTCGACCTGCGCCCCGGCCACCTCGATCGGCCCCCGGCGCTCGAACTGCTCGAGCCAGCCCGACGAGATCCCGCCGCTGTCGCCGTCGTCGATGGCCTTGAGCCGCGCGATGCGGTCTGAGAAGACCACGAGTCCGGCGCGAAGAACCGCCTTCGGTTCGCTGAGGTTCTTCCGCTGGCTGCCGCGGACAAGCATGCCGCGCAGTGTGGCCTTGGCCGGCCGCGGCAGGGAATCGTCATCGCCATCGTTGCGGCTCTTCGCCGGCCTGAGATCGTCGTCATCGGGCTCGAGCACGAAGGCGAACTCCCAGGGCTGGCCGCCGTCCCACGTCATCGGCACGACCCGCTCGGGGTCGCGGCGTGGTTCCGGCTGCACCACGAGCCGCCCGGTCTCGCAGAGCATCGCGAGATGGGTGGCGGCCGACCGTGGACTGACCACGATCCGGGCGATCGACCTCCGCTCGACCGGGTCAGGCAGCCCGTGTCCGCCGGCAACCGTCGCCCCGACAAGCTGCTCGACGATCAGTCGCTCCTGGGATTCGAGCTGGTCGAGTTCGACTTCTTCGGGGCCGAGGACGACCGGCCGCGGTCGGCCGGTGGCATTGCCGGCGACGTCGAGCTGCATCCGAGCCGGCACCAGGACCGCAGCCCGTGCCTCCGACGACGCCCCGAGGTCGAGAAGGAAGACGAGCGCCCCACCGGCCCGCCTCTGGTCGGGGATCGACAGGCCGTGCGCGCGGACGGCCGGCTCGACGAGCCGCCGCCGCTCCTCGAGTTCCGTCGCCCAAGCGGGGAGCCGTTGGCCGCCGCGGCGGACCGCTGGCGGCGGCGTCCAGGTCGGCACGGCCGCGGCGGCAGCATCGGTCTGGTCGCTGTCGTCCGCCTCGTCCGTGGCATCGTCATCGACAGCTTCGACCTCCGGGACGTCTTCGGCCACGATGTCGAGTGTGACCGGGGTCTGGTCGTGGATGCCGGAGAGCAGCCGCCGCCGGTCGACCTCGAGCAGCACGGCGGCGAGGACGGCGCATGGGCGGCCGGCGCGGCCGGCGGACGTGGTGCAGTGCGTCTCGAGCGTCATCCCGCCGCGGCGATGGGCCGACAACTCCAACTGCACCTCGTGCTCGTCGCCGTCATCGCCGACGACGGTGGCCCGTACCTGGCCGACCCGGGGGCAGGCGACAGAGGCGGGGGTGATCGTGCGGGCCTTGGCGACGTCGGCCGGTGGGAAGAGATGAAAGAGGCGCTGCTCGAGGGTCTTCATGCTGCCGGTTCGGAGGGTCGAAAGACACACTGCGACGGACCGGACCCAAGCGGGGCCCCGCGGGCGCAGCACGTTGTTGTACCCCGCCGAAGCCGCGTTTGGCGAGGGCGGGCAGCGTGACGGGCCCGACCGAGGCGATCAGCCGCCCTTCACCGTCGCCACCAACTCCAGCACGTTCTCGACCGGCGTGTGGGGCAGGATGCCATGGCCGAGGTTGAAGATGTGGCCGGGCCGACCCGCGGCGCGGGCCAGCACCTCCCGCGTCCGCCGGCGGACGGTGTCGCGATCGGTGAGGAGGACGACGGGCTCGAGGTTGCCCTGCACTGCGCGGTCGTGGCCGACGGCGGCCCAGCCCACGTCGAGGTCGATCCGCCAGTCGATACCGATCACGGAGCCGCCCGCCTCACGCAAGAGCGGCAACAGCGCGGGATTGCCGGTTGCGAAGTGGATCGTCGGCACCCGCTTCGCCGCGGTAGCCAGCGCGGTACGGCTGTGCGGGAGCACGTAGCGGCGGTAGTCGTCAGGGCCGAGGCAGCCGACCCAGCTGTCGAAGAGCTGCACCACCTCCGCACCCGCGTCGATCTGGGCCACGAGGTAGTCGCTCACGCCGCGGGCGATCCTGTCCATCAGATCGTGCCAGGCCGACTCGTGCCGGTACATGAACTGCTTGGTGAGCAGCCATGCCTTGCTCGTGCCACCCTCGATGCAGTAGCCGGTGAGCGTGAAGGGGGCGCCGGCGAAGCCGATCACGGGGATCGAGGCGTCGAGGCCGGCCCGTGTCGCCCGGACGGTATCCATCACGAAGCCGAGGCGATCGATGTCGTCCAGTTCCCGCACGCGGCCCACGTCGTCGGGCGACCGCACGGGGTTGTGGATCACCGGTCCCTCGCCGTGGGTGAACTCGAGGTCGAGACCCATCGGCTCCAGGATCGGGAGCAGGTCGCTGAAGATGATCGCCGCATCGACGCCGAGCCGTGCGACGGTCGCGATCATCACCTCGGCGGCGAGCCGCGGAGTCTTGCAGAGTTCGAGGAAGCCGACCTTGTCGCGGATGGCCCGGTATTCGGGGAGGTAGCGGCCGGCCTGCCGCATGAGCCACACGGGCGTCCGTTCCACCGGCTCCAGGCGGCAGGCCCGCAGCAGAAGCGGGGCGGTGGCGGTAGGCGGCGGAATGATGGACGCGGGAGGCATCGAGGCGAGTATATGCCCGACCCGGGCCATCCGCAGGATGGGTTTCGCAACTACAATGAATCGATTCTCGATCCGCCCGGGCGTCGCATGGCCGCATTTCTCTCCGGCATCTCCATCGTCTGCTTCGCGGCGAGCTATGCCGTGGCGCTCGCCTGCGAGGCGTCGCGGCTCGCGTTTCGTTCCGGCGTTCGCGGGGCGGCGATGGTGGCCTTCGCCGCGGCGGGCCTCTTCGCGCACACGCTGTTTCTCGTCTGGCGGGCCGTCGATGGCGGCGCGGCACCCCTCTCGAGCCCGTTCGACTGGTATCTGCTGGCGGCCTGGCTGCTCGCGGCGGGCTACCTCTGGCTCACGATCACCAACCCCCGGACCCCGGTGGGGCTGTTTCTGCTCCCGATCGTGCTCGGCCTCGTCGGTGCGGCGACGCTCGCCAGCCGCGAGCCGTTCCTCCACGACTCGGCGTCGCTTTTCTGGGGACGGATTCACGGCGGGCTGCACCTGGTGTGGAGTGTGAGTGTGGTGCTCGGGGCAATCGCCGGGCTCATGTGGCTCATCCAGGCGGGCCGCCTGGCCCGCAAGGAGGCGCCGGTCCGCGGGTTTCGGATGCCGAGCCTCGAACGCTTGGCCCACATCACCGCCCGGACGCCGGCCGTCGCCGCCTGGGCCGCAGCTGCCGGCTTCGCATCGGGGATGGTGCTCAACGCGGTGAATCGCCGTCGCGGCCTTCTGGAGACGGTGCCCTGGACCGATCCGGTGGTGCTGCGGATGGCGGCGGTCGTCGTCTGGCTGGTGATCGCTGCGCGGATCGCCGCGACCGCACAGCGGCGGCCCGATGGCGGCCGCACAACGGCCAGGCTGGCGCTGGTGAGCCTCGCGGTGCTCGCGGCAAGCATCGCCTGGGGCGTGCTTGGCACCACGCGGCATGGCAGACCAGCGGCGGTACAGGCTGCGGCCGGGGAGTCGCCATGACGCTCGCCCTCGTGGGAGGCACGCACCGCACGGTGCCGCTGGCGCTCCGAGAGCGGCTCGCCTTCTCGGCGGAGCAGGCCGCCGATGCGCTGGCCCGCTTTCGCGACCGCTTTCCAGGCCGCGAGGGCGTGCTGCTCTCCACCTGCAACCGCGTCGAGTTCTACGCGGCGGGGGAGAACGACGCCGCGGCACCGCCGCCTGAGCAACTCGTGTCGTTCCTGGCGGAGTGCCGCGGGATCGACGCCGCGGCTCTCGGGCCCTTGCTCGCGCGAGAGCACGACGACGCCGTGGTCCGCCACCTGTTCGGCGTGGCGGCGGGCCTCGACAGCATGGTGCTCGGTGAGCCGCAGATCCTCGCGCAGGTGAAGCAGGCCTGGGCGATCGCGCAGGACAGCCGTACGTCGGGTCCGCTCACGTCGGGGCTGTTTCAGGCGGCGCTACGGACCGCCAAGCGGGTTGCCTCGGAAACGGCGCTCGGCCGAGAGCGGGTCTCGATTCCCAGCGTGGCGGTGGCCGACTTCGCCAGCGGTGTCTTCGAGCGGTTCGACGACAAGCGCGTGCTGCTCGTCGGCGCGGGCAAGATGGCGGCCGAGACCCTGCGGTATCTCCGCGAGGCCGGCGCCCGCGACGTGGTGATCGTCAATCGGACATCGGCGCGGGCCGATGATCTGGCCGCCCGGGTCGATGCCCGGCCGGCGGCGTTCGATTGTCTGGAGCGGGAACTCATCTCCGCCGACCTCGTGGTGAGCACGACCGGGGCGAGTGACCACGTCGTGCCGCTCGAGTTCTTCGTCCGCGTCGAGGCCCTGCGCCAGGGGCGGCCGCTGGTGGTGCTCGACCTTGCGGTGCCGCGGGACTTCGACCCGCGGATCGGCGAGCGCCCGGGCGTCTGGCTCTACTGCGTCGACGACCTGGCCGCGGCGTGCGAGGCGAACCGCAAGAGCCGGCAGCGGGAACTCCCGCGGGCGCTTGCGATCGTCGACGACGAGGCTCGCCGCTTCATGGGCGACATGCATCATCGCACAACCGCGCCGGTGATCGAGCAGCTGCGGGCAGGTTGGACGGAGACGGGTGAGGCGGAACTCGACCGGCTCTTCCGGCGGCTGCCCCACCTCGCTGAGCCCGATCGCGCGGAGATCCGCCAGGCGTTCGATCGGTATGCGGCGAAGATGCTGCATCCCCCGCTCGCCTCGCTGCGGAGCGAGAGCCACTCCGGGCCGCCTCACGGACTGCTCGAGGCGCTCAAGCGGCTCTTCAATCTGCAGGATTGACCGACGACACGACTCGAGCGGGCCCTTCTCGCAGGCGCCGTCGCGAATAAGCACCACGCGTGCCCTTCCATCTCGCTCCACGACCACGCCCACCACCCCCGCCGGGTGGTGTTGTCTGCGGAGGGGCGACGGGTTGGTTCGGCAGAGATGCGCATAGAGCGGGTGAAAGGCCGCGAGGTTGCTTGCGACAGTCGTGTACGTTATCTAATTGCCAATCGGTTGTATTGTCACGTATGTACTATCAAAAAACTTCCCCGCCTGTTTTCACTACTATTTTCCGGAGTATCCATGGCCGATTCCAAGAAGCCCGCCGAGAAGAAGCCTGCCGCCGACGTCAACAAGTCTGAGGAGATCCGCAAGCTTGCGACGGCGATGAAGGCCAAGGGCGAGAAGCCGCGCCCGGTCACGATCATCGCGGCCCTGAAGAAGCAGGGCGTGGAGGTCTCTTCGCCCCAGGTGAGCATGGTGCTCAAGCGGATGGGCTTCAAGCCCCGCAAGCGGCGGAAGGCGGGTAGCCTGGTTGCGGCCGTGGCTGCTGCCAATAAGGCGAACAAGTCTGGCAAGGCGAAGACAAAGATCTCGGTCGAGGACCTCGTCGCCGCCAAGAAGGCGGTTGGCCGGCTTGGTGGACTGGATCGGGCGGTCGCCGCGATCGAGGCCCTGCGGCAGTTTGAATCCTGATCGCACTGGCCGGCTGGCCGCTCTACGGCCAGCCGGCTAGAGTTTCAGGGCCCAGTCTTCGTGGCTGCGGCGCGGAGGAGAGCCACCATGATTCGAGCTTCCGATCCCGAAGTCGTGGTCATCGGCGGCGGCCCGGCCGGGGCGACGACGGCGACGCTCGTCGCCCAACAAGGCCGGTCGGCGCGGCTCTACGAGCGGGAGCGGTTCCCCCGCTACCACGTGGGCGAGTCGCTCATCCCGGAGACGTTTTGGGTGCTGGACCGCCTCGGCATCCTTCCGGAACTTCGCGGCGGGCCCTTCGTCGAGAAGCACAGCGTGCAGTTCGTTTCGGAGCAGGGCCGGCTCTCCGAGCCTTTTTACTTCGCCGATTACAAGCCGCACGAAAGTGCCCGCACCTGGCAGGTGACACGTCAGGATTTCGATCAGTTGATGCTCGACAACGCCCGGCGGCACGGCGTCGACGTGCGGGAGGGCATGCGGGTGCTCGACGTGCTCTTCGAGGGTGGCCGGGCGGTGGGCGTGCGGACGGTGGACGAGGCCGGTGTCGAGGAAGACGTTCGCTGCCATGTCGTGGTCGATGCGGCCGGACAGAGTGGCCTGATCCTCGATCGGCTCGGCCTGCGGCAGTGGGATCCAGTGCTCAAGAAGGCGGCGATCTGGAGTTACTTCAAGGGAGCGGCCCGCGAGCAGGGACGCGACGCCGGGGCGACGCTCGTGATGCAGACCGCCGGCAAGGTCGGCTGGTTCTGGTACATCCCTCTGCAGAACGACATCACCAGCATCGGCGTGGTCGCCCCTTTCGATCACCTGTTCAAAAACCGCGACAGCAAAGATCTCGGGGCGATCTTCTCCGAGGAGGTGGCGCGGTGTCCCGGTCTGCAGCCGAGGATCGCCGGAGCCGAGCGGGTGGGTCCGTATCGCGCAGCGAAGGAATACTCCTACCGTTCGTCGAAGGTTGCGGGTGATGGCTGGGTTCTCGTAGGCGACGCCTTTGGTTTTCTCGACCCGCTCTATTCGTCGGGGATCCTTCTGGCGCTGAAGAGTGGAGCCCTCGCAGCCGATGCGATCGCGGCGGGGCTCGAGCGGGGGGATGTGTCGGAGGCAGCGCTTGGCTGCTGGGGTCCGGACTATGTCGCCGGGCTCGAGCGGATGCGAAAGCTCGTCTGCGGCTTCTACGACGGCCTGAACTTCGGCAAACTTGTCCGCGACCACGGCCACGCCAAGCCGCTCATCACCGACATCCTGATCGGCGACATCTTCAAGGGCAACATCGACGCCCTCTGGCCGCTCGTCGAGTCGGCAAAGGACACAGCGCCGGCCTGACAGGCGCGGACCGTGCGAGGTCGTATGTCCAAGCCCAACGCCGTAAGGCGTGGGGTGAATCACCATCCGACGCTGCCTCCCGCGTTGTTCGTCTGGGGTGGAGCGAGGGTGCAGGATCGCCATTGAAGCGATACCAGAGCGTGCTGCCAGCCGGGATCCCCTCGCTTCCGCTCGGGGGCTTTCTGGTTACGGATTCGGATTACGGATGCGGAGAGGTAACCGATTCGGAGAGCTCGGGGCTGCCCGTGCCCGGGAGCCGGGCTTGGCGGCAAGCGAAGCCAGGATGGCGGAGCGTAGCCGGCATGCAGTGAGCGCAGGGCAGGATGCCCGGAGCGAACGACCGGCTCCCGGGCACGGGCAGCCCCGAGCGGCGCGTTACGCACGATCCCCATCGCTTACGCGATTGGGCTTCCTGGCGGAGCGAACGACCGGCGACCGGGCATGGGCAGCCCCGAGCGGCGCGTTACGCTCTGTCCCCATCGCTTATGCGATTGGGCTTCCTGGCGGAGCGAACGACCGGCGACCGGGCATGGGCAGCCCCGAGCGGCGCGTTACGCACGATCCCCATCGCTTACGCGATTGGGCTTCCTGGCGGAGCGAACGACCGGCTCCCGGGCACGGGCAGCCCCGAGCGGCGCGTTACGCACGATCCCCATCGCTTACGCGATTGGGCTTCCTGACGCAGCAAACGACCGGCGACCGGGCATGGGCAGCGCCGAGCGGCGCGTTACGCTCTGTCCCCATC